>WUUC01034318.1_pt1 | contig 37550 bp, 29 predicted proteins | sample 6278441 | NCBI WGS metagenome assembly WUUC01 (sample SAMN13675441, study PRJNA597444) | soil metagenome | isolation source: soil | place: USA: Washington | collected 2017-10
CCGGCGTCGAGGTCACCCGGCAGGGCCACCTGCTCGTCTTCAATCGCGGTCCGTTTCCACTCCTCGAGTTTGACAGGCACGGAGCGTTCGTCCGCTCGATCGGCGAAGGGCGCTACGTCAGGCCGCACGGCTTCCGGCTCGATCCCGAGGGCAACCTCTGGACGACCGACGTCAACGGACACACGGTGACGAAGATGAGCCCCGCGGGTGAAGTGCTGCTGACGATGGGCACGAAAGGGCAGCCGGGTGAATGGAACGAGGCGGCGAACACGCGCCTGCTGAACGAGCCGACCGATCTGGCGTTCGGCGCGGCAGGCGAGCTGTATGTCCTCCAGGGGCACGGCCGGGGGGAGCCCCGCGTCCTGAAGTTCGACAAGGCCGGAAAGCTCACGAAGTCGTGGGGCGGGCAGGGCACAGGCCCGGGACAGTTCGACACCTCGCATTCAATCGTCGTCGACGCGAAGGGGCTCGTCTACGTGGCCGATCGGCAGAACCGGCGCGTCCAGATCTTCGACGCCGACGGCACGTACCTCAAGGAATGGAAGTACGCCGGCCTTCCGTGCGGCCTGTACATCGGGCCGGGGCAGCAGATGTACATGGTCAGCGGATACGCGGGGCAGATTCTCCGGCTCGATGTGAACGGCCGCGCGGTCGGCGCGACGGGGCAGCCCGGAAAACAGCTGGGAGAGTTCGGCGAAGCTCACTACATGGCAATGGGACCGGAAGGCGAGATTTACGTCGCTGACACGATCAAACCCGCGCTTCACAAATTCGTGAAGAAGTGACGGCCGTCAGCATGACTTCAACGGCGGACGCGACCGCCGTTGGTCCGCGTCAGGCCATTCCCTGGTATCTGTGGTGCTCGGCGCTCGCCGTCACCTCCGCGTACGTCGGCGGGTACTGGGACATCTCGTGGCACCGTTCGATCGGCCGCGACTCGTTCTGGAGCCCGCCGCATATTGCGATCTACGCCTGCGGCGTGCTCGCGGGACTTGCGTCGGCGTATCTCATTTTCACGACCACGTTCGGCGCGCGCGCGCCGCTTCGCGCCGTCAGCGTGCGCATCTGGGGGCTCCGGGGGCCGCTCGGCGCGTTCATCTGCGCCTGGGGCGGCGTTGCCATGCTCGTGTCGGCGCCATTCGACGACTGGTGGCATAACGCGTACGGTCTCGACGTCCGCATCATCAGCCCGCCGCACATGGTGCTTGCCGCGGGGTTCTTCGGCATCAATTTCGGCACGGTGATGCTGATGCTCGGCTTCGTCAACCGCGCGGGCGGTGCGGAACGGCGTCCGCTGCAGCGTCTGCTGCTGTACGTCGGCGGCATGGCCGTCTGCGAGTCGCTGCTCCTCAAGCTGGAATACATCAGCCGTGCCGAGATGCACGGCGCGTACTTCTACATCGTGACGGTATTCGGCACGCTCGGCATCCTGACGGCGATCGGCGTCGCGTCGAGGCATCGATGGGGCTGCACGATTCTGGCAGGCGTCTACACCGTGTTCGGCCTGGCGTTCCTGTGGATCCTGCCGCTCTTCTCCGCGCAGCCGAAACTCGGTCCCGTCTATCACGCCGTCACCCACTTCATTCCGTGGGAGTTCCCGCTGCTGTTGATCGTGCCGGCGGTGGTGGTGGACCTGGTCCTTCAGCGGACCACCGCGAGACGGCCGATCCTCCGTGCGCTTGCCACGGGCCCCGCGTTTCTCGCCGCGTTCGTCGCCGTGCAGTGGCCGTTCGCGAACTTCCTGATGTCGCCGCTCGCGCGCAACTGGTTTTTCGGAACGACGTACATGGACTTCAGCACGCCGGCGACATCGCTCTACGCGCGTTTCGAGTTCGTTCCGCCCGAACCTCTGGGGCAGCTCGGGCGCGGCATGCTGATCGCCCTCGTCACATCGTGCGTGATGACGTACGCGGGGCTTCACGTCGGCCGTGCGATGCAGCGGGTGAAACGGTGAGGACCCGGTCGCTGCGAGCCGCACTCGTCTGGCTGGCCGCACTTGCCGCGCTGCCGGGCCGTACGGCCGCGCACGTCGGCAGCCCCGACGTGTTTCTCGACGGTCTGGCCGGCCCGTATCGGATCTTCGTCACGGTCAGGCCGCCCCACGCGATCCCCGGCGTGGCCGATGTCGAGGTCCTCACGACCAGCGACGACGTTCAGGAGATTCGGATCGTGCCGCTGCCGCTCACCGGACCGGGCGCGCAGTTCGCGCCGGTTCCGGACATTGCCGCACGATCGTCTGCCGACGCCCGGCTGTTCACGGGGCATCTCTGGATGATGACCGCGGGCGCCTGGCAGGTCCGCGTGATCGTCTCCGGCGATCGCGGACCGGGCACTCTCGCCGTGCCCGTACCGACGCTTCCACAATCGACGCTCGAGATGGACCGAGCGCTTGGCGCGCTCCTGGTCTGCCTCATGTTCCTGCTCGGCGCGGGGTTCGTTGCCATCATCGCGACGATGACGCGGGAGGCAGGGCTGCCGCCCGGCGAGACTCCCGGGCGCGCGGCGCTCCGGCGCGGCCGCATTGCCGGCGCGATTGCCAGCATCGTCGTCGTGTCGGCCGTGTTCTTCGGGAACCTGTGGTGGAGCGCCGAAGCGGCGAACTACGCGCGATATGTTTACCGTCCCCTCGAAGCGGTACCGGCGGTGACGCAGGGACGTCTGGTGCTGGCGCTGCGCGATCCCGGCTGGCTCCGCAGCCGCCGCCTCGACGACCTGGTGCCGGATCACGGGCACCCGATGCACCTGTTCGTCGTGACCCCCGATCTCGATCGGCTGTGGCACCTGCACCCGACACAGCCCGCCGCCGGCCGGTTCGAGCAGCTCCTGCCGGACCTGCCGGCCGGGCGCTACGAGCTGTTCGGGGATATCGTGCACGCGACCGGCGTATCGGAGACGGTCGTCGCTTCGCTCGAGTCCGCGGGCATCCGCGGCCGCGCATTGACGGGTGACGACAGCGCGTTCCCGTCCCCTTCGGCCGGCCGGATCGTGTGGGTGCGCGAGGAGCGGCCGCTCGTCACGCGGCGTCTGACGACGTTTACGTTTCGCGTCGAAGACTCGGCGGGCCAACCTGCGCGCGATCTCGAGCTCTACATGGGAATGCCGGGTCACGCGGTGTTCATCCGGCGCGACAGGCGCGTCTTCGCCCACGTTCACCCGTCCGGATCGGCTCCGATGGCGGCGATGGAAATCGCGGCGCAGTCGAGCGTCGCGCACGCCCATGAAGATGCGCCACTGCCTGCCACGGTTTCTTTTCCGTACGGCTTTCCCGAACCGGGCGATTACAGGATCTTCGTGCAGGTCAAACGCGCCGGCCGCGTCCAGACAGCCGCATTCGACGCTCGTGTCCAGTAGTGGAGCGTCTTTGATGAATCAGTAGAGCCTACGGCGTCACCGCAGAGGACACCGAGGACACAAAGGCTCATTCTTCCTAGGAATTCTAGTGGAGCGTCTTTGATGAATCAGTACCGCCTACGGCGTCACCACAGAGGACACCAAGGATACGAAGGCTCATTCTTCCCAGGAATTCTCTGCGAGTTCAGCGCGCTCTGCGGTCGTTGTCGTGATTTGCGAGCGATTCTCTCTGCGAGCTCAGCGCGCTCTTCGTTGATCGTTGTCATGTGCATGAGCGCCTGGCAGGCGCACCCGCCGGCGCAGACCGCGAAATCGGCGAAGGTCGTCGTGTACGGCGCCGTCGGGCTTGAGCTTGGCCAATACGACCTCGACGTCGAGACCGGCAGGCTGACGAAAAAAGGCGCAGTGACGCTCGCCGCGAACGTGCAGGAGGGCTGGGCCCATCCTGCGAAACCGGTCCTGTACGTCACATGGAGCGATCGGCCATCGGGTCGCGGCCAGAAAGGCGGCAGCAGGCACGGCCTGACGGCGTTTGCGATCGACCGCGCTTCAGGAGCGCTCCTCCCGCTCAACGAAGTAGCGCTCCCCGGCCGCTCGATCCACATGACGACCGACATTCCAGGCGAACATGTCCTCGTTGCGTACAACGAACCGGCGGCGGTGTCGGTGCACAAAATCCAGGAGGACGGCTCGATTGGATCTGAGGTCAAACCGGCGTCCCGGCTCGAGCTCGGCATCTATCCGCACCACGTGCGGGTCGATCCGTCGAATCGAACCGTCCTCGTGGTTTCCCGTGGAAACAATCCGACGAGCACGACGCCTGAGGAGCCGGGTTCGATCAACGTGTTCACCTTCGAGAGGGGCGTGCTGCGCAATCGCGGCTCGGTCGCGCCCGGCGGCGGGTTCGGATTTCAGGCGCGCCACGTCGACTTTCATCCGACGCGTCCCTGGGTGTTCCTGACCCTCGAGCGCCAGAACAAGCTGCAGGTCTTCCGCAGAAACGCCGACGGGATGTTGAGTGCCGCGCCGCTTTTCTCGAAGGAGACATTGACCTCGCCCGGAAGACCCGGTCAGGCAACGGCGTCCATCCACGTCCACCCGAACGGGCGGTTCGTGTACGTGTCCAATCGTTCGGGCGCCTCGACCGAGTTCGAAGGGCGGCAGGTGTCGGCCGGAGGAGAAAACTCGATCGCTGCGTACGAGATCAACCAGGAGACGGGCGAGCCGACGCGCCTTCAGAACGCCGATACGCGCGGCTTCTCGCCGCGCACCTTTGCGATCGATCCCTCGGGCCGCCTGCTCGTGGTCGGCAACCAGTCCGCGACGGCTGCTCGCGACGGAAACGCGGTTCGGATGGTTCCGGCGAGCCTTGCCGTGTTCCGCATTCAGGACGACGGCAGGCTCCAGTATCTGGACAAGTACGACGTTGACGCCGATGCGAACAGGCTGCTGTGGTGGATGGCTGTCGTACGGCTATCGTGACCGGCTAACTGCAATTTCACCTCCGATCCCCTGCGTCCTCGGCGGTTGAAAAGAGCCACCGACGCCCTGCAGTTCACGGCACAAATGTTGAACTGCGGTGACGGGTTCGACCACAGGCCAGCCTCGCGATTCGCAAGATGCGGCCGGCTCGCGTCCGCGAACGCGCAGAGCCGCGCGATCGTGCCGGATTGTCGTCAACTCCGATTGCGACCGCATTGGCCGTGCGTGCCGGATACGCCGGCGCCCCTCGGAACTCCGGAGAAGAAGAAGCGTTCGTTACATGGATGTAAGCGCGATTGCGATTCTGAAGGCATCGGTTTCCAGATGCCGAAACCCGCGGACGCCCTTCGAATCGCTCGTTCGCCGTCACCGAGAGCTGTGCGCCGTTCCGGTCACGCAGGGCGGGCGCCGACGGCTGTGCCACGTCCGCGCACGTCGAGTCTGATGGCACGCTTCGCGGCAATCTTCCTGGCCTGTGCGCACACCTTCGTGTGCGCATCGTATCCGTTGTGGCTGGTCGTTGGCTCCAATTCGGGAGTCCTTCCGCCGAACGTTCCGGTCGTCGCGCGCTCTGCGGCTGTCGTTTTTGCCGTCATGGCCTTCCTTCTCTGGGCGCTGCGGCCCTTGAGTCGCGACCTCGCGACGAGAGCCATGTGGCTGAGTACGACGTTCCTGATGTTCAGCATGTACGCTCTCGTTGCCGCGTTGGCTGGCGGCTTCGGCTTTCCGATCGATACGGGCAGCCCGGCACCGGCCGCGCTGCACGTGTTTGCGTGCCTGGCTGTCGCGTCGCTCGTCATCCGCCCCTGGAAAATGCGGCACATCAACCCGCTGCCGCTGAACGTCCTCGCCTTACTATTGCTGGCAGTCAATCTCTACCCGTCCGTCAAGGCCGCGGCGACCAAAGGCCGCGTCGCGAAGGAGCCGGCCGACATGCTCGTCAAAGGCGCATCGCCGCGCGGCGCGGCCCGGGCCCCGGTCGATCGCGATATCTACTACATCGTGCTCGACGGCTTCGGGCGGGCCGATGTGCTGAAGGATCATTACGGCGTCGATCTGGCCTCTTTCGTTGCCTTTCTCGAGTCAAAGGGGTTCTACGTTCCCGAACGCAGCCAGAGCAACTACGCACAGACGTTCCTGTCGCTCGCGTCCACGCTGAACATGAGCTACCTCGACGAGCTCTCCGTGCAGATGGAGAAAGGCAGCCGGGATCGCCGCCCGCTCCACGATCTGATTCAACGGAATGCGCTGATGAACCTGGCGCGCAGAGCGGGATATCGGGTCGTCGGCATCGGCTCGAATTATGCGGCGACCGAACGGCTTGCTGCGGCCGACGTCTGTGTCTGCGAGCAGAGAGGCCTTCACGACCTGGAGCAGACTGCCCTGGGGTTGACGCCGCTCGCCGCGCTACCGCTCGACCGCTGGACCTATGACGCCCATCGTCAAAAGGTGCTCGACGCGTTTACCGCGCTGGAGCGATCGGCCGCCATGCCGGATCGCAAGCTCGTGTTCGCGCATATCCTCTCTCCGCATCCGCCGTTCGTCTTCGGTCCCAACGGCCAACCCCGGCGAGGCGCGGCGCCGTTCGGCTTGTACGACGGCGATCACTTCCGCGGGTCGCGTGCTGAATACGCGAGCGGGTACCGGGACCAGGTGCGGTTCGTCACGGCGCGGACTGCCGCGATCGTCGAAACGCTCCTGAGCCGTCCGGGTCCGCCGCCGGCGATCGTCCTGCACGGCGACCACGGGCCGGGCTCGATGCTGCGCTGGAACGATCCCCAGGCCACGAACATGCGCGAGCGGATGGGGACGTTTTCCGCCTACTACTTCCCCGGCGCGAACCAGCCGCCGTTTTCCGCGGCGATGACACCGGTGAACGGCGCGAGGGCGCTGGCCAGCCAGTATCTCGGCGTTGACCTTCCGACGCTGCCGGACAAGAGCTTCTTCTCGACATGGGAGCGGCCTTACGATCTGGTGGCCGTACGCCCCGCCGAAGAGCGGGTCGGCAGTCCCTCGCTTCCCGCTACCGCGCTACGCTAGAACGGATTTCCGTGTAGTACGTAGTGTCCGGCTTCAGCCGGACTGCGAGGTCCGCCTAAACGCGGGACACCACGTACGCTTGCGGGGGCGGCCTGATGGCGAGTCTCGGACACATTGCAGTCGGCATGGCAGCGGCCCGCGTGTATCACGACGGCCGCCTGCCGCGATGGCGCTCGGCGGCGTTCTGGTCGGCGTTGTCGCTGTTGCCGGACGCCGATGTCGCCGGATTTGCGCTCGGCGTCGAATACGCCGACCCGTGGGGCCATCGCGGCGCGACGCATTCCCTGATCGCGTCGATCGTAATTGGACTGGCGCTCGGACTCGCGGCACGCTGGTTCAATCGGCCGGCCGGCCGTACGGCTGTCGTTGCGACCGTGGTGCTGGCCAGCCACGGCCTCCTCGACACCCTGACGGACGGCGGCCTGGGGTGCGCGCTGTTCTGGCCGTTCGATCTCGTACGGTATTTCGCACCGTGGCGTCCCATCCCCGTCGCGCCCATCGGTCTCTACTTCTTCTCGCCGTACGGCGCATTCGTCGCCGCGATCGAGCTGGTGCTCTTCAGTCCCGTGGTGCTGTATGCGATCCGATCGCGAAGACCGCCTGTGAAACCGGCGATGGCCGGTGTCTTCGTCGCCTTGTGGTTGGCGTCGGTCTGGCTGATCTCGTCGGGCGACCCGGTTCGGGAGGCGATTGTCGGGTTCGTCGTGCGAGAGGATACCGCGTACACCGCTGGCTTTTCGGAGGCGGCGTTCCAGAAGATCACGCTCGGAGCCTCAGACACGCAGGTGCGCGATCTGCTCGGCGCACCGTTTGGACAGAGCTGGTTCTACCCGCCGGCAGACGACGCAGCCCGGCGCGCAATCGCGACGTCGATATCGGCCGTCGACGGGTGCCGCGCCGTCGCCTTCGAGGGCGGCGTCGTTGCGAGAGCGTTTGACGACGACGCGTGCAGGAACATCGGAATCGAAGCGGGTTCGTCGATGATGGAAGTGCAACGATTGCTCGGTTCGCCGCGCGAGTCGTGCTGGCGCTACAGCTGGAGTCCGGCGAACGCACATTATCGAGTCAGAGACGTGTGTTTCCTGAACTCCAGGGTGGATACGGTGATTCGGCGATGGAATTAGAGGACCTGGCGCGGCGGGACGGTGTCCTGCGGACATCGTGGTTCTTTCTGCTCACCTTCGCGCTCACCTGGGCGGCATGGGCGGCGGCGGCGCCGGGCCGCAGCGGACTGTTCGGCGTTGGTAGGCCGATCTTCCTGCTGGGAGTGTTCGCGCCGGCGATCGTGTCGCTCGCGCTCACCGCGCGGGCCGAAGGAGCAGCCGGCGCGAGGCAGCTGCTCGCGCGGATCGGCTGCTGGCAGGTGGACGCGCGCTGGTACGGGTTCGCAATCGGCTATCTGGCCGGCGTCAAGCTGACGGCCGCACTGGTTCATCGCATGATGAGGGGAGTGTGGCCGCCGTTTGGCGATACTCCCGTGCCGCTCATGTTCGCCGCGATTCTGGTGTCCACCTGGGTGCAGGCCGGCGAGGAACTGGGGTGGCGAGGATATGCGCTCCCGCGCCTCGCGCAGCGGCTCGGGCTCGGCGTTGCCAGCGTGCTCGTCGGTGTCGTGTGGGCCGTCTGGCACCTTCCGCTGTTCTTTCTGCCCGGCACCGGAAGCGACGGGCAGTCGTTCCCGATTTACCTGCTCCACGTGACCGCCCTGTCGGTCGCCATGTCATGGCTTTACTGGCGGACCGGCGGCAGCCTGCTGCTCGTGATGCTGATGCATGCCTCAGTGAACAACACGACGAATATCGTGCCCGCGGGCGTGCCCGGCGCCGCGAATCCGTTTGCGTTCAGCGGCTCGCCGGTGGCCTGGATAACCGTCGGACTGTCGTGGGCAATCGCCGCCCCGTTGCTGTGGCAGATGCGGGGCGCGGAGATCGGCGCGATGTTGAACGAGTCCGCGCGATCGGCGCATGCAGTCGGGCGCGTCGATGCTCGCAACCGCTGACGACGCGAAGGACGCGAGAGGAAGGAAACGGCACTTTGCTTCGTTGGCCTCGGCGGTACCCCCGTTGCTTGCGCAGGCGCGGTGTTCACATGGCCCTTCCGAGTGATCTGGACGTTCGTCCGCGACGATGAGCTGTTGCAGCTCCGCCGCGTGAAGCGGGCGGAGGGGTTCTTCGTGATCGAGCGGCGCGAGGGTTTCCCGGATCGCTCGTTCTATTTTTCGGACCTGACCACGCTGCTGATCTACGAACAGGAGCGGATCGGCCAACTGAAGGAAACCGGCTGGATCCTGGTCGACTTCTGGCCCGAGCGCCGCAGCGGCGTCGACCGGCGCCGGCACAACGGACGAAGCGGTCCCGACCGTCGCAAGACAATCTACCACCCGCGGCCGTCGTAACGGTTACACGCCGTTGTGTCCGTTGGGGCTGCATCCGCAATTCGAGCCTGCAACTTAGAAAGCGTGGTCCCGACGGTCTAGTCCTTGTGCCTTTTGTGTCCTTGTGTCGCGCGCCCGCGCTTCGTATATCATCCGCCCGATCGCCGCACCATTTCATCCACGGGCACGGCTGCCGGCGAACGCGACCTCGGGATTCGAGGCCATGCACAACCTCATTCAGGAGGGCAGAATGAAAGGCCTGGCGCGTCACACGTTCTCCGCCGTCATTTCAATGTTCCTGGTGACGACAGCGGCGCAGGCGCAGACGATTGCAGGAACCGTGACCGATCCGACCGGCGCAGTGATGCCTGGCGTGATGGTCGAAGCGAGCAGTCCCGCTCTCATCGAAAAGTCCCGCACCGCGGTGACCGACGGCTCCGGCCAGTACCGGATCGTCAGCCTCAGCCCCGGCACTTATTCCGTGACGTTCACGCTGCAGGGATTCAGCACGCACAGGCGCGAAGGAATCGCGCTGACGACGGACTTCACCGCCAACGTCGACGCGGTGCTCAGAGTCGGATCGCTCGAAGAGTCGATCACCGTCTCGGGCGCGTCTCCGATGGTGGATCTGCAGTCGGTGACCAAGCAGACGGTGCTCACGCGCGAAGTGCTCGACGTCCTGCCCACGGCGCACAGCATTCAGGCGGCCGGCGTGCTCGTCCCGGGCGTCACCACTTCGTCCGCGTCGTCGGGAGGCGGCCGCGACGTCGGCGGCAACACGATGCTGCAGCAGCCGGGCCTCAACTTCCGTGGCACGGGACAGACGATTCAGCGGTGGGACGGCTTCTGGCTCAGCAACGTGCAGGGCACGGGCACGGGCGGCGCGACGAGCTTCTATGTGAACGATGCCGGGGCGCAGGAGCTCGTCTTCTCGACGGGCGCCGACGCCATCGACATGGCGAATCCGGGACTGTACGTGAACATGATCCCGAAAGACGGCGGGAATACGTTTCGAGGAACGCTGTTCGCCGATTTCACTCACGAGCCGTGGTCGTGGAGCAATCTTTCCGACGATCTCCGCGCACGCGGCATCACGAACGTGCCGAAGGTGATGCACATCTCCGATTTCAACCCGGGCCTGGGCGGCCCGGTGCTGAGGGATCGGCTGTGGTTCTACGCGGCCTACCGCTACCAGGCGCTCGATTCGACCATCGTGGACCTCTATCACGACAAGAACCCGGCTCCGTATATCTACGAAGAGGACCTGACGAGTCCGGCGCGGGACAACGGAAAGATCCCGAACCAGTCGGCCCGTCTGACCTGGCAGGCCGGCGGCAAGGACAAGGTGCAGTTCTGGTTCACGAACCAGAACAAGTACCGCGCCAACTTCAGCCTGCAGGTCGGCCACACGCCCGACGCGCGCGCGGTGCAGAAAACCCCCTACGCGCAGGCCACCACGGTGAAGTGGACGCGCACGCAGACGAGCCGGCTGCTCTTCGAAGCCGGCGTCGCCGCCGGCCACACGCTCTACATCGAGCACTACAAGCCGCACGTCGGCGCCTGCAACATGGACGCGTGCCCGGCCACCGTCTACGCCATCACGGACATCGCCAACGGCAAGTCGTTCAACGCCTATGCGCCCGGCTACAGCGAACACGGCGGCGACATGCAGAATGGCCGCCTGGCGGCCACCTACGTGACCGGTTCCCATTCGCTGACCGGCGGCGTCATGCTCGGCCACGGCGTCTCGCCGAACCCGGTGCGCAACAGCGGCGACCTGACGATGAACTTCAACAACGGCGTGCCGCAGTCGGTCGTCCTCAGGATTCCGAGAGATTCGTCGAACTCGTATTTTCCCGACCTGGGGGTGTACGTTCAGGATCGCTGGACGTTCAGGCGCGCGACGGTCAGCGGCGCGGTCCGCTACGACTACTATGTGGGGCGCGTGGAGGACGGCACGCTTCCGGCGAGCCGCTGGAATCCGTCGCAGTTCTTTCCAGGATTCAAAGTACAGACCTGGCACGACCTCTCGCCTCGCCTGGGCGTGGCCTACGATCTGTTCGGCAACGGAAGGACGGCGATCAAGGCCAATATCTCGCGCTACGTGAACGCCGAGGGCGTGAGCACCGCGCAGGCGAACAATCCGCAGGATACGATCGGCCTCACCGACACGCGCACCTGGCGCGATTTGAACGGAGACTTCACGATCTACAACCCCGACGGGTCGGTCCAGTTCGCGGAGCTCGGCCCGACCAGCAACCAGAACTTCGGCAAAGTGATCCCTTCAACGACGACGACCGATCCGGCGACGCTCAACGGCTGGAACGCGCGGGGGGCGACCATTGAATGGCAGCTCGTCGCGCAGCACCAGCTCACGCCGACGCTGGCGGTGAACGGCGGCTACTATCTGCGCTATCTCGGAAACCTGCGTGCGACAGACAACACGCTCGTCACCGCGGCCGACTACGACGGCCCGTTCTGCATCAACGCGCCGTCGCACGCGGATCTGCCGGGCGGCGGCGGAAACCAGGTGTGCGGCCTGTACGACATCTCCGCCGCGGCGCGCCCGCGCGTTCAGAACAACGTGACGTTCGCGCGCAGCTTCGGCGACGTGACCGATCGCTACCAGGGCTTCGACCTCGGCGTGACCGGCCGCTTCGGACGCGGGACGTTCGTGCAGGGCGGCCTCAACGCGCAGCGTCGCGTCTACGACACGTGCACTACGCCTCTGCAGACCGGTTCGACCACGCTGCAGGTGGACAGTCCCGAGAGCCGGTTCTGCCGTCAGCTGACGCCGTACCGGCCCGACATCAAGTTCCAGGTATCGCACACGCTGCCGTGGGATGTGATCGTCAGCGGCGCGGCGCAGCTGAGCTCGGGGCCGGAAGTCACGGCCATCTGGAACGCGCCCAACTCGATCATCGCGCCGGCGCTCGGCCGCAATCTGTCGGCGGGTGCGACGGCCACCAAACAGGTCAGCTTGATCGAGCCGGGCACGCTGTACGCCGACAGCCTCACCCAGCTCGATCTGCGCGTGTCGAAAAGGGTCAATCTGGGACGCTACCGGCTGCGCGGCGACATCAACCTGTACAACGTGTTCAACACCGATTTCGCGTCTGCGGTGAACACGAATTTCTCGACGACCGCCGCCAACCAGTTCCTTCGGCCGACCGGCGTGCTGCAGGGCCGGTTGTTCAAGATTGGCGGACAGATCGAATTTTAGAACTGATCTGGAAAATGGAGGGGCCCGCCTTCAGCCGGCCCCTCAGTCCGCCTGAAGGTGGACACTATAGGTTCGAAGCATCCAAGGAGCATCTATGTGGAACCGCATTGCCGTCTCAGCTCTCATCGCGTGCACGTTCGTCGTCGTGCAAGCCGCCGCCGTCGCTCAACGCGGCGGGCAGCAGCAGCCGGCGTTCAAGGCGCATCCCTCCACACAGGAGCCGGGCCGCATCGTCACATTGTCCAAGCTGAAACAGTGGGAGAAGGAGCTCTCGAACTGGGGACGCTGGGGGAAAGACGATGAGCGCGGGCTGCTGAATCTGATTACACCGGAGAAGACGAAACAGGCGCTCACGCTGGTGAAGGAAGGGAAGACGGTCACGCTGCAGATCAACCCGATCAAGAAGTCGGGTAGCGACACCGGCGGGTTCGGCGAGAACGTGCACAGGATGTATCGAATCGATCCGAAGACGGGCGCCGCCCTCGGCGCAATCGACATCATCCATTTGTCGATTCACGACGGCCTCAATTCACACCTGGATGCGCTCTGCCATTATCAGGGGCCGATCGGCCGCAAGCCGGGCGAGCCGGCGGTCAGCTACAACGGCTTCCCCTTCACCCTCACCGCGGCAGGCTGCCAGCAGTCGGCGGCCGACAGAATGGGTCCGGGGTATCTCACTCGCGGCGTGCTCGTCGACATCCCGCTCATGAAGGGCGTCAAGTGGCTCGAGCCGAGCACGCCCATCTACATCGAAGACCTCGAGGCGTGGGAGAAGTTCGCAGGCCTCAAGATCGGGCCGGGAGACGCGCTGCTGGTCCGCGGGGGGCGTTGGGCCAAGAGAGAGGCGGAGGGACCGTGGCCGTACGGACAGGCGGGCGCCGGCCTTCATTCGTCCGTTCTGCCGTGGCTGCGTTCCCGCGACGTGTCGATCCTCGCCAGCGACGCCGTGAACGACGTGCAGCCTTCGGGCGTGGAGGGCATCAATCGCCCGATCCACCAGCTCACGCAGGTGAACATGGGGCTGCCGATCGTCGACAATGCGTACACCGAAGACGCGGCACGGGAAGCGGCACGGCTGAAACGGTGGGAGTTCCTGTTCACCCTGCACATCTTTCAGATCCAGGGGGGGACCGCGTCTCCGTTCAACGCGCTGGCGACGTTTTGAGAATTTTCGATTGTCGATCTGGTAATTGTCGATGTATTGCGTAAATACATCGCCAATCGAAGATTACCAGATCGACAATCGAGACAACGTGTCAAGCGACAGCGGCGCGCACGCGCTCGATCTGGCGGAGATGCAGAAGGTCGTGGCCGGCATAGAGCCGCCGCAGGTGCTCGAGGCTCTCTTCCCCGCGCTCGCCGTGCACGCCGACGCGCTCGAGATCGGCCGGCGACGCACGCTCCAGCAGCCGGAGGTTCGCGGGCCGGAGCACGCTGAACAGCTCGAGAGCGTCCGATGGATCGGCCTCGTCGTAACGCAGCCGCTCGGCCCACAAATCCTGGTCGTACCCGGTGATTTGCGGCCGGTCCTGAGCGAGGATCAGGCGCATGCGCCAGGCCCAGACGACCTCCGAATCCGCGAGGTGCTGCAGAATGTGGCCGACCGACCACTTGCCTGGACGCTCCGGGCGGCGCAGCTCCTCGGACGACAACCCTTCGATCGCGCGGCGCAGCGCGGCTGGCATTTCGCGCAGAACGGCAATAGGATCGCGGTCGCCGAGCAGTTCGAGCAGGGCGGTCACGTAGGCGGCCGCATGGTCCGCGGCGCCCGTTGCAGGATTCGAGAAGACCGACATCGAGGCTCCGATCGCGTTGTCGCTGCCGGGCGCGGGATGGCGGGATCGTGCCACGGCCGCCTGGCGCGTCCCACGCCGCAGGACAGATGACTTACATCGATTCGATCATCTTAAACCTGGCCGAATGGGCCTGCCGGAAGTTTCAGCGGCTGACGGGCAGGACCAACGTGTGGCTGGCTCTCCAGCTCACGAATCTGAGCATCATCGTGTATTTCGTCTGGGCCGGCATGTATTCGTGGAGCAGCGACGCTGTGCCGCGAACGCTCGTGGCGCTGTTCTGCGGCGGCCTGTTGTACGTGCTGACGCAGACGATCTTCAAAGTGCCGATCGAAGCCTATGAGGTCGACGCCTACCGGCGCGTCGCGAAGGGCTTCAGGAATCCGAGACGGGTGCGGGATGCGCTCCTCCGCATCTCGTTCCTGACTCTCTCGCTCGCGCTGTGGTATCCCACTGTTTTCGTCTACGTCAACCTCCGCCTGCACGTCGTGCTCCTGAGTTATTCGCTCGTCGTCCTGACGACTGTCGTGTTGTACCTGCTCGCCTGCGATCCCCTTCCTCCGTGCGCCGGAAAGGTGAGCGAGTGGCTTCGCTCGTCAGCTCCCTCGCGCCCGACGGCCGCCGATGCCCGCGTCAAGGCGTTGCGCTCGGGATATGCCAATCGAGAATGCCGACCGGGTTCGGACGATTTCAGGAGAGAGAAGAATGCGCGCGTTCAGACTGGTACGTCCTCTTCTCGTCACGAGCCTGTGCGGCATCGCTGGAGCGGGAATCGTCGCTCTGGCCCAGAGCGCCCAGAGCACAGCGAAGGCTGGACACGATCGAGTGCCGCCCTACAGGGAGCCGTCGCCGTATATGACGGCCGGGGAGATTCAGGCGGCCCTCGATAAAGTGGACCGCACACTTGTTGCGTCGAGGACCGGCGGCGCGATCCCGTTTGCGCAGGGAAAGGCTGCCGGCGTCGTCCGGCGTCGGACGAAGGGTCCTCAATACGCGATCACCCACACGCGGACGCTCGAGTACATCGTATTTACAAAGGGCACCGCCACCTTCGTGACGGGAGGCACCCTGATACCGCCGACGATCGATACCGATCCGTACCCCAACGCGAACCCGAACGCCACAATCAGGAGCGCGGTCGGAGTCAAGGGAGGACTCGCGCGAAAGGTGGGACCCGGCGATGTCGTCGTGAACCTCCCGGGCACGCCACACTGGTTCAGCGAGATCGACGGCACGATCGAATACGTGGAAATCGCCGTGCCGAACGTCGACCCTGCTCCGGGCGTCGAGCGCGCCGAACTGCTCGCCGCACCTGCCGGCCGGTAGATCAACACGATCACCGCAGAACGCGCCGAGCACGCCGAGAATCGTTCGGAAACTACCTCTGGCGTGTTCTGCGGCCTGTGTGCGTCGTCCTGCCGCCGGGGAAGCTGCCGCTGTCTCGGCGCCCGCATGGGCGCGTCCGATCGAACCGATGAGGCTGAAGATTGTTGGCGTTGGATCGTGTTCGATGAGCTTGCACGAACCGGCCAACGTGCGATGCTTGGTTGAGAAGCCATTCACATCGCCGTGGATCCACGAGACGCGCATGCCTGATGTGGCGGAACCGACTCCTGCGGACGACGTTCGCGCCAGACTGGCGGCGATCGTGGAGTCGTCCGACGACGCCATTATCAGCAAGGATCTCGACGGCTCGGTCACGTCGTGGAACCAGGCCGCCGAACGCATGTTCGGGTACCGGGCAGCCGAGATCGTCGGCAAGTCGATCCGCGTCATCATCCCGGCGGACCGACAGAACGAGGAAGACGATGTCCTGCGCCGGATTCGAAAGGGGGAGAAAGTCGATCATTTCGAGACGGTGCGGCGCCGCAAGGACGGCAGCGCCATCGCGGTCTCGCTGACCGTCTCCCCGATTCATGGTTCCGACGGCCGGGTTATCGGCGCTTCCAAGATCGCGCGCGACATCACGGAGCAGCAGCGCTCTCGCGAACGCAATGCCATCCTCTCGGAAGTCGGCGCCGTGCTCGCGTCGTCGCTCGATTATCACGCCACGCTCACCAACATCGCGCGCGCCGCAGCCGCGTCGTTCGTCGACTACTGCGTGATCGACCTGATGGAAAGCGACGGTGCGCTGCGCCGCGTGGCAACGGCCCACCGTGTGCCCGAACGGCAGACAATTCTCGAGCAGGCGCGGCGGTACACCCCGCCGCATCGGAGTCCGATCGCTCGCCCGCTTCGCACCGGGCAGCCGGTACTCCTCACAGCGGTCACGCTGCACGACATCGACGCGATGACCGTCGACGACGACCACAAGCGGGTGATGCTCGCGCTCGGGCCGCGGTCGCTAATCACCGTGCCGCTGATAGCTCACGGGCGCGCGTTCGGGATCCTCACCCTGGTGAGAACGGAAGGGAGTCCGGCGTTCGACGAGGCCGATTGCGACCTCGGGCTGGAGCTCGCGCGCCGCACCGCGCTCGCGGCCGACACGGCGCGGATGTACGACGAACTGGTGCAGGCGGTGCGCACGCGCGACGAGGTTCTCGCGGTTGTCTCGCACGATCTGCGCAACGGGCTCGGCACCATCCTCACCGCGGCCCGTCTTCTCCTCGAGAGCTCGGCGGACGGTCCCCGCCGGACGCGTCGTCTCGAGACCATCGCCCGCACCTGCGCCGGGCTGAATCGGCTGATGCAGGACCTGCTGGATGTCGCCCGCCTCGAAGCAGGCCAGGGGCTTACCCTCGAGCGGCAGCCGCACGACGCCTCGGCGCTCCTCCGCGAGGGGTGCGAGTTGCTGACTCACCAGGCCGAAGACAAGTCGATCGAGTTCGAATGCGAAGTGGGCGCCGAGCTTGGCGCGGTGTCGGTCGATCGCGACCGCTTTCTCCAGGTCCTCTCGAACATCATCGGGAACGCGGTGAAGTTCACGCCCGAAGGCGGCCGTATCAGCGTAAAGGCCGAACGGATCGCGGACTCCATTCAGGTGTCCATCTCCGATACCGGTCCCGGTATCAAGCCCGAAGATCTCGAGCGTATTTTCGAGTCGTACTGGCAGGCGGCGCGCACGGCCCGCCTGGGCACCGGCCTCGGCCTGCCGATCGCGAAGGGCATCGTGGAGGCGCATGAGGGCAGAATCTGGGCGAACAGCCGCCCCGGCTTCGGAAGCACCTTCCACTTCACCCTGCCGCTGGCGCGGCGCGGGAAGGAAGGCGCCAACGCTACGGACACGGTCCGATCGCCGTAATCTGCCGCACCCGGCGTTTGAACGCCGCGTGCCATCGCGCCAGGTCGGCCTCGTCGTCGGTGTTGCTGTAATGCTCCGGGAACCGCGCGGCGGCAAACAGTCCGCGGATTTGATCGTCCGAAATAGCCGAGAGCTGCCGCGCCACCTGCGCGCGCGCCGGTTCGGAAATTTGCGCGTCCCGGAACGTGCCCCCGCCAAAGGGCAGCGTCTTCATCGAGACCGAGCACGTTTTCGGATCTGACCAGACGGGGAGCGACGCCCATCGTTGCAGCCGGGCCTTGGCGGGTCCGAACGTGGCGCCGAGATCCTGAATCATGAGCAGCGGGCGCGTGCACGCCTTGTCGATGTCGCCGGAGCCGCCTGGGCCGTCTGACGCGTCGAGGCACACGAGCCGCTGGTTCTCGTCCTTGTTGTCCCAGTGGGCCACGAAGATGGCCACCAGCCGCAACGCGTCGAGATCGGTGCGGCTCGCTCCCTGTTGGGGGTCCACGCGGTCCAGCTCCCACCAGCCCCATCCTTTCCGATCCGGCAGATCGATCGAGGCGGCCGGGAATCTCCGCTCGACTGCCGCCCACTCGAACTCCGAGTACCCGTCCTCGCGGCCATTGGGCGGGTACCACGAGTAGGTGCCGGTGAGCTGCAGGAGACGCATCGCAAAGAACGGATACCGTGGACAGCCATAGCACCGGACCCTTTCGGCGATCGTGACCCTGTCGGTGGCAAAGCCCAGCGCGGCGAGCAGGCGAGTGGCTGCGGCCTCCGCGGCGATTTCAGGATTGCGCCCGTACTTCACCTTCACGATCTCACCGCCTTCGAGCACGCAATCGAACTTCGCGGAGGTGCCGGTCGGCGGGCGCGCGAGGAACCGGCACGTGATCGGTGGCTCCCGGAGGTCGAGATCGATGATCGGTGCGTCCGGCAGTGCCACGCGCGCCTGGGCTCGACGGAGCGCGTCGCGCCTCACCTCAGCCGCTTGTTGCGGGCTCATCGCCCAGGGCGCCGGTTCGCGCGCAAGGAAAACACCCTCCGGAGGCGGTTCGCGGCGCTCAGTCGCGAGTACCCACGCCGACACTGCGAGAGGGAGGAGCAAGGAAATACCGACGGTGGCGAACCGGCGAGCCACATCTGACACCTCAGCAAGTGGCGGGCCACGTCATTCACGCGTGCCCAGCCGGTCACGTCATCGAGGATGCGGCATCGCGCCGCTGGCGTTGGGTTTTCTAACCGTGTCTGTTCACTCGCAAGGCGCCGCGCGGCGGTGATGTAACGCACCGCTCGAGAAGTGCGCACCGCTTTCTGGCGCCACTTATTCCGTTTCGAACGGATGGCACCGATACATAATCGCCCTCGTGAACTGACCTGAGATGGAGGCAGCAAACGTGGCACGCAAGGACCAGAGACACGGGCGGGACCGCGAGGCGGGGGACGAGACGATCGGCGAAGGCGGTGGACGCGGCGGGCGATCGCGAGGCACGGCGTCGCGCAGGTCCGCGCGGACCACGGCCGAAAGCCGTGGCGAGGTCGAACGCGGGTCTGGCGCTTCGCGTACATCGCACGCGGCGCCGAAGGGTAAGGGTTCCAAGCCGGACGCACCTCGTGCGCGCAAGGGCGCCACATCCGGGCGTGGCTCGACAGGCGCACGGAAGAGCGCGAACCGCCCCGGACCCTCCGGGACCGGGGCTCCTAAAAAGGGAGTCCGCGGCAGCTCAGGGCGGCGCCGCTCCGGGTCCCGCTCGGGTGGCGGCCGCGCATCGAAAAAGAAACGATAAGCGGACCCCGCGTAGACGGGGTGTAATTTAAACGGGTAGCGGGCTGAAATTTATAGTAGCGGGGCTGTAATAAAGCGCAGCCCGAGGTCGGCGTGCAGGTGTGCGTTCACGTGTGCGCCGGCTCTTGTCTGATAGAATAGAGAGTTCCTTCCCGGTCAATATTCCCATTCCGAGGCTTCCTGGATGATTGCTGTCACTGGTGTGTCGATGCGGTACGGCTCGAAGGTGCTCTTCGAAGATGTCACGACGACCTTTTCCGCAGGGCGACGGTATGGCCTGACCGGTCCGAACGGAGCCGGCAAGTCGACGTTCATGAAGCTTCTGACCGGCGAGTTGGACCCCCAGCGCGGCACCGTGCGCCGCCCGGAGAAGATCGGCGTGCTGCGTCAGGACCACTATCTCTTCGATCGCCATCGGGTCATCGATACGGTGATCATGGGCAACGAGCGCCTGTGGAACGCGCTCGCCGAGCGCGACGCCCTGTTCGACCGGGCCGACATTTCCGACGAGGACGGGATGCGGCTGGGGGAGCTCGAGGGTATCGTCGGCGAGGAGGACGGCTACTCGGCCGAAAGCGATGCGGCAGTGCTGCTGCAGGGGCTGGACATCGGCGAGGAGCTGCACCAGCGCACGATGGCCGAGCTGCAGGGCGGACAGAAAGTGCGCGTGCTCCTCGCTCAGGCGCTCTTCGGCAATCCCGAGGCGCTCCTGCTCGACGAGCCGACCAACCACCTCGACCTCGACTCGATTCACTGGCTCGAGGAGTTCCTCGGCCGCTACGAGGGAACGCTAATCGTCATTTCGCACGACCGGCATTTCCTCAACAACGTGTGCACGCACGTCGCCGACATCGACTACGAGACGATCATCACCTACACCGGTGGCTACGACGACATGGTGGTCGCGAAGACACAGATCCGGGCCACGATCGAGGCCGGCAACGCGCAGCGCGAGAAGAAGATCGCGCAGCTGAACGACTTCATCGCCCGGTTCGGAGCGGGGACGCGTGCAAGTCAGGTGACGTCGCGGCGCAAGGAAGTCGAGCGGCTCCAGACGACGGAGCTCGCCCGTTCCAACATTCAGCGGCCGTACATAAAGTTCTCGATGCGGCGTCCCTCGGGCAAAATCCCGCTCGAATTCACCGGGCTCGCCAAGTCCTTTGGAGAGGTCCCCGTCTTCTCCGGTTTCGGCGCGCTCGTCCACCGCGGCGAGAAGATCGTCCTGGTGGGACGTAACGGCGTCGGCAAGACGACGCTGCTCAAGGCGCTGCTGGCGGACGCACCCGACGTGGTGGCCGCGTCTTCAGCGGACCGGGATGCAGGCACCGTACGATGGGGACACGAGGTGTCGGTCGGGTACTTCCCGCAGGATCACGCCGGCGCGATCGAGAAGGGATTGACGGCGGTGGAGTGGCTGCATCGCTACGGCCCCGACAAGTCGCGGCAGGAAATCCACGGGCTTCTCGGTCAGATGCTGTTCAGCGGCGAGGAAGGTTACAAACCGACCGAGGCGCTGTCGGGCGGTGAAATGGCGCGGCTGCTGTTCTGCCGTCTCATGCTGCAGCAGCCCAACGTGCTGGTGCTCGACGAGCCGACGAACCATCTGGATCTTGAATCGATCAACGCGCTCAACGTGGCGCTCCAGAAGTACGAGGGCACCGTCCTGCTGGTGACGCACGATCAGGACCTGCTGGAGGAAGTCGGTACCCGCGTGTGGCACTTCGAGCAGCGGAAGATCGCCGACGTGAAGGGCAGCTACGAGGAACACGCCGCACTTCTCGCGAGGTGACCAAATTGACTCCGGCGAGCGACTGCCGTAACGTCTCGTAGCGGTAGCCGGCTCGGGCGACTCATACTCCGCACGCAAGGCCGGCCCCCAAGCACGTGGAGGAGAAGAGCATGCGGAAGATGATCCTTTCGGCCGTCATTGCATTGTCGGCGGCGCTGGTGTGCGCGCCGGCCATCGCGCTCGCCCAGTCGAAGGGCGCCACCTACATCACCAAGGAACAGGTCGACCTCGTCAACAAGCAGCCGGGGACCGACCGGACGATCGCGGTGCTCGACATCGGGCACGAAAACTTCGCCGTCGGCGTCATCCATCGGGGCCCCACGGGCGGCGGCCGCGGCGCGGCTGGGGGCGGTGGCGGGGCGCGCGGTGCAGCCGGCGGCGGCGCTGGTGCCGGCGGTGGTGCCGCAGCAGCTGGCGGCGCGGCTCGCGGTGGCGGTGCGGCAGCAACCCCAGAGCCGTGCGGTGAAAAGGCGGCCTCACCTCCGCCCGCGGGTACCCCCAACGGGCTTTTCCACGACTCGCAGACCGAGGGCTACTACATCATCTCGGGCGCCGGAACGATGGTCACCGGGGGACACATCGTGAACGGCCGCAAGTCAGCGCCCGACGCTGCCGTGACGACGACGCTGAACGGCCCCTCGTGCAGCGGTTCCATCATGGGCTCGGATGTCGTCTTGCGAGACGTGAAGGTCGGCGACATCATCATCATTCCGGCCGGCGTGCCGCACGGCTGGACCAACATTCCCGATCACGTGGACTACCTGAGCTTCCGCCCGTCGCAGCGCGTGCTGACTGCCGGCTACGTGCATCCGTCGATCGCCGGCGACAAGAAGTAGCGATTGAGAATGACGCGTGGCAGGGTGCATGAGCGCGCCCCGCACGGTCCGTGTCACCCGGTACGTCACGCCGCTCCGTGAAGGCGGCTCGCTGCCCGCGGTCGTCGAGGCGGACGACGACGGATTGTACGTGTTGAAGTTCCGCGGCGCCGGGCAGGGTCCACGGGCGCTTATCGCCGAGCTCGTGTCTGGAGCGATCGCGCGGCTGCTGGGCCTGCCGGTGCCGGAGCTCGTGTTTGCCGAGCTCGATCCCGACCTGGCGAGGACGGAGCCGGATCCGGAGATCCACGCGCTGATACACGACAGCGCCGGCTTGAATCTCGCGCTCGACTACCTGCCCGGGTCGGTGACTTACGACCCGATCGTCCATCAACCGACTACCGACCTGGCGTCCCGCATCGTCTGGTTCGACGCGTACGTGACGAACGTGGACCGCACCGTTCGCAACACGAACATGCTGATGTGGCACCGCCGCCTGTGGCTGATCGATCACGGCGCGACGCTGTATTTCCATCATGCGCCCGGCTGGGAGTCCGACACCGCGCGCCCCCGCGCAGCCTTCCCTCTGATCAAGGATCACGTGCTGCTCTCCCTTGCGCGAGAGCTCGGCGCGATCGACGGCGCCATGGCAGCCACGCTCACGTCAGATGCGGTCGCCAACATCGTGAGCTGGATTCCGGCGAGCTGGCTGACGTCCGGCGATCCGCACGCAGATCCCGCGCATGTGAAGGCCGCGTACGTGCGGTATCTCGTCGAGCGCGCGAGAACGCCGCGGCCGTTCGTGGAGGAGGCGCTCGGTGTCCGTTGAATACACCTACGACTACTCGGTAATCCGCGTCGTTCCCCGCGTGGAGCGCGGCGAACAGATCAACGTCGGTGTGATCCTGTCGTGCGTGGACATCGAGTTCCTCGAAGCGCGCATCGAGCTGGACACGACGAGGCTGCTGGCGCTCGATGCCACCGTGGATCTCGAGGCGATCCGCGCCGGCCTGGCGAGCATTCCGGCGGTGTGCGCCGGCGGCCCCGCCGCCGGCCCGATCGGCGCGCTGCCGCAGCGAGAACGATTTCGCTGGCTGGTGTCGCCGCGGAGCACCGCGATACAGATGTCGCCCGTGCACACCGGCCGCGCGAAAAATCCGGCGGCAGCGCTGGAACAGTTGCTCGACATGATGGTGAGGCACAAAGCGGCGGACCGTGGCTGATCCTCCTCGCGCGGTCAGGCGTTCAGATCGGCGGCCTTCACAGGATCCGCGCTGCAGCAAGGTCAATCCACGGGCCTGTTCTACGGCCTGACGCCGCCGGCCCATCTCACATTGTGGAGCCGCAGCCGGCGGCGGACGCCGAGCCAGTACGTCAGGTAATACCCGAGCACGATCGCGCCGGCTGCCAGCGAACCGGCCGCGCCAGACGCCGCGGCCCACGACGCGTAGTCCGGTGCCGCGCGCCAGGCGTGCCAGCTCCGCCAGAATCCGAACGCCAGCCTCGCCGCCACCGCCAGCGTGATCCCGAGCACCAGCCATCGGTTCGGCGTGTAGTGGAGCGAACCTGGCGCCGATTCCCATCGGCTGAGCGCCAGGCCGACAAGGCCCAGCAGACATCCACCGGCAAAGCCAGCCAGCGTCCGGGTGAACGCTCCCGGAATCCAGAGGGACGTGACGAGCGCGCCTGCAACGAACAGCGCCGACGAGAAGGCCAGCCCTCCGACATTGATCGCGGCGATCCAACCGCGGGCGCGCCGTCGCGCCGTGCCCATGCGGTAGCGCTGCACAAGGGTGAGGGGGGTGAGTGCGATTGCCGCCAGGATCACGAACAGCGTGAATGCCAGGATCAGCAGCGGCACCCGAGAAGCTTACGCGAGCTCGAGCGAACTCAGGCGTATCCGGACGCTGAACGATCACTCGATGCTTCTTCTCGCACCCTACGGTGCCACACGAGGCGATCTTTCGGCATGCTCTCTAACGCTCATCGCGTTCATTCGCATACACCATGTCACGTTGAAAACGCCGGAAGCGAGCAACCGCGAACAGTGCGCACATCGTCGCAGCCGTTGCTGTCGCTGGCATGCTGTTGGCGAGGCGTTCCGTGCCGAGGAACGGCTCAACCACACGTCCGCGGATGAGTCACTGATCGAGCGGGCCGGGCGGTCTTGCACACTGCCGCCACGCGAGCGCCGCTGACGTACTCAAGCCGGGTACGGCATTCGTACGTTCACTCGCCGCTCCTCGTTATAGAGGGACGACGAGACGAACACGCCTCAGGAGGACCCATGAACAGACTTCTCGCGCCGCTCACGATTCTCGCCGTATGGATCGTGTCGCTGCCCTTCTCGCCTGCCGGCGCCCAGCAGAACAATCCCGATCACGGCCAGTCCACGACGAAATTCCACCGTCACGGCGCGCGCGCGGTGCCGAACCAGTACATCGTCGTGCTCGCAGATGATGCGGAGATCGCGTCAGGCGACTACGGCGCGGTGCTCGGACGCGTGCAGGGTGTGCTGCGCGCAACGGCGGCGGTACCGGAACACGTCTATACGTCTGCCATTCGCGGCTTTTCCGCGCGAATGTCCGAACAGGAGGCCTTTCGACTGAGCCAGCATCCGCAGGTGCAACTCGTCGAAGAGGATTCGATCATGGAGGCGATCGCCACGCAGACGAGCCCTCCGTGGGGGCTCGATCGCGTCGACGAACGCGACCGGCCGTTGAGCGGCTCGTACTCGTATGTCCGTACCGGATCCGGCGTGAACGCCTACATCATCGACACAGGCATCCGCCGGACCCATACGCAGTTCGGCGGACGCGCGGTGCCCGGGTTCAGCGCCATCAACGACGGGCGCGGCACGAGTGACTGCAACGGGCATGGTACTCACGTCGCCGGAACAGTCGGCGGATCCACTTACGGCGTCGCCAAGACCGTTCGGCTGTACGCAGTGCGCGTCCTGAGCTGCAGCGGATCGGGCACGACGTCCGGCGTGATCGCCGGGGTGGACTGGGTGCGGGCGAACCACGTCAAGCCCGCGGTCGCGAACATGAGCCTCGGCGGCGGCGCATCGTCGTCGCTCGACACCGCCGTGCGCAACTCGATCGCCGCCGGCGTCACCTACTCGGTTGCGGCCGGCAACTCGAACTCGAACGCGGCAAACTTCTCGCCGGCGCGCGTCGGAGAGGCGATCACCGTCGGATCCTCGACGATCAACGACGCGCGGTCGTCGTTCTCCAACTTCGGCAGCGTGGTCGACATCTTCGCGCCCGGATCGAGCATCCCGTCGGCCTGGTACACGAGCGACGGCGCGACCGCCACCTTGAGCGGAACGTCGATGGCCGCCCCGCACGTTGCCGGCGTGGCGGCGCGATACCTCCAGGCCAACCCGTCAGCGTCGCCGAGCAGTGTGCGCAACGCCATTGTCAACGCGGCGACGCTCAATCGCCTGAGCGGCATCGCAGCCGGCACCGCCAACCGGCTGTTGTTCTGGTCCACGACGCAGTAGCGCGCGCGGCCTGTCTCCCCGATTACATCCGACAAGCTGCTCGTCGTGAGCCTGTCGAAGCAGGAGCCAACGCTCATGGTTCGACGGGCTCACCACGCGCGCTCGGTAGCGAGCGGGCGCACGGCGGGTCTGCATCGCGCTGGTCTGCTGTCGGGACGAGCCACGAACTCATAGCCCACCAGTTTCACCATCAGCGCATCCGACATCGCCGCGGCATAGCCAGAGCGCGCTGAACGCGCAGACAAGCACTTGAAAGGACTCTGTGCGTGTTCTGCGGCGTTCTGCGGTGTACGGTCGTATTCGTATTACTGGTGTGTCGAGGACACCCCGCGAGGCTAGTGAAGTGCACAGCCCTTCACTGAATGCGCGGCGCAGGCGACAAAAGTCGCCGTCGCGGGCGACGGCCTTCGACACCGGTCCGTCAGGCCCCGGAAAGGGCCGGGAAACCGCGCCTTTTCCGGCCTCGCTCTCGGAACGCAATCTGCTTGATCGGCTGGACAACGGTACTCTTTCCTGGGGCGCCTCCATGGACCCATTGCTCATATATGCCCAGGGCGCGGAAGCGCATTCGCCTGCTGATTGCCGACGATGAGCGACTCTTCCGGGAGGCGCTGCGGATGCTGCTCGAGACCGAGCCGGAGTTCAAGGTTGTCGGGTACGCCGGCGACGGAATAGAGGCGGCGACGCTCGCTTGCCGGCTGGAGCCGGATGTCCTGCTGCTCGATCTGGCGATGCCCCGCCTTCCCGGCATGGAGGCGCTCAGGGCGATCGCCGCCGGCGCCACTCCTGTACGGACGATTGTCCTCACCGCGTCCATGACCAGGACCGACGTCCTCACCGCGCTGCAGCTCGGCGCCCGCGGCATCGTCATGAAGGACGCCTCCCCGGAGCTGCTCTTCAAGAGCATCCATGCCGTCATGAACGGGCAGTACTGGATCGACCGCGAGGCCGTTTCGGATCTGGTGGCGGCGCTTCGCGACGCGCGAGCGGCCGCGCCGCCGCCTGTAGTGCCGGCGCGTCCCTTCAACCTCACGCGTCGAGAGCTCGAGATCGTGAAGGCGATCGTGAACGGTGATACGAACAAGGAGATCGCCTCGCGCTTCGGGGTTTCGGAAGACACGGTGAAGCACCACCTGACGAGCATCTTCGACAAGGTGGGTGTCTCGACGCGCCTGGAGCTCGCGATGTTCGCGCTGCATCACGGCATCGTCTGACCTCCGGCGCTCGTTGCTCCCACTTTGGTGCCATCCGCGAACGCGTTTCGCGTGGCACCGAGGTGACACTCGTCCGAAGCAGCGAAAAACCCACCTCGGTGCCATTCCCCCCCCGCGCGACTCCGTGGGAAAAAGAGGATCGCGTGTCATATCTACGACATCTGCGAATCGCGCGGTGAAGCGGTGATCGTACCGGGCTTCACGAGGCCAATCCGGGGGTACAGCATCGCGCGGCAGCCCGTCACGACGCCGCGCCCGACGACACCCGCCCGAAAACGACGGCACTGAGCCACTCACAGGAATCCAGGAGGGAAGAGGGAACGAAGTCGTAGCGTTCACGGGTTATCCGCGCGCCATCAGGCGCAGAAAACCAGGAGATCACCGATGGATCCGGTCAAGTCGGCTCCCCAGGAACGGGCCGCAGGTGTGACGCGTCGCGACGTGTTGAAAGTTGGCGTCCTGACAGGCAGCAGCGCGTTCATTCGCACGCAGAGCTCGAGCGCCCAGGTCGATTGTGTTGCAGGAGCCTGTCACCTCGGGTGCAGCCCTCCGACGGAGCCTTTCGTGGATCCGCTTCCGCTCCCGCCGGTGCTACCCGTTCGCGCGTTGTCGGATCCCGGCTTCGCGATTCCACCCAACCAGCAGCCGAGTGGCCGGCCGCAGGATGCGCGCACCGAGCCGCACCAGTTCCGTGAACGATTTCCGCCGCAACGGTTTTTCATCAGCCGCATGCGCCCGAACCAGAATTTCAGGTTCAGCGAGGAGCCGACGAACCTGTCGAGGATAGGCCCACAGGTGATTTGGGGGTTCAATCGTGGCGGGGAGTCGCCAGGCGACGTTGGGTTGTACCCGGGCCCTACGATTGTCAGTCGGTATGGAACGCCGATCCTCGTTCGCCGCTTCAACGAACTGGCGCCCGATTCTTCAGGGTTTGGCAGGACTGAAGTGTCGACACACTTCCACAACTTCCATACGGGTCCCGATAGCGACGGCGGTCCGTGCGATCCGGTGCACACACGCTTCTTCGGGATCGGCAAATTCTACGACTACTTCTACACGATGGCGCGCGCCGGATTCGACACACCCGAGTTCCGCGCGACCAACGGCGACATCAGGGAGACGCTCGCCACGATGTGGTACCACGACCATCGTGTGGATCACACTGCGGAGAACGTATACAAGGGTCTCGCCGGCTACCACATCGTGTTCAACGAGTTCGACACGGGGAACGAAGAAACCGGCTTCCGGCTGCCGACATTCCCACAGTTCGATGTCCCCCTGGCGCTGGCCGACAAGCAGTTCACGCCTGAGGGCGAGCTGTGCTTCGACCTCTTCAACTTCGATGGTTTTCTGGGCGACAAGCCGACTGTAAACGGCCGCATTCAGCCATTTTTCGAGGTACTGAAGCGGCGCTACCGGCTGAGGATTCTCAATGCCTCACCGTCACGCTTTTACCAGTTGTTCCTTACCAATCCGGACAACCTGAGCCAGTCAATCCCGTTCTGGCAAATCGCGAACGACGGCAACCTGCTGCCGCGTCCCATTGAGATCACGAGCACTCGGTTGGCCAACGCGGAGCGGGCGGACGTGATTGCCGATTTCAGAAAAATCTGGGATCGCTTCGGCCGTCCCACTCGCCTCTGGCTCGAGAATCGCCTCGAGCAGGTGAACGGGCGCGGCCCGACTGGCATCATCCTTCCGCCTGGAAATCGCGCCAACGTCCAGATGGAGTTCCGGCTGGTCGGACCCGACAATCCGCCCGACGGCAGCTTCGATCCGGAGCCGGTTGCGTTTCCAAACGTGCCGTGCAGCCCCAACGACTGCGTGTTCGCGCCCATCTGTCTGCCGCCGCTGCCGACCGACGACGCGGCTTCGCCAACCGATCGGATCCGGCTGACACGCGTCTTCCGGTTCGAGCGTGGCAACGGGCAGTGGCAGATTAACGGCAGGCTGATGGACTGCACCCGCTTCCGCTTCACCGTTCAGCGCAACACCGCGGAGCGCTGGATCCTCCGGAATAATTCGGGTGGCTGGCAACACCCGATTCACATTCACCTCGAGCACTTCCGTCCGCTCAGACGGAACAGCCGCGCCATCCGCTGCGGCGACGTGGAATTCTCGCGCAAGGACACCGTGCGTCTCGGCGAAAACGAGGAGATCGAGATAGTCATGCGCTTCCGCGATTTCCGCGGCGGCTATCCCATGCACTGCCACAACACCGTTCACGAAGATCACCAGATGATGCTGCTCTTCGAGGTGCGGGACGTTGGCGACAACCTCAGGACACCGTAGGCAGACTGGAGGAGAGACATCATGGCTGCGGTAACGAGACGCAAGTGGCTCACGGCGATAACCATTTCGCCCTTCCTCGGAATTCGATCGCTGCACGCCTCGGCGGCCTCGCCTGCGAATGGCCGACTGACGGGCCGCGATCGCATCCGGATACATCACTTGCCCAACCTCACGCTGACGACGCATACCGGGCGACAGGTCCGCTTTTACGACGATCTCGTAAAAGACAAGAAGGTGATCATCAACTTCATGTACGTGCACTGCGAGGGGATCTGCGTGCCGGTGACGAGGAACCTCGTAAAAGTGAAGAAGCTCCTCGGCAATCGCGTCGGCGGTGACATCTTCATGTACTCGATCACCCTGAAGCCGGCTGAAGACGCGGTCGAGGACCTGCGGATGTACGCCGAGCATCACGACACCGGGAAGGGATGGCTGTTTCTGACCGGGTCGCCGGGCGACATCGACCACCTGCGCCGTTCGCTCGGATTTGCGTTCGCCGATCCGCTGGAGGACGCCGATGTTTCCAACCATATCGGTATGGTGCGGTACGGGGTTGAACCGTTGACCCGGTGGGCCGCCTGCCCTGGCACGGCAAACCCCGAGCACATTGCCAGATCGATTCTTTGGGATCTCGCATAGAGGAGGACCGCTATGAAACGCATGCTGGCGGGACTCGGCATTGTCGCGTTGTGGGTCGGTGCGGTCACGCCGGGGCCGCTCTTCGCGCAGTTGAGTACGCTGAATGAAATCTCGCTTGCCGCAAACGGAATATCAGATGCGTTGGAGGGTACGCAGGGGGACACAGGGCCGGAAGCGGTCGTGTTCGACGGCTCGAACATCTGGGTTGCCGAGCAGTTCGCCAACACCGTAACCCGTATTGACCCGATGACCGGACTGCGTACGGGCAGGTATCGCGTCGGCACGCGCCCGGTCGCGTTGTTAAGCGTCGGAAATACGCTCTGGGTCGCCAATCTGGAAAGCGACAGCCTGACCAAACTCCGGACCACCGACGGCGCCGTGCTCGGCACCGTCCCGGTGGGCGACGGTCCAGGAGGCCTCGCGTTCGATGGCACGCACGTGTGGGTGGCGCATCGAAACCGGAACAGCGTCAGCAAGGTTTCGATTGACGGCGGCATGGTCGCGACGTTCAGGACGGGCCGCCGCCCGATGCATCTTGCGTTCGACGGCACGCATATGTGGGTCGTGATCAACCACCGGAACACCGTGAGCAAGCTGCGGCTGAGCGACGGCGCCGTGCTCGACACCGTTCGCGTGGGCGAGGGCCCGTTCGGCATCCTGTTCGATGGCGCATCCCTCTGGGTCACGAACTTCTTCAGCCACAGCGTCACAAAGATACGCCCGTCCGACGGCGCCGTCCTCGGCGTGTTTGCCGTTGGGGACGGACCCGCCGGCCTGGTGGCGGACAGCACGAGCATCTGGGTGGCGAATAACGGGAGCAGCACGGTGACGCGGTTGAATCGCGGCACCGGCGCGGTCGTCGCAACCTATAGCACAGGGCAGGGTCCCTTCTCGGTGGCATTCGACGGCAGGAATGTCTGGGTCGCGAATTTCGGAGCCAGCTCCGTCTCGACAACGTTGAGTCGCTAGGCGCGTTTCAACGGTGTACCGGGGTCGGCCCGATCCTTAACCACAGAGGACGCAGAGGACGCAGAGGGATCGAAACGTTTCGAACTCGGCGTCCTCCGCGTCCCTCGGCGTCCTCCGGTACCCAAGGTGCGGGCAGCACGGTGTGAATCCCTGACGAAAGCAGCCGTCGCGCCACCGTTTGACCCCCGGCGCTCGTTGCTCCCCACTTCGGTGCCATGCGCGACCTGCGTTTCCCTGGCACCGACGTGACACTCATCCGGCCGCCGGAAATCCCACGTCCGTGCCATTCCGCGAACCGCGCGTCCGTGTGACAAACGATCCAGCTGCCATGCACCGGAGGCTGGATGCCGCGACTCCTGGCGACCTTGTTTGCGGGTCCCACGCACGCTCACGATTCTTCCATTCCCATTACATCCTCCAGCTACTTCGACGCTTTGCAGGGCGTCCCGCCGGGCTGGATTCTGGCCGCCTGCACCGCGGCGGCGCTCGTTGCGGTTGTCGCGCTGCTGCGCAGGCGACGATGGTCCGGCGTCGACGAGAGTTCGCTCATCCGTGACCCCGACGTTGATCGCGACCGCCGTCTGATCGTGAAATACGGCACCGCCGGTCTGCTGTCCGCAGGCTTTGGAGGTGTCGGCGTCTGGCAGTCCGACGCCGAAACTTCGGGCAGCGGCGCATTCGACATCGGACAGCTCAGCGACAAGGTCGGACCCTGCTTCAACAACAGCCCGCTCGGTCCGCTGTTTTCGCAGCCGCTCTTCATTCCGCCAGCGGTTCCGCCGACGCGCGTCGCGGGCACCGACGACATCTACGACATCTGGGAGTCACGCGGCGAAGCGGTGATCGTGCCGGGCTTCACGACGCCGATCTGGGGGTACAGCATCGCAGGACAGCCCGCGACGACTCCAGGGCCGACGATCCTTGCCCGAAAAGGGCGGCGGGTGATTTTGAACGTCGAAAACCGGCTGCCCCCCGACGAAGATCGGTCGTCGATCATCGAGGAGCAGGAAATCGATCCCCGGAAACATCCGTTCCACGACTCGTCCACCTCGGTGCACCTGCACGGCATCAACGCCGATCACTTCACCGACGGGTATCCCGACGACGCGGACGGGCACAGGCATCGGGCGCAGCCTGGCGAGTCGTTCACGCACATCTACCCAAACAACGAATACCAGCGGCCGGCCACGCTGTGGTACCACGATCATTCGGTTCACGTCACGAGCATCCATATTTTCCGAGGTCTGGCCGCGTTCTACCTGCTGTCCGACGAAATCGAGGATGCGTTGCGCCTGCCCGGCAGCCCGCTCGCCGACCCGGGCCGGGGGTACGGCTTCTTCGACATCCCGCTCGCAATCAAGGACGTGATGATCACGGGCGACGAGCGCGACGGCCGCCCGCCCGGCACGCTCGTGTACAACAACTGCAGCCACATGGGCGCCTTCGGCGACATCATCACGGTGAATGGACGGCAGCAGCCGCGGCTCGAGGTGGCGGCGCGCAAATACCGGTTCCGCGTCCTCGATGCGTCCGATGCGCGGCAGTACTGGCTGGCGCTGAGGCTCTCCACGCGGACGAAGAACGGGCCCGACGAGCCGTTCACGCTCATCGGCACGGATCAGGGCCTGCTACCTGCGCCGCTCCCGGTGCACGACTTCCACGCGGCGCCCTCGGAACGCTATGAGATCGTGGTGGACTTCTCGAGGTACCCGGTCGGCACGCGCCTGGTGCTCGTCAACAAGCTCGAGGATCCCGACGACCGGCGGCTGTTCCCGATCATGGCCTTCGACGTGACGCGCGAGGAGCCCGACACCAGCCAGGTGCCGCCGGTCCTTCGCGGAAATGAGCACCCCGCCGACACCGCGCCGCCGGCACGAAAGAGATTCTGGCTGTTCGATCGGAAAGGCGGCTACTGGTCCATCAACGGCAAACAGTGGGATGCGAACCGCGTCGACGCGCGTCCCCTGATGGACACGAACGAAGACTGGATCCTGCAGGTCGACTCCGGCGGCTGGGGCCATCCGGTGCATCTGCACCTTGGGCGTTTCAGAGTGCTGGAGGTGAAAGGCCGCCCGCCCCGCCCCGGCGAGCTCGAGGGCTTCAAAGACACGATCTGGGTCGGTCCGAACCAGCGCGTCACGGTTCGTCACCAGTTCTGGAACTTCAACGGGAAGTTTGTCATGCACTGCCACAACGGCTCGCACGAAGACCACGACATGATGGTCCAGTTCGAAGTGCAGCCGCCGCTGCCATAAAGGAGTGGACGTCGACCATGGTGACCTGGAAATGGCTCGTTGGGGTGCTCACGATTGCGCTCGTCGCCGTTGCGCTCGTCGCCCGGGCGGCGCGGCCGGCGCCGCAGGAACTGGCTTCCGTGGGTCCTGTCGTGCAGACGCGCGCGGTTGGTGAAGGTCCGGAAGGGGTGGTCTTCGACGGCGCGCACCTGTGGGTGGCGAATCAATTCAGCGACACCCTCACGAAAATCGGGCTTGCCGGCCTGGACGTCGTCGGCACGTTTGCGGTGGGCAAGGGGCCTGCCGCTCTCACGTTCGACGGCAGCTCCATCTGGGTGGCCAACCTGCAGGGGCACACCGTCATGAAGGTGAACCCCGCGAATGGCGCGGTGGTCGGCACGTTCGCGGCCGGCCGCGGCCCTGGCGCGCTCGCCTTCGACGGCGTGAACATCTGGGTGGCGAACCGCGACAGCGACGACGTGACCAGGCTGCGGGCGAGCGACGGTGCGCGGCTCGGCAGCTTCCGCGTCGGACAGCGCCCGACGGCGGTGGCCGTGTTCGATCACCACGTGTGGGTGGTGAACAACCGGGGCAACACGGTTACCAAGCTGCGGGCGAGCGACGGCGCGCACGTGGGCACGTTCCGCGTGGGCACGTCGCCGTTCGATCTCGCGTTTGCGCGCGGTTTCGTCTGGGTGACCAACCTGTACGACAGCACCGTGACGAAGCTGCGCATCGGCGACGGTCAGGCGGTGGCGACCGTGAAGGCCGGCGACGGCCCTGCGGCGATCACGTTCGACGGCGTCAATATCTGGATGGCGAACAGCGGCGCCAATACCGTGACCGCCATCCGGCCGTCCGACGGCGCCGTGCTGGTGACGGTGCCGGTCGGCAGAAAGCCGTTCGGCCTGGAGACCTCCACGACGCTCGGCGTCACGAGGGTGTGGGTGACGAGCTTCGGCAGTGACAGCGTGACGCTCATCGATCCGCGCGCTCTGATTTGATCGATCCTTCTGTACCTGGGTCCGCCTTCAGCCGGACCTTCGTATTGCTCCGACTCACGCATGACGGCGGTGGACCGCACCCCGCGGTTGAGGCAGAATAAGGGCCAGACGGAGGCTGACGTGGGGCATTTTCTTGCGGTTCTGGTCGCGGTTGCGATGGCGGCGATCTCTCTCTCCGCTCAATCGGGGCTGTCACAGGCCACGACTTACGGGGCCGCGAAAGACTGGAAGGTGCCGCGCACGGCCGACGGCAAGCCCGATCTCGAGGGCGTGTGGGGCAACAACGGCGTCACGCCGCTGGCGCGGCCCGCGCAGTGGAAGGACAAGGAATTCCTCACCGATCGCGAGCTCGAGGAGCTGAAGGGCGTCGTCGCGCGCTACGTGGATCAGGGCGGCGACGCGATTTTCGGCAATCTGGTGCAGCTCGCGCTCGACGCGAAGGACAAGGGCAGCTTCAACCAGACGTCCTACGACCCCAGCACCGGCAACTACAACCAGTTCTGGATGGCCGAGCGTGAGTGGGACAACCGCACGTCGCTCATGATCGACCCGCCGGACGGGCAGCTTCCTCCGCTTACGCCGGAGGCCCAGGCCAGGCGCGCGAGCGGGCGCCGCGCACTCGTCGTCGAGGGGTCCGAGAGCGGACCGCGGGGCCGTGCCGACGGCCCCGAGGATCGGCCGCTGTCGGAGCGCTGCATCACCTACGGAGTGCCGCGGCTCCAGGCGAACTACAACAGCTACATCCAGATCGTGCAGTCGCCGGAGACCGTCGTGGTCTTCCAGGAGATGATCCATGACGCGCGCATGGTGCCGATGGACGGGCGGGCGCACCTGCCGAAGAGCATCCGCCAGCTGCACGGCGACCCGCGCGGACGGTGGGAGGGAGACACGCTCGTCGTCGAGACGACGAACTACATCAACGGGTTCATGGGCTCGACGCCGGACGTGAAGATCACCGAGCGCTTTACCCGCGTGAGTCCCGAGTTCATCAACTGGGCGGTCACCGTGGAGGATCCGGCCACCTGGACGAAGCCGTGGACCTTCATGATTCGCCTGAAAAAGACGGATGCGCAGATCTACGAGTACGCCTGCCACGAGGGCAACTATTCGATGGTCGGCATGCTCGCGGGTGCGCGCGCCGAAGAGGCGAAGGCCGCCGCCGCGAACAAACCGTCGTCCGGGCGTTGAGGACGCTCGTGGGTCCAAACGGATGGTCGCGTACGGCGGTCCGCACGGCGCTCGCGCTCGCCTGGGCGGGTCTCGTCCTCGGCATATCGGGCCTGCTGTCGTTGCGATCGCAGGCGCAGGATGTTCCATCGGGCGCCGCTTCGTACGTCGAGCGTTGTGCCGCCTGCCACGGCGCCGACGCGAAAGGGCTGAACGGTCCCGACCTCACGAGTCTCTGGGCATCGGGCGCCAGCGACGATCGCATTCTTCAGACCGTCCGGATGGGCGTCCCTGGCAGCAGCATGCCCCCAAGCTCCGCGCCGGACGAAGAGCTTCGCGCGATCGTGGCGTATGTGAAAACGCTCGCAACATCGTCCACGGGGTCCACAGCGTCCACAGCGGGTGCGCCGGCCGCCGGGCGCGGCAACGCCGAGCCCGTTCGGCCGTGGGTCGCGCTCGTGACACGCGACGGCAGGCGCATCCGCGGCGAGCGCCGGAACGAAGACGCATTTTCAATTCAGATTGCGGACTCGCGCGGGAGACTCCGCGGGTACCTCAAATCCGATCTGCGCGAGATTGTGCGCGCCGAACGCCCGGCCGACGAGCGCGAAGACAGCGATGCCGCCCTTCCCGGTGTCACGTACCGCGACCTCCTCGACGGTTTGAACGATCCCGGACGCTGGCTCACCTTTTCGGGAGACTACAGCGGACGCCGTCACAGCCCGCTCACCCAGATCACTCCGGCCAACGTGAAGCGTCTCACGCCGGAGTGGACGTTTCAGACCGGCACGACCACGCGCGGGAGAGGGTTCGAAGCGACGCCGCTCGTCTGGGACGGCGTCCTGTATGTGACCGGATCGAACAACTTCGCATGGGCGCTCGACGCGCGCACCGGCCGTCCCTTCTGGCAGTACCGGCGCGAGCTGCCGGCCGATCTCACCTATGGCGCGCAGGCGCCCGTCAACCGCGGCTTCGGAATCCTCGGCGATCGCCTCTTCATGGTCACGCTCGACGCACACCTGCTGGCGTTCGACCGGAGCACGGGCAGCATCCTCTGGGACGTCGTCCTCGCCGACTACAAGATCGGTTATTCGGCGACCATGGCTCCGCTCGTCGTCGACGGAAAGGTGATCGTCGGCATTTCAGGGGGCGAGTATCCGACGCGAGGGTTTATCGACGCGTACGATCCGCGGAACGGCTCGCGCATCTGGCGTTTCTACACCGTGCCGGCGCCGGGCGAACCCGGCAGTGAAACGTGGCCCTCGTCTGCCGAAGTGCTGGCCCGCGGCGGGGGAGGCACGTGGATGACCGGCAGCTACGATCCTGAGCTGGACCTCTTGTACTGGGGGACCGGCAACCCCAACCCGGATTACTACGGCGACGGCCGGAAGGGCGACAACCTTTATACGAACTCGATCGTCGCCGTCGATGCGGGGACCGGCACGCTGAAATGGCACTATCAATTCACGCCGCATGACACGCACGATTGGGATTCGAACCACGTTCCGGTCCTCGCGGATGCGGCGTTCGGGGGCGTGCAGCGCAAAGTCGTGATGGTGGCCAATCGCAACGGCTTCTTCTACGTCCTCGACCGCCGGGACGGCACGCTGCTCCTCGGCAGACCGTTCACCGACACGACGTGGGCGCGGGAGATCGGGCCCGACCGCCGGCCGATCGTGCTGAACGACGGCAGCAAGGGTTGCCTGCCGGACCAGTGGGGCGGGACAAATTTCAATCCGCCGTCCTTCGACCCATCGCTGCGCCTGATGTTCGTGAACGCGCGCGAAACGTGCGCGCACTACGCGCCTCAGGAACCGAAGATCGTGCCCGGCCGCGCCTCGTTCGGCGGCGCTGTGAAGGTCGATCGCGAGAAGGGCTACGGCGCGCTCCGCGCCATCGACGCGGCGACCGGCGAGCGGCGGTGGGAGTTCCGGTACCCGACGCCGACGATGGCCGGCGTCACGTCCACGGCATCGGGCCTCGTGTTCGCCGGAGACAACGAGGGCAACTTCATGGCGTTCGACGCTCGCACCGGCACGAACCTGTGGCGCTACCCGACAGGGACGCCCATCTGGGGCGCCGCGCCCATGACGCACATGCTCGACGGGCGGCAGCGCGTCGTTCTGGCGTCGGGCACCACGCTGCTGTCGTTCGCGCTGCCGGTCGTTCCTTGAAGATCATGACGGCGATCAACACGGCGCTGAGTTCGCAGAGAATCCTCGGGTAGCGCACCTGTTACCTGTAGGGCACCCTTTTATTCCTGTAGCGCAGCTCTTTAGAGGTGCGAAGGACACGTCGGACTCGGTTGACTAACACCTCCCCAAGGCGTATTTTCTGGGGAGAATCTCGGCTTCTCGGAAGGAGTGTCGGATGCGCGCCAGGCTCCCGATCGCGGCGTTCGTGCCTCTTGTGGCGGCCCTTCTCGCGCCGGCGGCGGCTGCCGCTCAATCGGGCGATTCTTCCGGTGGAGTGACGTTCACCAGGGATATTGCACCCATTCTGCAGCGAAGCTGCCAGCAGTGCCACCGCCCGGCGGGCGTGGCGCCGATGCCGCTTACCACATATGAAGAGGTGCGGCCGTGGGCGCGCGCCATCAAGACGCGGACCGGCCTGGGGCCGCGCGCGGGCGTGATGCCGCCCTGGTTCGTCG
>WUUC01201413.1_pt1 | contig 37468 bp, 28 predicted proteins | sample 6278441 | NCBI WGS metagenome assembly WUUC01 (sample SAMN13675441, study PRJNA597444) | soil metagenome | isolation source: soil | place: USA: Washington | collected 2017-10
CGCAGGCGCGTTGGTAGTCATGGATGCTCCCTTCCGAATTCGTCAGCACCATGTTGGAAATCGGCTGTCACCGGATCGTTGCTGCCGCGCGGAGACCGTCACAGCTGAGTCAGCATCGAGCGGCGGAGCGTGGTGAGGTGAGGACCAGCCGCGCAACGACTCGGCGACGGTCACGTGACGACGGTCCGTCGATCATCGGTGCCGTGGCTGGATATCGGGCCCTGGCTGCGGTCGGGCGCAGCATCGTCGACCTGCTGAACAGGCGAGTCGAGGAGGCGCTGCCGGCCGGTCCGCGCCCGACCGCCGTGCTGGCGGGCACGGTCGACTTCGACAAGGTGAACAGCAGCCCGACGGCGGTGATCCAATACCCGGCGATCTCGGTCTACTGCTACAAGATCAGCGTCGACCGGGAGACCCGTCCCGGCTGGTCGGCGGTGGCCAACGCGGACGGCATCGCCCGAATCCCGTTACGCATGCAGCTGTTGCTGGCAGCCTGGGACACCGTGGTGGAGAGCGAGCTGGAGTGGCTCGGGCTGGCCGCGCAGATCCTGGAGAGCGAGAGCATCCTTGCCGGCCCGCTACTGCATCCCAGCGGGGATTGGGCGGCCACCGACGTGGTGCAGATCGTCGCCGACGACATCGCGCTGGAGTCGATGAGCGAGGCGTTCCAGGCGCTCACCACCGACTACCGGCTGTCGCTTCCCTACATCGCAAGGGTGATCTGCATCGAGGGCCGGCGGGACCCGGGCGCCGAGCCGGTCACCACGGTGGCCGCCCGCACCGAGGCCTGGGTATGACCGGCCGCCTCGGCACGATCGACACCGCGATCGGCCAAGCGGACGTGCTGCACCGGTTGCTGCTCGCCGTGGAGTGCCTCGACGCCGTGCTGCGACGCCGTCCGGACTCCGCCGTCCGGATCGGCCGGGAGTTGGCCACGCCACTGCTGGGCCCCGGTCACGACCCGGACTGGCCGTGCCTGGAGCTGCCGGCGGCCGGACCGGGACGCGCCGTGCTGCGGTTCGACCACCGGACCCCGGTGCACACCGACCTGGTGTTCCGGATCGTCGATCCCACCCGCCGGTTCGTTGCCCGCCGGCTGCGGGTGCCCCCGTGGCAGCTGACCGAGATCCTGGCTGCCGAGCAGAATCCGCCGGTGGTCCCGGCCGGTTCCCGCCTGCTGCGGCCATGGTTGGCGCCCGGTTCGGGCTACCGAACCCCGCGCGGGGTGACTAGCATTCGCGGCCGGGTGACGCACGCCGGCCGGCCGGTGCGCTGGGCCAGGTTGACCGGGATCGGACCCGGCAACCAGCCGGTCGGCTGGGCACACGCCGACGAGCGTGGCGAGTTCGTGCTGGTCGTCGACAGCACCGGCACCCTGCCGCCTCCGGCGCCCGAGGCGTTGCCGCTCGATCTGTTGGTGGTGGCGCCGGATCCGGCGCCACCGGCACCTGATCGCGGCACCGACCAGTACGCCGACCTTGTGGTCGAGGCGCTGGCCCGCTCGGCCAACCCGCCCGCCCCGCAGCACCTGGACAGCGACGTGCTGCGCGGCCGCTCGATGCCGGCGGGGTACCGCCCCAACACCGCCACCGTGCCGCAACTCAGCGTCCCGATCGGTGCCGAGCTGATCTTGACCACCGACATCCCGTTCGCCGCGTGATCGCAGACCAAGGAGATCTCGAATGCCTGAGTACCTGACGCCAGGCGTCTACCTGGAGGAGACGAGCTTTCGATCGCGCTCCATCGAGGGCGTCCCCACCAGCACGTTCGGCATGGCCGGACTGACCTGCTACGGCCCGGTCGCCTACCAACTCGCCAACCCGCAGGTGACGATGATCCCCAAGCCCCTGTTGGTCACCAGCTACACCGAGTTCGAGCGAGCTTTCGGCAGTCTGGACGATGTCGGCACCGGTACCGACACCCGCAACTACCTGGCCTACGCGGCAAGGGCATTCTTCGACAACGGCGGTCGCCGGTTGTACGTGTCGAGGGTGTTTCCGTTCACCATGGGCGCCGGCGGCATCGACCCGGACGCCGACTTCGCCAAGCTCGCCCTGGCCAACGGCGTCGCCACCTGGCGTGCGCGGTGGCCGGGGGCGGCCGGGCACGCCATCAGCGTCCAAGTCGGCTTCCAACGCAGCAAGAACATCCTGGTCACCGTCAACGGCAACTCGACCCTGAAGGGCGTCTCGCCGGGTGCCGCGGTCGAGATCGTGCCGGACCGCAAGGCGCTGCCCAAGGACAACGTGGTGCCGACGAACATCAGGATCGTGGACGCCGGCCCGAACCGGGTGCTCGGTTACCGCAACGACGCCGGTGGCATCGACCCGGTAACCGACGACGGCACGCTGGCTGTCAGCCACATCACGCTGTCGGTCATAGTGCAGATGGGTGACGTTCGGCTGGACGCCTACAACGGTCTGGAACTGGACACCAAGAGCAGCCGGTCGATCTACCGGGTCATGCAGGCCGAGCAGCCTACCGACGAACTCAGCCTGATCTGGCTCGATCCCAGCCAACCGGCCGCCGTCCCACCGGCGCCGCCGGCCGTACCTCCGGCTCCGCTGGACGTGCTGCAGGCGCTGCTTGCGCTGAACACGCCGACCTTTCTCACCGGCGGCTCGGACGGGCCGCTGAGTCCGGACGCGCTGAAGGGTGAACCGTCGGATCCGGATGACGCAGGCAAGGCCGCCACCGGGCTGGCCGCGCTCGGCGAGATCGACGATGTCGCGATCGTGGCGACGCCGGATTCGGTGCGCTTCGACACGGTGGCCGAGCAGAAGACCGCAGTGGACAACCTGATCGAGCACTGCGAGGGCTTGCGCTACCGGATCGGCATCGTCGATCCGCCGCGGGACCAGTCGATTTCGGGCGTGCGCGACTTCCGCTCGCAGTTCGACACCAAATACGCCGCGCTCTACTACCCGTGGGTCGAGATCCTCGATCCCACCGCGAAGAATGACCCGGCCGCTGCGCCGGCGACCCTGCAGCTACCGCCGTCGGGCTTCGCGGCCGGCATCTACGCCCGCAGCGACATCAACCGCGGGGTGCATAAGGCGCCGGCCAACGAGGTGCTGCTCGGCATCACCCGGTTTCTGCAGAACGTGACCTACGACCGGCAGGCGGTGCTGAACCCTGAGGGCATAAACGCGCTGCGGTTCTTCCCCGGCCGCAGCAACCGGATCTGGGGCGCGCGCACCATGAGCTCGGATCCGGAGTGGAAGTACGTCAACGTCCGCCGGCTGTTCATCTACCTCGAACACTCCATCGACAAGAGCACCCAATGGGCGGTCTTCGAGCCGAACAACGAGGCGCTGTGGGCCAATATCCGGCAGACCATCACCGATTTCCTGCTGGTCACCTGGCGCACCGGCGCGCTGATGGGCACCAAGCCCGAAGAGGCCTTCTTCGTTCGCTGCGACCGGACCACCATGACCCAGAACGACCTGGACAACGGCCGGCTGATCGCACTGATAGGCGTGGCGCCGACTTATCCTGCCGAGTTCGTCATATTCCGGATAGGCCAGTTCACCGCCAGCGCGCAGCAGAGCTGACGACAGCGCGGCCCATCGACCAGGTGAGGTGAGGTAGCAGATGACCATTCGCGACAACCCCTATGGGGCGTTCAATTTCATGGTCCGGCTCGGCAACAACGGCGGTGAGGACCAGATCGCCGGTGGCTTCGCCGATGTCAGCGGCCTCGGCAACGAGATCAAGTTCTCCGAGTACCGCAACGGCAATGACATGGAAAACCACGTCCGCAAGGTGCCGAACATCAACAGCACCGATGACGTCACCCTCAAGCGCGGCGTGATCGGTGACCTGCGACTGTTCAGCTGGCTCAAGTCGACCCGCGAGGGCGATATCGAGCCGCAGACGGTCACCATCACGCTGCTGGACGAGCGACGGTCAGCAGTCTGCCGGTGGGTGCTCACCAACGCCCAGCCCAAGAAGTGGGTCGGCCCGACCCTGGCCGCCAAGGGTGGCGGTGAGGTGGCGATGGAGGAGATTCACCTGGTCGCCGAGCGGATCGACTACGAGTCGGCCTGACCGGACAACGCTCGAGACGGGATCGCACGGTGACGGCGGCGGGGCTGCAACTCGGTGCGCCCGGGGTCTACCAGATGCCACCGCGCAGCGCCGACGACGGCCTGCGCCCGGTCCGGTTCGACGCGACCGGTTTCGTCGGAGTCTGCCTGCGCGGTCCGCTGGGCACCCCCCAGCCGGTGACCAGCTGGACGGAGTTCGTCAATCTTTTCGGGGGGGTCACCGATCCGGACGGCAGGCCCGCGCCGGGACTGTTGCCCTACGCGGTACAGGCGTTCTTCGCCCAGGGTGGCGTCACGGCCTGGGTTTCGCGGGTCGGGCCGATCACCCCGGACCCGACTGCCACGGCGCGGTTCATCCTGACCGGCTCGGCTGGTCCGGTGTCGTCGGTGGCCCAGCTACCCACGCTGGCCGCGGCGAGCGAAGGCGCCTGGGGCCGGCACCTGGCTGTGCGGCTGGAGTACGAGGCCACCGCCACCTTCCGACGGCCGAGCGGGCCTCCGGCAGCGGTGCGGCCCGGCGAACTGCTGGTCGCCGACGGTGTCGACCTGCCGCCCCGGTCGCTGCTACGGGTGCGCGGCTCGGCCGCAGTCCCGGCCGGCTCGCTGCATTGGGTGAGCGAGTTGGAGGTGCGGGCCGTCCCGACCGGTGGCCAGGTGCGGGTGGCGGTGCTGGAGCCTGCGCTGCCGGACGATCCGGCAGCCGAGGAGATCACCGTGATCACCGCTGCCATCCTGGTCACCGATCAGGACCCGGCCAGCCCGCGGTCGGAACGGATCGCAGGGTTGGGGCTGCATCCCGCTCATCCCCGCTTTCCGCCGGCGGTGATCGCCGTGGAGTCGTCGCTGTTGAGCGCTGACGCAGGCTGGGGCAGCCCGATCCCGCCGGTGGACGGGCTGCTGACCGGCCGGGCGTTCCAGCTGATGGCCGGCACCGGCCGAGACCGGTTCGCTGAGATCGACGACCGCAGCTTCTTCGACGACGAACCCGCCAATGCCGACCCGTTGGACGAGCGCAACGACCACCGAGGTGTCGACTTGATGGGGCGTAACGAGGAGATCGGCCTGCTGTGCGTGCCGGATCTGAGCTGGCGTTGGGTCGAGCCGGTGGCGATGGTGGACCTGCCGGCGCCAGCGCCGCCTACCGGCTGCTTTCAGGCGTGCCAGGCCGACCAGGCCGCGATCAGGTACGCCCAACCGCCGACGTCGAGCTCGGCGCCCCAGCTGGATCCGCGCGATGCCGACGGCTTGGCCGAGATCATCCGGCGCCAGCAGCGGCTGGTCGAGGTGGCGGTGCTCCGTGGCAGGTTCGTGGCGCTGCTGGACGTACCGCGGCGGCTGTCCGGCGATGAGATCGCCCGCTGGCGTGCCCAGTTCGACTCCAGCTACCTGGCCGCCTACCACCCGTGGCTCGGGGTGCCCGGGCAGCGACCGGAGTTGCCGGCGGTGTTCGTCCCGCCGTCGTCCTTCGCGGCCGGCATCATCGCTGCCCGTGAGGTCGGCCGCGGGTTGCCCTGGGGACCGGCCAACGAGCTGGCGATGACCGCGGTCACCGCCACCGAGACGGTGACGGCCGCTGTGCACGACCGGCTGCACCTTCTCGGGGTCAACGTCTTTCGCGGCGAGCGCGATGGGTTCCGGCTCAGCGCGGCCCGCACGCTGTCCACCGACCCGGCCTACCGGCAGCTCAGCGTGCGCAGGTTGATGACGATGATTGCTGTTACCTTGCAACGCCAGTCGCAATGGCTGGTGTTCGAGCCGAATACCCCGGCGCTGCGAGCGAAGTTGTTTCACACGCTGAGCCAGTTCCTCGGCGCGCTGTACCGGCAAGGCGCCTTCGCCGGCAGCACCGAGGCAGCGAGCTACTTCGTGCGCTGCGATGACACGCTCAACACCCCGCAGACGCAAGCCCTCGGTCGGCTGGTGGCCGAGGTGGGCGTCGCCCCGGCAGCGCCGATGGAGTACCTCGTCCTGCGGATCAGCCAGGATGCCGACGGCGGCCTGCGGGTGGGGCCATGACCGTCCCCGCGCAGGTTGAACTGATCCAGGCGTTCCGGTTCAAGGTCACACTCACCCTCAGCCCGGCGCCGTCGGCGTCTCCGCAGGGACCGACCGAGCTCGGGGACGGCCTGTTCGCCGAGTGCAGCGGCCTGGAACTGGAGGCCGATATCCGGGAACTGCTCGAAGGCGGCCGCAACGATGGCGTGATACGCCGGGTCGGCCGGGTGAAACTGGTGCCGATCGTGCTCAAGCGCGGGATGTTCCTGGCCAGCGCGGGCGGCTACGCGGACACCGCGATCTGGGACTGGCTGACCGGCATGGTGTCCGGCAAGCTGCCCATCCCGCGCTATGACGGCATGGTCCAGGTGATGGCGCCCGGCGGCAGCCGTGAAGTTGCCCGGTGGACCTTCATCCGGGCGCTGCCGAGCAAGGTGACCGGACCCTCGCTGAATGCCAAGACCGGCGAGATCGCGATCGAGGAACTACGCCTGGTGCACGAGGGCTTGAAGCTGGAGGGGCCGTGAGATGACCGCACCGGAGGAGAGACCGGCCAAGGCCAAGCTGTACAAGCTCATCGAGACGCCGACCGGCTCGGCTGACAAGCCGCCCAAGGTCTCGGTGTCCGGCCCCGCCATCCCGGTCCAGTTCAACCCGACCAGCCTGAAGCTGGACCGAACCAACGACACCAGCGGTGGCGCGACCAGCCGGGCCCAGCGCCGTAACCGTCCCAACGAGGGACATGCCACGCTCACCCTCGATCTGGAGTTCGACACCGCTGAGGGCGGCCCGGACGGCCAGCCGCTGGACGTGCGCAAGAAGACTGCCGACGTGCGCCAGTTCGCCGAGCCGTCCAAGGACAAGCCGAAGGGCGCGCCGCCACGGATTCGGTTCGAGTGGGGGACGTTCCGCTTCGACGGCATCGTCACCAGACTGGGCGAGGAGATCGACTACTTCTCCTCCGACGGCCTGCCGCTGCGCGCCAAGCTCAGCCTGACCATCACCGGCCAGGACGCGATGTTCGAGTCGAACGCGACCGGACCGGGCAGCCGCGACGACCAGGCCAGCACACCGCCCGGAGGCGGGTCGGCCGGCGGCGGCCCGAACTCCGCGCCGACCAAGAACCCCACCCAGGCGGTGCCGGCGCAGGGCGGCGAGAGCATGCAGCAGCTGCTGAGCCGGTTGAACGCCGACCCGGCCGCCTGGCGCACGGCGATGGCCGGCCTCAACAGCCCGCTCGGCCTTGCTGCTGGGTTTCAGGTGCAGTTGGCGGCCAGCGCGTCGGTCAGCGCCGGGATCGGTGTGTCGGCCGGCTTCGCCGCCGGGCTGTCGGCCGGAGCGGGTATCACGGCCGGGGCCGGCCTGTCTGCCGGAGCGGGGCTGTCGGCCGGGGCAGGCCTGTCTGCCGGGGCGGGCCTGTCTGCCGGGGCGGGGCTGTCGGCCGGGGCCGGGCTGTCGGCGGGGGCGGGATTGTCGGCCGGTGCTGGGTTTTCTGCCGGTGCCGCGGCCGGTGGCGCCATCGGGTTCGCGGCCGAGGCCGATGCCGGCTTCGCGCTGTCAGCCGGCGGTGGTGTGGCCGCGGTGGTGGGACGCACGCTCAGCCGGCAGGCTGACCTGGCCGTCACCAGCGCGCGCGGCTCGTTCGACGTGCCGGGCGGCGCCGGGGTGAGCGCGTCGGCCAGGGTAAGCGTCTCGGCCACGGCCGGCGCCTCGACGGGACTGAGCGTCTCGGCCACCGCCACCGCCAGCGCCTCGGCCACTGCCAGCGCGTCCTTCCCGGTCAGCGCGGTCGACCCGCGGGCGGTGAGCTACGGCTACGGGGTGCCGCTGCGGCCCCGACTGCTGCCGGCCGTCGGGGTGTCGGCCGGCGCGGCTGCCGGTCTGAGCGTGCGGGGCAGCGGCCGAGCAACGCGGTCGTGACGCTGAATCCAGCATGATGCGGTGGTCGCCTATCGTGCGGGACGCACCCGCGTCGGGCAGCGAGGTGAATGACCGTGGCAGTGCACGTCAGCGAGTTGCACACCGACGTCCGCTCAAGCGGGAGCGCCGAGCACGGTGGGCAGGACGGCGCCGGCAAGGAGTCGGGCGAGACGGTCGACCAGCGCTGGCGAGAGTCCCGCGGTCGCACCGAGTGGCTGGCCCGGCGGGTGGCGGCGGAGGGTTTCGATGACTGATCCGCTGTTCGCCCCGGCCGGACCGGTCTTCTCGATCAACTCCACAATAGTGCCGTCGATGGCTCGGGACTGCGTTCGACTAGAGATCGACGAGGGAATCGGAGGCCTGCGCACGCTCCGGCTGCACCTGTTCGCCACTGGCGCCGGCGCCGCCGGGCCACCGGACCGGATGATCTACCTCGACGGCGGCGTGGTGGACTTCGGCAAGCAACTGAAGGTGTCCATCGGCCCGGACTCCGGCCAGCGCAGCGTGTTCGACGGCACCATCTCGGCCATCGAGGCGGTCTTCGACGACGGGCAGCCGCCGCTGGTGGTGCTGCTGGCCGAGGACGCGCTGATGAAGCTGCGGATGACCCGGCGGCTGTGCAGCTACACCCAGGTCACCGACGCCGACATCGCCCGGCAGATCGCAGGCAAGCACGGCCTGCAGGCAGAAGTCGACGTGGATGGTCCGCGTCACGAGATCGTCCAGCAGTTGAACCAGAGCGACCTGGCGTTTCTGCGGGAGCGGGCCAGGCTGGTGCAGGCCGAGCTCTGGTGCGACGGGCGCACCTTGCACCTGCGGTCCCGGCCACGCCGCACCGGCACCGAGCTCACCCTGGTGCAGGGTAACCAGTTGCTGTCGGTCCGGCTGTGTGCCGACCTCGCCCATCAGCGCAGCGAGGTGCATGTGACCGGCTACGACGCGTCGGCCAAGGACGTGATCGATGAGCGCGCCGGCGCGGACGTCATCGACTCCGAGATCTCCGGCGGCCGCACTGGTCCCAAGGTGGTCGACCTGGCCCTGGGTGGCAGTGCCACGCTGCGGGTGCGGGAAAGCCCGCTGGACACCTCGCAGGCGGGCGCTTGGGCCAAGGCCGAGATGCTGCGGCGTAGCCGGCGGTTCGTCTCGGTAGTCGGCACCACCCGCGGGTCGCCGGACATGGTGGTCGGCAGCCGGCTCACCCTGCAGGGGGTGGGCGCGCCGTTCGAGGGCGCCGGCTACTACGTCACCCGACTTTGTCACACCGTCGATCTGGTGCGCGGGTTGCGGACCCGGTTCGAGGCCGAGCGGTCCACTGTGAACGAGGCACGCTGATGGCACTGCCACAACCCAACGACGGCGCCGGCCCGACCTTCTACGGGGTGTACCCGGCCTGGGTGACCGACCTGGTGGACACCAAGAAGCTCGGCCGGGTGGAGGTCAGCTTTCCCTTTCTTGGCAAGGACGGCAACGACGCGGTGCGGGCCTGGGCCACTCTGTGCACGCCGTACGCGGACTCCGACCAGGGCCTGTGCATCCTGCCGGAGGTCGGCAGCCAGGTGCTGGTCGCCTTCGAGGCGGGCAACTTCTACCGTCCCTACATCATCGGCAGCGCCTGGAACGGCAAGGCGGCCCTGCCACACGCTGCTGAATCGTCCAACAACATCAGGATATTGCGCTCTCGCGAAGACAGCCGGTTGGAGTTCGATGACACCAAGGGGGCGCCGAAGGTGACGGTCAGCACCGCCTCTGGGCACCAGGTGGTGCTGGACGACGGCGCGAGCACGGTCACGGTCACGCATGCGCAGGGCTGCGTGATCCGGCTGACCGCCACCTCCATCGAGGTGACCGCCAACGTGTCGGTCGAGGTGAAGGCGCCGATAGTGGAGGTGACCGCGCCGATCTCGACGTTCAGCGGGATGGTGCAGTGCGAGACCATGATTGCCTCCTCCTTCGTCATCTCACCGGCCTACACGCCGGGCGTCGGGAACATCTGGTGACCGCGTTCACGTTGCGAGCGCCGTGGTATGTCCGGGAACGCGGGGACTTCGGCCTGCGTGATGCCCGCTCGTTACGGCCGAACATCCAGATGTATGACGGCACCGACTTCGCCAGGCGGCTGGTGGCCGATCCGCGCGACTCGCTGGCCTACGGCGATGACGACCGGTGGTCCTACCCGGTGCCGGTCACCCCATCGCTGGCCGCGCACGGCCGGGCCCGGCTGGCCACCTCGCAGCTGATCACCACCCGGCTTCGCAAGCTCTACCAGCCCAGCCACAATCGGTTTTATGCTGTTGTGGTCGAGGTGTTCTGTGACCAGCCCGGCCTGCCGCGGGCCGGCGCCCACGACGACATCGAGGTGAGCTTCGTGATGCGCCGGCAGCGGACGTCGGTGTCCGGAGCGCGCGGCCCGTCCCGGCGGCTGGCCCGCAACCTGTTACTGGAGCTGGCCGCCCAGCAGCAGGTCGCCTTCACTGGCGCCGAGTTGCCCGAGGACGTCAGGGATCTGTGGTGGGCGGACAAGGCCTGGCGCGAGCAGTTCGAGCGGGACAACCAGCAGTTGATCGAGCAGGTCGAGGTGGACACCGCGGAGGAGGGCTGGTTCTCCACCGAGTCCGGGGGCGCTGAGTGGAAGCGTCTGGACGCGGCCGACCCGACGGAGGTCGAGCAGCGGTTGCCGATGTGGCGGCTGCCCCGGCGGCCCGAGGACTGCGACGCGGCGGCGACCCGCTCGACCTGGTTCGGCATCGTCCCCACCTACTCCGGCGAGCATTCGGTTCGCGGCACCAAGGTGCAGGCCAAGCTGGACGACCGCGCGATCTACCACCTACGCTGCGTCGTCGAGCAGAAGCCGGCCAAGGGCCACGAGCACTGCCCGCCGAGGGTCGTGGTTGGCTCTGCTTCGGAGCCGTTCCGGCTTGCCTCGCCGATGGATCCGCAGGGCACCAGCAAACGGATCACGACGATCACGCTGCCGGACCTGCGCCGGCTGGCCGCGCAGGCCGGCCGGCCGCAGGGCCCCGGCGGCGTGCGGATCGTCACGCCACCGCAGTCGCAGTTGGTGTTCAACCCCTTCAAGGGAAACCCGGCGTCCGGCTCCGGCGCCATCGGCGCCGGCGGCGGCATCTGCACCTTCGCCCTCGAGCTGTTCTTCCTCGTGGCGTTCTTCCTGTTCCTGATGTTCCTGCCGATCCTGATCTTCGCCTTCCAGCTGTGGTGGATGCTGGCGTTGCGGTTCTGCTTCCCACCCAGCGTCTCCTTCGGCCTGATGGCCGACTTCTTCGCCGAGGGCAAGCTGCTCGCCCAGCTCGAGCTCGACGCCGAGTTGGACTTCGAGTTCAACCTGCAGTTCGGGACGGACACCCGGCTGCTGCAGCCCGGCGACCGGACACCCGACTGGATCGAGCAGTTGGACGGCGCGGTGGACGACGGCGGCAACCCGATCTTCTCCAACGACCCGAACTTCGTGAACGCGCTGGTGCTGGGCACCGATCCGGCCACCGCGATCCGGCCCGAGCCGCCGTCGCTGGAAAGCAAGCCGGACGACCCGCTCTGTAAACCCTAGTGGACACTGCCTTGCTAGCTCATCGGTCTCGCTGACGAGGGTCGTCGGCACGCTCCTTGGCGTCCGCTCGGACGTCACGGCGGCGGCAGCAGCTCCAGTAGCCTGCGCATCAGCGCAAGCCGGGGTAGCAGCTGGGCATTGCGCAGCTTGTCGCCGCCCGCCGCGGCGGCCCGCTCGTACTTGGCGAGGTTCTCCACCACCCACGTCCGGGTCAGCCCGCTTGCCTGCATCTGCTGTACCCGTTCGGTGGTCAGGCTCCGGGTCACCGCCTCCGTCTGCCGCACCGCTTCTGGACTGTTGCTGGTACCCCAACCGACAATGTTGCCGCCCCGTGCGGCGGTGAGCACCGGGCCGGCCGTGGTCACCAACGGCGGACCGATCGGACGCCCCCGCAACCGGCGGTTCAGCTCGATCACCTCGTCATCGGAGAGCAGGTCGACGTCGACCTCCTCGCCGTCCTTGAGGACCACCACCCCGGACCGCGAACCCCAGGCTCGGCGCAGCAATTCTGCCCGCTCATGCTTAGTCTCCGTCAAGCCGAGCGCATGCAGCCGCCACCAGAACCAGCCGTGTTGCTCCACCGGCGGCGCGGATGCGACCGGGGTGGCTGGTCGGCCGGGAAGCCGGTCGTGCGCCACTTCCTCCAGCACCGCCAGGTTCTGCGCCGCGCCGCGGTCCCCCGGTTGACCCATCAGGTGTGCCCGGAGCAGATCGACCTGCTGCTCAAGTTCGGCATCTGTCATCTGCTCGGCCATCGCCCGGGTGTATTGGACAGAGAGCACGTCGGCCACCACCAGCCGCTGCGGAACCGGGTGGCCGCTGCCAGCCTGGTGGATGACGTGGATGAGTTCATGCGCCAGCACCAGGTCGCCGGTCGGCGAACCTGGCTGGCGATCGCCCCGGAACAGGATCTGATCTCCGATCGTGACGGCCGCGGCACCTAGCAGCCGGGCCGAGTGATCAGCTGCCGGATCGGTGCGCAGCCGTACTTCGTCCAGCGCATCGGCCAGCGACGCTGGGCTTGGTGCTACCGCTCCCGGCGTCTCGCCTGTCGCGTCCCGAATCGCCTGGCTGGCGGCCGGATTCAGGCCGAACGGCCAGCGCCGGATCGACCGCGGTTCAGTCGGTGGCGGCTCAGTCGACAGACGGTCGATCGAGATGACCGGCTCGGGCGGCCGCGGCCTGAGTTTGGCGACTCGTGGAGCGAACATGGGCTACCGGCCTCGGTTCGGGATACCCATCGTGCCGGATGTCAGTCACTATGGCGTCACCCCTGGTGTGCCGTCGGCCTGATCGATCGGTGCCGGTGTTCGGTTCGGTGCCGATGCTGCCTGGAAGCGAGGTCGATCGGGCTGGGTGCCCCCGCTCACCGAATTCTGTATCCCATTAGGACCTTGCTGCGGGCTGCTGGATCAGAGGCCTTACAAGGATTCTCCGGATCTGTCACCTCGATGTTGTGAGGTTTGTCGGGCCAAGCGCGAGCGGAACGCCGTGCTGCTGATCGGGACCTGGCGTCGGCGGTGGCGGCATCGTTCCACGGTTCGCCTTATTCGGCTATGGGAACTCCTTGTCATCCGTGGCCCCAGCAACTCAGGTTGACAAGTCATATCTCCAAATTGCTGTATGAGCTTGGAAAGCAACGTGCCGCACAGCGGGCTTTACCTGGCCCACCTCACGGCGCGCACGCCTGACTCATTGCCGGGCGTAACCGCCGGCGTGCTGGGCCACCTGGTGAATGGACCGCGGCACCAGCAACATGATGTTGTCGAATTCGACGTGATGCCAGGTGAGCGGGTTGGCCGGGTCGGCACGCAGGGCCGCCACCCGGGCAGCGTCCGGCTGGCCGGCCGCGTTCGTCCACCCGCGTTGCTGGGCGAGCGCCTCGTCGGCGTACCGGTTGTGCAGATCGCGATTGCGGATGGCGAGGGTGGCCCGCGGTATCAGCGCGACCCCGACGGCGAACGGCGTCAGGTCGGGATAACCGTCGATGTAGACGATGGGAGCACCGCCGGTGCGCCGCAGCACCGCGGCGCTGTTCGGGGTGAACTCCGAGTTGCCCGGTGTGCCACTCCAGAAGCCTTGCTTTGCCTTGCGTTCGGCGGGGAAGACCTCGATATGGTGGCCGCCGCCCTCGCCGAAGACGAAGCAGAGCGGATCGTCGGAGAAGCGGCACCAGCGGCCGGTGCCACGTTGCCGGCGCCAGGCGTGGCCGTTGGCCAGCAGGATCTCCTGGTCGTAGGTCTCGTCGTTGATGCTGCGCCGGGTCGACCGCTGGCTGAGTTGGAACTCCTCCTCCAGCGTTTGCGGCCGCCTACGCAGTTGGGCACTGGACAGCCCGCTGGTCTCGGCGAGGACGTCTCGTGCGCCGACGGTGGACAGGCTCGCCACGAACCGGCCTGGACGGGTCGCGTCCGGGGTGAGGTGGAGCAGCGGCCGACCCGTCAGCAGGTTCGTGCTGCCCCGGAATGCCACCACACTCAGCGCGCCGCTGAGCACGGCCTGGGTCGCGAGTTGCCGCATCGCGGCGTCCTTCTGGTCCTGGGTCATCGTCTTGGAGTCGCGGATCTCGCGGTACTTGCTGACCAGGTCGACAGTGGTGATGCCGACATTGACCACGTGCACCCCGAGCTCGACCCGCCGCAGCGTGAACCACACCCGTGCCGCTGAGGCCGCGCGAGCCAGGTTGCCCGCCTCGGCGGCGACGATCGCCAGCCGCCCGACGCCGAGGGTGACCGCGGCCAGCAGGTCCTGGGCGATCTCCCAGTAGAAGCGGTTGGAATCCGCCTGGGTCCAGACGCCGTGCTCCTTCATCTCCTCCAGCCGCATGTACCGGGCGCCGAGGGTGAGCCCGGTGCCGGCCGCGAAGGCGATGAGCGCCGGCGTGCTGAACGGGGCGAAGATCAGCGAGCCGAGGACGGCTATCGCGATCCCCACCAGCGCGACCCATTCCCAGAACGGGCGCGGAGCGGTGGTCTCGATCGAGTCCGGTCTCTTGGAGATCGGCCAGCGCCAGTACAGCTGACCTTCAGGGAAGAAGTCCCGGTGATTGAGCTCCTCGAACATCGACCGGGGTGGGTCGACCTTGAGAATGTCGCGTTCTCCGTAGTTCTCCTGGGCCAATGCCTCGATCGCGGTCAGCTGGTGGCGGCTGCGGATGGTGCGGTCGCCGCCCTTGGTGGCGGTGAGGTCGTGCAGCGCCCACTCGAAGCCGACCGGCACGTAACGGCTGTCGAGTACCGGCGTGCGGGTCAGATAGAGGTTCCATGGGATCGCCTTGGCCACCGGCTTCATCGCGCCGGTCTCGTCGTACTGCTCCCGAATATCGTTCTTCGGGAAGAACACCGCCTGCACCTTGAGCGCGGTCGGATTGGTCTGCAGGAACTGCTGCTGGCGCTGGCCGATCTCCTGCGCGTAGCTGAAGTTCTTCAGCAGGTCCTCCTGGCCGCCGGCGGCCTGCACTCGCTGACGCAGCAGCTCGTCCAGTTGCCCGGTCGCCCACCGGAAGTGGTCGGTGGCGGTCCGCCAGGTCTGCTGCGAGTTGGCCTCCTGGACCGCCGACGCCGCCTGTTGCAGGCGGGTTTCTCGCGGTCCTGGCGAGGTGTCCAGCAACACCGGCGGCAACGCCTGGCTGCCCAACGGGGCCGGTTCCGGAAAGGCGTCGAAGCCACCCAGGGAGGGGGTGCTCGGGGCATGGCAGCCGCGCGGGCAGGCCGGGCCGGTCGGGCGGGTGGTGACGGGTGGTCCGAACGGGGACCGGCGCAGCGCGTTGGCGAGCACCTTGTCGTCGGTGTCGAGCCGGCGGAACAGCCGGCTGACCGAGGCGTAGAAGGCGACGAACCAGGGACGCAGCGGGTCGGTGACCACCGCCGGCACCGGGTTCGTCCCGCTGGCCCGGTACACCGCGTCGATCATCACCGCCGCCTGTTCGGCGGCGATCCAGGAATCCCGGACCCGGTCGTCCAACTGTCCCGGGCCGCGGGCCGCGCCGGTCCGGCCGGCGCCGATGGCCGCGTCGAACATCCGCACCCGCAGCTGGCCTTCGGCCTGTCGTGAGGCGTCGATGTCGTCCTGGATGGTGCTGCCCTGCCGGTCCAGCTCGGCCGTGCTCTGGGTGCGGTGCGCGCCGGGCCAAGCCCGGCGCAGGGCCGCCTGGCGTGCCTCCTCGGCCCGGCGGGCGGCCGCTTGGCGCTGCTCATCCGGTGTCTGGTGGCAGTTGGTGTTGCAGATGGTGACCGAGGACGACGAGGTGCCCTGCCCGAAGCCCGGCGTTGCCTGCGCCGGCTGCGGAAAGCCGAACGCTGCCCCGCCGCCCATCGGCGTCAGGCCGCCCTGGTTGCCGAAGCCGGTTGCCGGAAAGCCGGGCGAACCGCTCGCGCCGGCGCCGCTGGCCAGCCAGTCCCGGATCAGCTGGGCGTCCCGGTCGGTCAGTCCGCCGTCGCCTTGCGCCAATTGGCCCGAGCTGCTCGAGAGATCGCTGAGGCCGCGCCCGCCCCCGCCGTGCTGCACCACATGCGCGATCTCGTGTGCCAGCGTTCGGCTGCCGCGACCCTGCGCGGGACCGCCGAGGACGATGTCGGAACCGACGCTGAACGCGCGGTTGTGCCCCCGCTGGCTGATCAGGCTCGACGGCTGCTGATGCAGCCGGATCCCGCCTAGGTCAGCACCGGTCCGCTGCTCGAAGTCGGTGCGGACCTCGGGCGGCAACGGCCTGCCTGAGGACGGCGGCAGCGCAGGCCGGCTGACCAGGCGCGTCAGAGGCCCCGGCGCGGACGGTGTCGGCTCGTGTGCGCATCCGCCGGCCAGCCGGTCGGCCTGCTCCTCGGCGGTGCCGATGGCAACTGCGCGCCGCCGGCCGGCTGCGCTGCCGGAGCCAGTTCGACAGCTCATCGACCCGGGCCCGGAGTCGGCTTCATACGTCCGATCGTGCGGGCCGACCGTCACCGCCGCGTCTCTGCCGGAGGATCGGGGCGGCTCGAACGCGACCGCGACGGCTCGGTGACGGGGCTTGGCCACGATCGCCACATGACCGGATCGGTGGCCGACCAGTGGCTGGGTAGCGGAATGCGCTTTCCGATCCGACCCGATCCGGTCACCGGCCGGCTGCTGCCCAGCACCGGCATGAATTTGGTCCGGCAGTCGATTGAACAGATCCTGGACACCGAGCCGGGGGAGCGGATCATGCTGCCGGAGTTCGGGTGCGGTCTGCAGCGCTACCTGATGGAGCCGAACACGCTCACCACCCGCTCGGCGATGCAGCATGACATCGAGGCCGCACTGGCCCGCTGGGAACCGCGGATCCGGCTGACCGACGTTGCGGTGACGGCTCGCGAGGACCCTTCGCTGGTGTGGATAGAGATCTCCTACGTCCGGCTGTCGGACCTGCGGCCGGACAACATCGTCTACCCGTTCTACCTGAAGTAGCAGGCGAATGGCGCTGATCAGCCCGATCCTGGACGACCGCAGCTATCCGCAGCTGCGGGAGGAACTGCTGCGCCGGATTCCCTTCTACACCAAGGAATGGACCGACTACAACGCCTCCGATCCGGGCATCGCGCTGCTCGAGCTGTTCGCCTATCTCGGAGAGTCGCTGCTGTACCGGTTCAACCAGATCCCGGACACCACCAAGATTGAGTTCCTGCGGCTGCTGGGCGTGCAGCCCCGGCCGGCCCGACCGGCCGCCGTGCTGCTGGCGGCCAGCACCGAGCTGCCGGCCGGCGTGCAGATCACCAAGGGCGTCGAGGTCCGGGCCGGTGCGGTGTCGTTCGAGACGATCGCCGAAACCTATGTCTGGCCGCTGGAATGCGCGGCGGTCGGCAAGCTGCCCGCACCTCCCAGCGCCGGCAGCCGGCCGGAGAACGACCGCCGGGACGACGCCCGGGCCCGGGTCGGCCTGCCACCGTCGGCGACGGTCGACTTCTACGTCACCGGACAGCTGCCCGACGACCCGACGGGCCCGGACGCGCTCACCATCGACGTCGGCCAGACGCTGGACCACTCGTTGTGGATCGCGGTGCTCGGAAAGGCAGGCGCCGACGTGCCGAAACTGGCCAACGGCAGTCTGTTCGTCGGAGTCGCCTTTGACGAGCAGGTGCCGTTGCCCTTTGCGCTGCAGAAGATCGCCGGCACCGGAGCGAGCGAGGAGTTCGCCTCGACCGGACTGAACACCGACCCGCCAGCCATGCTGTGGCAGCTGTGGGGTGGCCCTGATAACGACTTCATCGTGCTGAACGCGGGCGATGACAGCAGCCGGGGTCTGACCACCACCGGTGTGGTCGAGCTGCTGCTGCCGAGCCGGTTGCCCTCGATCGACCCGACCGCGCGCACCTCCGGCGACAAGTCCAACCCGCCGCCGCTGACCGATGAGAAGCAGGCCGCCCGGGTGGTGGCCTGGTTGCGGGTGAGCCGGCCGGAGACCACCCACATCAACGACGGGATCCACCGGGTTCGCTGGGTGGGCCTGAACGCCACCCGCGCCGAGCAGGCGCGCACCGCCGCCCCGGAGCTGCTAGGCACCGGCAGCGGCGACGCCGACCAGCGCTATCCGCTTACCCAGCACCCGGTGCTGCCCGGCAGCACGGTGCTGCAGGTCGAGGAGCCGGACGGCTGGCAGAACTGGCAGGAGGTCGACACCTTCGTCGCCAGCGGCCCGGACGACCGGCACTACACGGTGGACTACCAGGCCGGCGCGGTCGAGTTCTCCGGGATCCGGCTGCCGCAGCTGGGTGAGCGGATTCGCATGTTGAGCTACCGCTACGGCGGCGGGCTGGCCGGCAACGTCGCCGCGGGTGCTGCCAACGCGCTCAGCGGGCTGGCCGGCGCCAAGATCAGCAATCCGCTGCCGGCCACCGGCGGCGCCGACGCGGCCGGCATCGACGAAGCGCTGGACGCCATCCCGGCCGAGGTGCACCGGCGTGACCGGGCAGTCGTCGCCGAGGACTTCCGTGACCTGGCACTGCAGGTGACCGGGGTGGCCCGGGCCCAAACGCTGCCGCTGTTCCACCCCGACACGCCCACCGTAGACGCGGCCGGCGTGGTCAGCGTGGTGGTCTTTCCCACCGAGGATCTGCGCACCCCGGATGCCCCGATGCCCGACCTCGGCTTGCTGCGCCGGGTGGTCGGCCACCTGGACCTGCGCCGGCTGGTCACCACCGAGCTGTATGTCATCCCGCCGACCTACCGTCCGGTCGTGGTCTCGGTGGGGCTGGCGGTCCGGGCCGGCTACCAGGTGGACGCGGTGCGCCGCTGGGTTGAGTTGATCCTGCGGCAGTACCTGGCGCCGCTGCCGCCGTTCGGCCCGGACGCCGGTGGCTGGCCGCTCGGTCGCACCGTGCGCCGTGCCGAACTGGAGGCCGTGGTGGTCCAGGTCGAGGGCGTCGAGTACGTCACCGGCCTGGTCCTGGCGGTGCCCGACAGCGCCGGCTACTCCGAGGTCGGCCAGCTGGAGCTGGCCAAGTGGGAGGTGCCGCAGCTGATCGACCTGGCCGTGGTGTCCGGTGACCCGCTGCCACCCGGCGCGGCCTACCAGCCGGCCGAGCCGCCGGGCGTGATCGTGCCGCTGCCGCCGGAGGTGTGCTGATGGCCGCCCGTGGGTTGAGCCTGCTCGTCCAGCCCGACCAGTGGGCGCGCTGCGTGCACGACCGGACGGCGCTGCTGCCCGGCGGCGGGGTCGAGTTGAGCTGGCTGGATGCGATGCCCGTCGCGGTTGCGACGAGCGGCTGTGCCGAATCACCGACGCACAGCGGGCTGGCCTTCGACCGGTGGTGCCGGGCTTACCGCAGCCGACCGGAGACCGGCCGGGTCGAAGTAAGCCAGCGCACGGACGACCAGCGCACGGACGGCCGGCGCACGGACGGCCGGCGCACGGCCAGCCGGAGGCCGTCGGAGCAGGCCTGCCCTGGACCGCTGCGGTTCCCGGCTGGCCTGGCGGTCGACCGCCGGCAGCGGCTGTACCTGGCCGAGAGCGGCGCCGGCCTGGTGCACGTCATCGACCTGTGGGCACAGCGGTTGCTGCGCAGGGTCGCGGTCGGCTGCGGCCGTCCGATTGACGTCGCGCCGGACTGCGGCCGGGCGATCGTACTGACCAGCGAACCTGCGCTGGTGCTGATCGACGGCCGCCGGGGTCCGATGCCGGGGCCGGCGCTGGTCCGCCCCTGCTACCCGGGCGGCCTGGTGGCGCGCCGGATCGCGCCCGGCCCGCTCATCCTGTGGCGGGCCGCCGACGGCCGCGGCGCGCTGGCGCGTCCGGACGGCACCGTGCTGCTCGAAGTGGACGGGGCCACCGATGTGGATTGCACCGCGGCCGGCGAACTGGTGCTCGGCGGCGCGCCAGGAGCCCCGCTGCGGCGCTTCCAGCTGGCCGGGGACGCGCTGACCGAGCTGGAGCCGGTTGAGGCACTGGGTTACGACGGCGGCGCGACCTGCTACGCGCCGGACGGCCGGATCGCGTTCACCACCGAGGCCGGCTACGGCAGGACCTCCGGCTCGGCCGCAGTGCACCTGACCGAGGGTTCGGTGATCAGCTACCGGCTGGACAGCGGCGGCTACCGGACCCGGTGGGGCCGGCTCTTCCTGGAGGCCTGCCTGCCGGCCGGCACCGAGGTCCGGGCCCGGTTTGTCACCACCGACGACGACCTGAACCCGGACCCGGTGCCGGCCTCGCCGCCGACGCGAGGGGTCCGGGCGGTACCGGACCCGCAGGCCACCCCGCCGCTGGTGCCCCAGCACCTGCTGTCGGCCGCCGACGCTGAGGCAAACCCGGTGTACCGCCGGCCGAGCGGCTCCGAGCGGCGCTGGTTGCCGGCCACCGACGCCGACGGCTTCGCCAACTATGAGACGCCGGTGCTGGCCGCGCCCGGGCGCTACCTGTGGGTGCAGCTGATCCTGCGGGGCACCGAGCGGGTGAGCCCGCGGGTGCGCGCGCTGCGGGTGGAGCGGCCCGGTCATGACCTGCTGAACGCGTTGCCGCGTAGCTGGTCACGCGACGACGACGCCGCCGATTTCCTGCAGCGGATGCTCGCGCCGGCCGAAGGGATGCTGCACGAGCTGGACGAGTGGGCCGAGCGCCGGGCGGTGCTGGTCGACCCGCGGGCGACCCCGTCCTCGGCGCTGGACTGGCTGGCCGGCTTCGCCACGCTGGCGCTGGACCAGCGCTGGCCCGAGCCGGCACGGCGGACGCTGGTCGCCGAGGTGTACCAGCTGTACCGGCGGCGCGGGACCAAGGCCGCGCTGCTGCGAATCCTGGCGATCTACCTGGGCTACGCACCGCAACTGGTCGAGGCCTGGCAGCTGCGCGGGCTGGCCGGTGCGGTGCTCGGCATCCCGCCGGGTGCGATCACCCCGCCGGCGGTCGGCGGCTCGTCGGCGCAGACCGGCAGCCTCGGCCGGTTCGCGGTCGGCGGCGCACGGCCCGGGCAGACCGGCTACACCGCCTCGGCGCACCGGTTCACCCTGCTGCTGCGCGGCGAGTTGACCTGTGAGCAGCGCAGCGTCGTGCGGGCCATCCTGGACGCGCACAAGCCGGCGCACACCCTGGTCGAGATCTGCGAGCTCGGCGCGGGCATGCGGGTCGGCGAGCGGTTGCGGCTGGATCTGACCTCCTACGTCGGACCCGGCGCCAGCTGGGGGCCGGCCATCGTGGGCCAGGTGTTGATCGGCGGGGACGGGGTGGTCGGACTGCCCGCGGTCGGCAGCCGGCTGGGTGAGGACTCATCGGCGGTCGGGCAGGTGAGGGTCGGATGACCGATCTGCACATCGCGCTGCTGTCGGCGAGCACCACCGCCCAGGACGAGCCCCGGGTTCGCCGGCTGTTGGTCGGGGTCACCGAGCGCCGGTTGGCGCCGGCGCTGGCCGGTCTGGACCTGCCGCCCGGCGAGTGGTGCGTCCACCGGCTGGACGTGCCGCTGCTGCTCGGAGACCAGCAAGCCGACGGGACGGTCGAGGTCGCCTGGGCGCGGGCGCTGGCCGCTGCCGTGCGCGCGGCGCTCGAGCACGGGCCGGACGCCGGCGTGGTGCACTACCGGCGACCGGCGGCCGCGTTGGCCGATCTGCTCGCCAGCCTGGCGATCGGCAACACCGAGCGGTTGTGGGCCTGGCGCCAGCTGGGCGTGTTGCAGGCCGGCGACCCGGATCCGGCCGGCATGCCGGTGGCCGCCGCGCTGACCGCATTGCGCCGGCAGCCGGCCGACACGATGCCGGCGCTGGTCGCCGCCGGCCGGACGGCCGGGGTCGCCGCGCTGCACCGGCTGCTCGGGCCGGCCGGCTGGAACGAGCTGGCTCGGCTGGTGATCGCAAGCCTTGGCGGCGACCCGGCGTTGGCCATCCCACCGGGCAGCTCCGGTGCCGCTGGCGTGCGGGCAAGACCCTCGACGTTGCCGACCGGGCCGGTTGACGGGCCGGCCGGCCGGCCGGCCGCGGTGCCGCCAACCGTGGTGCCACCGGCCGCCACTCGGCTGGCCGGCGCCATCGTCCGGCGCTCGGTGCTCGGCCAGGCCGTCGCCCGGAGCCGGCTGCGTCCGGACCAGGTCACCGCCTGGGCGTGGGCCGCGCTGGCCGCCGCCGAGGTCGAGCCGGCGCTGTTCTTCCGGCCGGCGGCTCGGTCGGTGCTGGCGCTCTTGGCTGCCGGCTACCGACCGGATCCGCCCACCCGCCCGGGCGCCAGTGCGCAGCGAGCCGACGAACCGGAATCAGCCGACCTGCGAAGGCTATACCAAGACGCGAGGCACGGCGCGCAGAGCCGGCGGCCGGACGCTGCCGACCTGACCACCCGGCCGGCTGTAGCCGCGTCGGCTGCATATGATCAGACATTAGACAGGGCGACGCATCGGCCAGATCCGCGGCCTGGTGGCGACACTGGCTTACCGGCCGGCGATGCCACCGGTTCGGAGTCCGAGCTGGCGCCAGCGGCGGACCGGTACGGCTGGCCGACGGACTGGGCCGGCCTGCCGTTCTTCCTGGTCACCGCCGAGCAGGCGGGGCTGCCCGCTGCGCTGCTGGCCGACGAGGTGCTGGCCGGCCGGCCGCTGTCCTGGACGGTGTATCAGCTCGGCCGGCGGTTGGTTCCGGTTATCGACTCGGCTGATCCGGCACTGTTCGCGCTGGCCGGGCTGATACCGGCCCCGGCGCCGCTGGAACAACCGACGCCGGCCGAATCCGACCGGCTGGCCATCCACGCCAAGCGGTGGGTCGCACTCACCGCAGCACGCCTGAGTGAGCATCGACCGAGCGCCAGCGAGGGAGGAGCGGAGCGAAGTGACAGTCTGAGTGAGCATCGACCGAGCGCCAGCGAGGATCTTGCCACGGTGGCCGAGGACCTCGCGGCGCGTCCCGGGGTGGTCTTCGCTGAGCCGGGCTGGATCGAGATTCACCTTGCGTTAGAGGGCGTTCGGCTGGACGTCCGGCGCGCCGGACTGGACGTCGATCCGGGCTGGCTGCGGTGGCTGACAGCGGTGGTGAGCTTCGTCTATGAATGAGAACCAGTTGCTGTTGGGCGCGGAGCCGGGTGCGGTCTCCCGCCAGCTCACCGCTGCCTCGGCGGGGCTGGCGCGGACGGTCGCCGAGGTCATCGAGCAGTCCACCGGCGGCGACCCGGCGTCGGTGTCTGCGGCCTCGTTCCTGCGGAACTGGGCGGCCTCGGCGGAGCCGGTGCTGCCCGCTGTCGGCCTGCCACTGGACCTGCTGACCGAGCGGTACCGCCTGCTCGGCGCCGAGCGCGATTTGATCCTGCTGGCCGGGCTGGCCCAGGAGCACGAGGGATTGTCCGGCACGCTGCGCTCGATGCACCCGCAGGCGCTGGCCTATCCCTCGGTCGGGCTGGCCGCGCTGGTGCTGGACCGGCGTGGCCATGAACGGGTCGAGCTGCGGCGGCTGCTGACCGAGGGCAGGGCGATCCGGTTCGGATTACTGCGGCTAGACGGCAGCGAGGCGCTGTTCGAGCGCTCGATCCTGCTCGCCGACGGGCTGTGGGAGGCGCTGCACGGGCTGGACGCGTTCCCGGCCGGCCTGGACCGGGTGCCTTGCCGGACCGCGCCGGCCGGGCTGACCGGCTGGCTTGCCGAGCCCGCAGTGGGCCAGGCCGCGCGCGCGTTGCGTGACGGCGCCCCGATCACCCTGTTGGTCCGGGCCGCCGACGAGGTGGTGGCCCTGGGGCGGTGTGCGGCGCTGGCCGGCTCGGCCGGCGCCCGGCTGGTGGCGGCCCGGATCCGTCCGGACGACGCGGCGGCGATCCGGCTGCTCGGCGCGCACGCCACCGTCCGCGATGCCGTCCCGGTGCTGGTGGCCCGACCGCCGGCCGACGGCGCCGGAGCCGGCGCCGTCGAGCTGGCCGCTGCGGACCTGCCCGGCCCGCTGCTGGTGATCGTCCCGGCCGGCGCGACGCTGCGCTTTCCAGCCGACCGTCCGGTGCTCTCGGTGCCGGTCAGCCAGCTCAGCCCCGTGGACCGGCGGCTGGCCTGGCTGGCGGCGCTGCCGGAGCTGTCCGAGGCGGACGCGGCCACCCTGGCCGGCCGGCATCCGCTCGACCCGGCGTTGATCGAACCCGTCGCGCTCGACGCCGGGGCCGGCCGGACGCCGGCCGACCCGGTCGCGATCGCCGGCCTGATCCGGGCCCGCGCGGCGGCCAGCCTGCCGCCGGGCATCGAGGTGGTGACGCCCTCGGTGCCGTGGTCACGACTGGTGCTCGCCGACGGCGCCGGCTTCCAGCTGCGCGACGCGGTGGCCCGGCTGGAGCACCAGGCGCTGGTGCTCGACGACTGGCGGATGCGCGAGCACGCCCGGGCCAGCCGTGGTGTCCGGTTGCTGCTGACCGGCCTGCCCGGCACCGGCAAATCGCTGGCCGCCGAGGCGGTGGCGACCGCGGCGGCGACCGAACTGCTGCGGGTCGACGTGTCCCAGATCGTGTCCAAGTGGATCGGCGAGACCGAGAAGAACCTGGCCGCCGCCTTCGACGTGGCCGAGCGCACCCAATCGGTGCTGTTGCTGGACGAGGCCGACTCGCTGTTCGGCACCCGCACCGAGATCTCCGACGCCCATGACCGCTATGCCAATCTGGAGACCGCGTACCTACTGCAACGGCTGGATCATTTCGACGGCCTGGCGGTGCTCGCGACCAACCTGCGGCACAACATCGATCCGGCCTTCGTGCGCCGGATGGACTTCGTCGTCGACTTCCCGCTGCCCGACGAGCCGCGCCGGCGCGAGCTGTGGCAGCTGCATCTGCCGCCGGAGCGGGTCGGTCCGGACGTGGACCTGGCCGTGCTGGCCCGGCTGTACCCGATCGCCGGCGGCTGGATCCGCAACGCGGCGATCGCGGCGGCCTTCTTCGCCGCGGCCGCCGGTGAGCAGATTTCCCAGTCCCATCTCGTCGCCGCGATGCGGCGCGAGTACCTGAAGGCGGCCCTGCCGTGCCCGGGCGAACCTGCGAGGAGACGAGATGACAGCTGAGTGCGCGTGCTCGTGCGGCAACTGCACGGACCTGCCGATGACTCCGTTCCAAGCGCTGAGGGTCTCCTACGGCATGCTGCTGGGCGAGGACGATTTCAAGGTTTTGATGGGTAATCCGCGTGGCAAGCAGATGCTGCACTCGTCCTGGCTGCACGGCAGCGGCGTGGTGTGGGGCTACCAGGTCAGCACCGAGGCAGCCGCTGACGGGCCGCTGCTGCTGCGGGTCTCGCCGGGCCTCGGCCTGGACGGCTTGGGGCGCGAGGTCCAGCTGCAGGCCTCGTCCTGCCTGAACCTGCAGGACTGGCTGCGGGCTTGGGACGACCCGCCGGACCAGGACGGCTGCGGCAGCCGCACCGTGCATGCCTGCCTGGTGGCCGAGTTCGACTGCTGCCTGAGCAACCCGGTGCCGGCCCTGGCCGACCCGTGCGACGTGAACCGCTCGCACGACTACGAGTCGCGAGTCACCGAGACCGCTCGGATCGAGTTGCGGCTGGGCCGTTGCTGCGCGCGGCGGCGTCCTTACCACCGGGTGCGGGTGCTGCTCGGCCTGGACGAGCTAGGGCACGACGCTGACGACTGCGACGACCGGCGCGGCAACGATTGCGGCTGCGCCGACCATGACGCCGACCATGACGACGAGGACCGGGCCGGCCAACAGGCGCTGGCTGCCCGCAAGCGGGTCGCGGCGGCCGCGCCGGCGGACCGGCCGCGGCTGCTGGCCCGCGAGCTGCGCCGGCTGGCCGCCTGTGACGGCGCCGAGCTGGGCCCGGCCGTGGAGCCCGGCACCAGCGACCCGACGCTGTTTCCGGTGCTCGAGCAGGACGCCGCGGTGGTGCTGGCCTGCCTGGAGCTGGATCTGCGCGACGCCGACGGGTGCACCACCATCACCGACGTGCGGCACAACCTGGGTTGCCGCACCACGCTGCTGCCCACCGCCACCATCGGAGAACTCTGCTGCGGTCTGGCGCCGGACCTGCTGCACGCCGGGCAAGGCGACCCGTCCGGCGATGCCGGCGGCCCCCGGGTGTTTCTCGATGGGGTGTCCTGGTCCGAGGACAGGCTCACCCTGGTCATCCCGATGTCGGCGCCGCTGCTGCCGGGCTCGCTACGGCACGCCGTCACGGTGACCTCGCTGTCGCCGCGCGGCTGGGTGGAGGAGGACCTGTCCGGTATCGCCTATGACCCCGAGCCTCCGGCCATCGTGGTGTCGATGGTGGACCGGCCGACCAACCCGCTGCTCAGGCTGCAGGTGAAGGGCACCGGGACCATGCCGGTGTACGGCGCCGACCCGCCGGTGCCGCTGGCCGGCGCCTGGGGCGGCCCGCCGGGCAGCGTTGACGACGGCCATGACGTGCTGATGACCTTCGCCAATCGCCCGATCGAGAATGGGGAAAGCTGATGTCGACCTCCACCGTGGCCGCCGGGCAGTCTGAGGCGGCGACCGGCAGCTCCGACTCGGTGGCCGTGCGCACGGCGACCGGCGGCATCCGGCGGCTCAACCCGGCGGACGGGCTGTTCCTGCGCTCGGAGCACCTGAACCAGATGCAGGCCTACAGCCGAGAGCTGTCCTTGGCGGTAGGCATCGCCGGTGGCACCGGGGTGGTTCACGGCTACCAACTGAGCCTGACAGACGCCGAGCTCACGGTCACGCTGGGACTGGCCATCGACACCGCCGGCATGCCGCTGCGCACCGGCGCGCCGGTCACCCTGCAGCTGGACGGCCTGGCCACCCCGGCCGGACGGTTCTGGCTTGTCGAGGTGATCGCCGACCGCGCGGCGCCTTCGGACAACGAGCCGGTGTACGGAAACCTCTGCGGCGACCCGTGCTCGGTCGGTTCTATCCAACCCTGGCTCGACGACGCGGTGCGGGTGCAGGTCAGCGCGCGTGACACGCTGCCCGGGCTGGCCTCGGTGGCCTCGGCCGGTCTGACCCGCAACTGGCTGGCCTCGGCCTACTTCGAGCAGGAACGCCGGGCCGGACCGCCCTGGCTGATGCCTGATCAGTCGGGCGCCGTGGCATCGATCCTGAAACAACCCTGGGCCGGCGCGCAGCCGGCGGCCGCACCCGGGGTGCTCGGTGACCCGGCCGGCAACGGTGTTCCGCTCGGCGTGTTGCTCCGGGTGGACGAGGGCTGGCAGCTCGACGTCTGGACCGCCCGCCGGGATCTGATCCAGGCCGTTCCGCAGGCAGCCTGGGAGTGGCGGCTGGGCCTTCGGCCGTGGCCGGTGTTCGTCGCGCAGGTGCTGCAGTTCCAAGCCCAGCTGGCCGAACTGCCGCTGGTCGGGCAGCTTGGCGAGACCGTCCTCGGGAACGCGGAGGACTTCTACGAGATCGTGCTCGAGCAGGCTCCGCGCTCCCGCAAGGCGATGCAACAACTGTGGCACGAGTGGCAGCAGCAGCACACCAAGCCGCTGACCGAAGGATCACTGCTCAGCCACGGCTTCGGCGAGCTGCCTCCGGCCGGCTTCTTGCCGCAGCCGACCGGCAAAGGCCCGCTGTCCGAGCAGGTCCAGGCGATCTTCGGGCCCAATGTCGTGGTGAAGCTGCACCACAACAGCGCGGACGCGGCGGTGCGCGGGGTCACCGAGGCCCAGCACCTGGACCGGATCCCGCTGGACCGGCCGGCTGCCAAGCCGACGGTGGACGTCTGGATCCCGGACACCGCCGCCGACCTGCCTGCCGTGTTCACCCCGTCCTACGGCTGGATCGCCTTCGCCCGAAACCGCAGCGAGCCGGTGGAGGCGCCCCGGCCGGCCACCGAGCCGGTCGAGGTCTACCTGATCTTCGCCGACGGTGATGAGAACTTCCGGCATGTGGTCGAGCGGATCATCGGCAGTGAGGTCCTGCCCGAGGCCGAGCAGTTAGCCACGCTTCGGTACCCGCGCGCCGAGTGGGGAGTGCCGACCCCGGAGGATGCGGTCACTGAACTGGGCAGCACGCTGGGCAAACTGCTCCGGGAGTCCCGGATGCGCCTGCTCGGGGTGATCGGCACCGCCAGCACCGACCCACGTCGGCCGCTGGCCGGAGCCCGAGCCGCACTGCTGCCGGTCAGCTTCGAGTTGGACGGTGTCGTCGAGCTGCCGTCGACCGCTGTCATCCGGCACGACCTGCCCGAGGTGATCCTGTTCGTGGCGGGCAGCGCCGCGGGGGAACCAGGCTGAGATGGCCAGCCGGACCGCGCAGGCCGCAGTATGCATAATCCGGGTCGAACCTCAGCCCGGTCACCTGTTGATCTCGATCACCACGAACCGATCGCTGAACCGGGAGTTGTACTCGGCCTCGGCCGAACCCACCCGCAAATACAGCGATCCCGAAGCCGCCATCGAGGCCGTGGCCGAGTTCATCCGCTCCTATCGTTCGTAGATGTCGGCCGATCATGACCGGTCGATCATGAGTGGTAGGCCACCCTCGTCGATGAAGCCAACCGGCTTGCGCCGTTCGGTATCGATCACCGGGTGTGAGTGCTCCATCTAGTGACACATCGGTGACGTCGGCCACAGTACGGTCGCCGGCGAGTGGACGGAGGGTCTGCCATGGTGCAACAACGCGCCGCGCATGCTGCCGAGCTGGACGGCTGCGAGGGCTCCAGCATCCATCTGTTCGGTGGGCCGTACGTGACGGTGGAGGGCATCCGTAGGCAGGTGCCCGAAGGTAGCAAGAGGCTGCTCGCCTTCGTCGCGTTGCGGCGTGGCCGGGTCGAGCGCCGACACGCCGCCGGCACGCTGTGGCCGGTCGGCGACGACGGCCGGGCGGCCGGCAACCTGCGCTCGGCGCTCTGGCGGTTGCGCGGTGCCGACATCGAGATCATGCAGTGCGACAAATGGTCTCTGCGACTGGCCGACGGTGTCGCGGTCGATGTCCAGTTGGTCACGGAATGGGCTGACCGGGTGATCGGGGACCGCGCCTTGGAATGCGACCTGGCGGTGTCGCCGGCTCAGATGGACGCACTCGATTTGCTACCCGGCTGGTACGACGACTGGGCGCTGCTGGAACGTGAACGGCTCCGGCAGCGGGTGTTGCACGCGCTGGAGGCGCTCAGCCGGCGGCTGGTCACACTGGGCCGTTATGCCGACGCCGTCGAAGCCGCGATCGCCGCGATCTCCGCCGAACCGCTCCGCGAGAGCGCGCAGCGGGCACTGATCGAGGCGCACCTCAGCGAGGGCAACTGGGTCGAGGCGCAGCGCGGCTTCGTCACCTATCGCGACATGTTGCGCCGCGAGCTAGGGGTGTCGCCATCCCGTGAGCTGGCGAGCTACCTCTATGAGTCGGCCTCCACCCGGCATTCGATGCCGGTTCGCCGATCCTCGGCATCAGCGGTGGCCGTGAACTGAGCGGGTGCCGGCTGAGGTTGCTGACCGGGGGAGTGGACCAGCCGATCCGGCCCTGTTGACCGAGGGCGTGAGACCGGACAGAATCCGCATACCTGATTCGGACCACCTGATCTGGACCACCTGAGCGCAACCACACGACCGGCGGCGCCGGTGCGTGCCCACCGGAGGCATAGATGCTCGCACACCGCACTACCCGCCTAGCCATAGCCGGCTGCGCGCTGGCCGCCCTCACCGTGCAGCTGGGCCCTGCCTACGCCGGCAGCGCCCGGCCGGAGGCCGGCCCCGGCTCGACCGGAACCGCCAGCGTCTTCATGGTCAACCCGGTGCAGTCCAGCGGCAATCAGAACCTGGTCGATGACAACGACTCGGCCACCGCGGTGCCGGCCAGCGAGTACGCGACGGTTCAGCTGCGCAACCTGGACGGCTCGGGCTACCTGACCGGCAAGTACGTCAGCGTGCAGTCCAGCACCGGCACGCCGGCCTACTCCGCGACCAACACGTTCGTCTTCAACCGGCACGAGGATCAGTTCGAGCAGGTGATGGCCTACTTCTGGGTCAACCAGGCCCAGGAGTACCTGCAGTCCCTCGGCTTCGGCACCACCCTGCGCCCGGTCAACGCCGAGCAGATGCAGGTCAAGATCAACCAGTACGGCGGCGACAACTCCTACCAGACCGACAAGCCGTTCCGGATCCGGATGGGCAAGGGCGGGGTCGACGACGCCGAGGACGCCGAAGTGATCGTGCACGAGTACGGCCACGCCGTGCACGCCGCCCAGGTCCCCGGCTACGGCACCAGCCTGGACGCCGGCGCCATCGGCGAGGCGTTCGGCGATTACCTCAGCATCACCGTCGGCCTGGACGCCGCCAAGCAGTACGGCTGGCCGGTCAGGGCCGACCAGGCCTGCACGATGGACTGGGACTCGGTCTCTTACACCAGCACGGTGCCGCACTGCCTGCGCCGGGTGGACACCAACCTGACCCTGGCCGACCGGAGGAACCAGGTCCACTTCGACGGGATGATCTGGAGCCGGGGGCTGTGGGACATCCGCAACAGCTACATCTCCCTCGGGCTGGGCAGCCGCCGGGCTGACACCACGATCGTGGACGCCCAGTTCGACTTCGCGCCCGGCACCTCGTTCAGCGCGGCTGCCAAGGCGACCTACGACAAGGCGCTGGCTCGCGACGGCGCCACTGCCGCCCAGGCCGTCAAGACCGCCTTCGCCAACCGGGGCATCACCTTCTGACACCGCTGAGCGGGCCTGGCGTCGCGGCGCCGTCTTCGGGCGGTGCCGCGAGTCAGCCCCGGTTTCGGGTGAGGGTGACGCAGCAGCGCCCGGCGGCCGGATCCAGCCGGGCCTGCAGCCGCTGATCATCGAGGCTGTCGAGCAGCCCGCGCAGCAGGTGCAGGTTCATGCCGCACACCAGACCGGTGTAGTCCTTGGCCAGGTTGGCGAACGGGCAGTTGCTCAAGGTGATGCGGTCGAAGGTGGCCCTGGGCTCGTAGCCCTCGGACTCCAGCACGTCGCACACCGCGGCGATCAGCTTCTCGGGCTCGGGGCGGCAGCCGGCGAGTTGGCCGGCCTGCTGTCCCATCCGCTGGCCGGTGGCATGGGCGGCGGTCCGCAGCGTGGCCGCCACCGGCTCGGACGAGGCGGTGCTGGCCGTGATCGCCTCGGCCATCAGCCGCGCCGGCAGCTCGTAGCGGCGTTCGGGCAGGCTGACGGCGATGTCGCGGGCGGCGCGGCGGTAGAACTTCGCCGGCCGTCCGGCGCCCGGCCCGGTCCGGCCGGCCGGCCGTCGGTACTCCACCTCCAGCAGGCCGTCTTCCTCCAGCTTGTCCAGGTGGAACTTGGCGACATGATGGGCGACGCCGACCCCGCTGGCCGCCTGCTCCCGGCTCACCGGCTCAGCCTGTTCGGTGACGAAGCGGTACAGGGTCTGGCGCACCGGCTCGCCCAGGGAGGCGATGCTGCGCAGTCGGTCCTGAAGGTCGGCCTGGTGCCGCGACGGTGGCATAGCCGCTCCCTTCATGCTCTAAAAGATACTCCCGTTGACGAAAGAATGTCAGCGGTCTAACGTACTCTGCGTATTCCGATAGAGGGGGCTCGCCATGATCAACGCCGCAGCACCGGCGCAGTCCGATCCAGGCGCTGATCCGAGGTTGGCGCAAGCCTTCGACGACGATCCGGCTGCCGCCAGCGCGGCCCACACCCTGCGCATCGTCAACTCCACCCCGCCCATCGACCTGGCCGGCGCCGAGATCGCGGTCCGCTCGCTGCTGATCGCGCTGGGCCAGGACCCCGACGCCGAGCACCTGCGCCAGACCCCGCGTCGGGTGGCCGGGGCCTACGCCGAACTGCTCACCCCGCACGACTTCGACCTGACCACCTTCGCCAACGACGAGAACTACGACCAGCTCGTGCTGGCCTGCGGTATACCGTTCCAGTCGCTGTGCGAGCACCACCTGCTGCCCTTTCACGGCGTCGCGCACGTCGGCTACCTTCCCGACCAGCGCATCGTGGGGCTGTCCAAGCTGGCGCGGGTCCTCGAGCGCTTCGCCCGCGGCCTGCAGGTGCAAGAACGGCTCACCCAGCAGGTCGCCAACTGCCTGCAGACGCACCTGCACCCCAAGGGGGTCGGGGTGGTCATCGAGGCCGAGCACCAGTGCATGTCGCTGCGGGGGGTTCGCGCGCACGGCTCGCGCACCCTGACCTCGGCGCTGCACGGCCACCTGCGCACCGACCCGGCAGCACGCCAGGAATTCTTCGCCTTGACCCGCGACCGCTGAGGTCATCCGACCGCTGATGTCACACCACCCACGAAAGAGGCACGCACGATGAGCTCGTCAGAAACCTTTGTCATCGTCGGTGCCAGCCTGGCCGGCGCCAAGGCGGCCCAAGCCCTTCGAGATCAGGGCTTCGCCGGCCGCATCGTGCTGATCGGCGCCGAGCAGCACCTGCCCTACGAGCGCCCGCCGCTGTCCAAGGGCTACCTGGCGGGCTCTGCCGAGCGGGAGAAGGTCTTCGTCCACCCCGAGAGCTGGTATGCCGAGCACGACATCGAGCTGTGCCTCAACCAGAGCGTCAGCCGTCTGGACCGCGACGCGCGGGTGGTCGAGCTCGCCGACGGCACCCAGTTCGGCTACGACAAGCTGCTGCTGAGCACCGGCGCCAGCCCCCGCGCCTTGTCGGTGCCGGGAGCCGACGCCGAAGGCGTGCACCTGCTGCGCACCCTGGATGACTCAGACACCTTGCGTGCGCTGCTGCCCACCCTCTCGCGGCTGGTGGTGATCGGCGCCGGCTGGATCGGCCTGGAGGTCGCGGCCGCGGCTCGTGAGGCCGGTGTCGAGGTCACCGTGGTCGAGAGCGCCGAGCTTCCGCTGCTGCGGGTCCTCGGCCCCGAGGTGGCCCGGGTGTTCGCCGATCTGCACGTCCAGCACGGGGTGGACTTCCGCTTCAACGCCAGCCTCACCGAGATCCGGACCAGCGCCGGCCGCGCGAGCGGCGTCACGCTCGGCGACGGCACGGTGATCGAGGCCGACGCGGTGCTGGTGGCGGTAGGCGTCACGCCCAACAGCCAGCTCGCCGAGGCTGCGGGCCTGAGCGTGGACAACGGCATCCTGCTCGACTCGTCCTTGTGCAGCAGCGACTGGCGGATCTTCGCCGCCGGTGACGTGGCCAATGCGATGAACGCCTTGTACAACAAGCACATTCGGGTCGAGCACTGGGCCAACGCGCTGAACCAGCCCACCACGGTCGCGGCCTCGATGCTCGGCCAGCGGGCGCATTACGACCAGCTGCCCTACTTCTTCACCGATCAGTACGACCTGGGTATGGAGTACGTCGGCCACGTCGACCCCGGTGGTTATGACCAGGTGGTGTTCCGCGGCGATGTGGCCGCTCGGGAGTTCATCGCCTTCTGGCTCAAGGACAATCGCGTTCTGGCCGGCATGAACGTCAACGTCTGGGACGTCACCGATGACATCAAGCGGCTGATCCGTTCCGAGACCGGCATCGACGCCGGCCGACTGGCCGACACCGGCACCCCGCTGAGCGAGCTGGTGACCGTCGCCGGCTAACCCGGCACTCAGCCGCTGGACAGCGCGATCCGCTGCACCACGTGCAACGTCGAGTCGGTCTCGCCGGCGCGAGTCTGGGCCAGCTCGACCAGCGCGATCCGGCCGGCCGCGGTGAACGTCATCAGCTCGTTGCCGAAGTACGGGCCCGCTTCCCGCGTCCAGCGCAGCTGGGTGCGGGGAACGCGGCTGAGCACGCTGAGCAGCGACCGGGTGGTCCGCTCGGCCAGCGTGCTCCAGGCCAGCCGGAACGCCACCTTCATCACCGGCGGCACGTAGTTGTGCAGCGGGGAGCAGGTCAACTGGTAGACCTGCGCGCTGACCGGCTCGTCATAGCGGGCCCGCGCCACGTAGGCGTGGTGGACGTCGCCGGACAGCACGCACACCGTTGCCGGGGCGCGCTCGCCACGCTTGCCCTGGGCCACTTCGCGGATGAGGTCGGTGAGCTTCTCGAACGAGCTGTGAAACGCTGCCCAGTGCTCCAAGTCGGCCGCCTGGCGCAGCGACTCCGACCAGCGGGCGAGCCGGCGGCCCCGGGCGCCCTCAGCCAGCGACTCGTTCCAGGATTCGATGTCGTGCAGCGCCCGCGCCAGCAGCCAGGGCAGCGAGGTGCCGACCAGCAGGTGGTCGTAGTCGCCGTTGGCCTGCTCGCTGATCCACGCCAGCTCGCTGTCTGAGACCATGCTGCGGTTGTCGTCGAGCATCCGGCCGCACCGCGAGTCGATCATCAGCAGCCGGACCTGCCCGAAGTCGCGACGGTAGGACCAGCGGGTGCCCTTCGCGCCGTCGGCCTCGGCGTCGGCGTGCTGGGCGAAGGGCCGCAGCAGAGTCTCGACATCGCCGCCGTGGCCGCGCACCTGCTGGTAGAGGGCGTCGGCGTCCAGATCAGCGGGGGACAGGTTGCCCAGGTGCTGGTACACCCAGTACGAGGACAGCCCGCCGATGATCCGCTCGGCCCACCAGTCGGTGGCCTGCATCTTGTCTCGCCACGCCCGGGAGGTGTTCCAGTCGTCGCAGATGTCGTGGTCGTCGAAAATCATCGAGCTGGGCAGGACGGACATCAGCCACCGCACGTCCGGGTCGTTCCAGGACTCGTCGTAGAGCCAGGTGTATTCCTCGAAGTCGGCCACCTGCTCACGCGATCCGGTGGTGATGTCGCGCCGCTGGCGAATCCGCTGCTGGGTCGCCTCGCTGGTCTCATCGGCGTAGACCTGGTCACCGAGCATCAGCAGCGCGTGCGGCCAGTCGGCCTCGTCCTGGTCGGCCAGTTGCCTGGCCAGCACCATCAGGGCGTCGGGCTCGAAGTGGTCATCGTCCTCGACGGTGGCCGAGCGGGCGTACCGGCAGGAGCCGAAGGCGATCCGGACCGGCGCGTCGGCGTCGATGGTGCGGATCCGGGGACGCGGCCGCGGGTCCTCGGGAGCCGGCCAGACGGTCTGGCCGTCCAGTTGGACGTCGTAGCTGATGCTCTGCCCGACCGGCAACCCGCTCAACACCACCAGGGCGTAGTGGTGTCCGGCCATGCACCAGGTGGACTCGCGCCGGCCGAGGATCTCTACGACGCAGGGCCGGTCGGTCTCGACCCAGATGGTGGCGTCGTCGGGTCCGACGTGCCGCAAGGCAGGGCCCAGCAACAGTTGCGGGCTTGCGGGCAGCGGGCTCTTGGCGACGGTCATGGTGGCCCCTTAAACCCAGTTCACAGCGGGCCTTGAGGGCCCAGTCGGCAATCCTACCGCCCGCCCCCACTAGCCGTCCTTGGCAGTTGCTGTGCCTATCGCCCGTCCCAGGACACAGCTGAAACGGCCCGCAACGGGTGAGGTTGCGGGCCGTTTCAGTGCTGGGCCGTTTACTGCTTGGCCGTTCTACTGCTTGGCCGTTTTCAATGCTTGGCCGTTCTACTGCTTTGGCCGTTTTGCTGCTGGGTCGGATCAGACGATCGGGGCGAAGGCCTCGGTGCCCGGGACCAGCGAGACGCCGGGCATGCCGTGGGCGTTGGCGTAGGCCAGCTCCCTGGCCAGGTTGCCGACGCCGTTGGCGCCCACCAGCGGCGCGAGCTGCACCGTTGACAGCGTGCCGAGCGCGTTACCCGCCGAGTCCAAGAAGCCCGATCCCGAGTCACCGGGGATGCCCGGGGTCACGGTGTAGACCGTGTGCGACCAGCCGTTGCCCTCATCGCCGAGGCTGACGCCGGTCTTGGGTGAGAGCAGCTCGATCCCGCCGCGCGCGATGGAGTTGCCGTAGCTGAAGACCCGCTGGCCAGCGGTGGTGCCCTGGCTGTTGAGCGCGACCGGGCCGCCCCAGAATGGCATCGACGGGTTCACGTTGGCCACGTAGGGCGCGTCCACCTTCACCAGGGCGAAGTCGTTGTAGGCGCAGGTGTCGGGGTTGGTCTCACCGGCCTGCCGCATGGCAATCCAGGACGAGTAGGCGAGCGTTCCGGTGCCGACCTGGGTGCCCGAGGTGACCAGGGTGGCGCCCTTGTTGAAGGTGACCGGGGTGCCCAGCGGCAGGGACTGGGTCGCGCAGCCGTCGGTGTCGGTGGCCTCGCCGGTGCCCGCGCAGTGCGCGGCGTAGCCGACGTAGGTGGACAGGCCATCGCTGAAGACGAAGTTGGCGGTGCACTGGGCGCCGTTGGTGAACATCTGGGTGCCCGGGTGGATGGTCGCGGTGGCGGCCGGGGCCCAGTTCGCAGCTGCCGTGGCGGCATCGGCGGACGGCACGGCGACGAAGACAGGGATGGCGACCGCAGTGGTCACCACGGCCAGGGCGCGCCTGAGGCCGGTGGACATAGTCACTAGGTGTTCTCCTATCGAGCAGGGACGGGGTAGGACGAAGACGTCTGAAGGGGACGGACGTGTCTGTCTAGGTAAGGAACGAGGCGTTGGGGGCGATGGTTACGCGGGTGCGGGCGGCTTGTCGCCTCGGGTGAGCACCGGGTGCCGGACGCCGCGGCGGAGCTAGGTGGCTCTGGACTCCACCAGCGTCGGCTTCGGCGGAACTGCGTCGGCTGGCCGGTCAGCGACCTGATCACGGCCCAGCGCTTTGGCCCGGTACATCGCCTGGTCGGCCCGGTGCAGCAGGTTCTCCGCGGTGACGTCCGCCGGCTGCAGTTCAACGACGCCGAAGCTGGCTGTGACGCTGGAGCCGATGGCCTCGATCTGGCAGCCCCGCAGCCGGGCCCGCAGCCGTTCAGCGACCTGGCGGGCGTCGGCCAGGCCGGCGTCGGGAAGCAGCACCACGAACTCCTCGCCACCGACCCGAGCGCAGATGTCGCTGTCGCGGACGGTGTCGCGCAGGGTGCTGGCCACGCTGCGCAGCACCTCGTCGCCGGCCGCGTGGCCGTGGTTGTCGTTGATCTGCTTGAACCTGTCCAGGTCGAACATCACCACGCTCAGCGTGGTGCGGGTGCGCCGCGCCCGGGCGATCATGGAGGCGAGGGAGTCGTAGCCGCTGCGCCGGTTGGCCAGGCCGGTGAGCCCGTCATAGGCGGCGTTGAACTCAGCGGCGGCTTTGAGCCGCCGGAACGAGGCCAGCATGGCCAGCAACACCACCGCTGAGGCCAGCACGGTCAGCGTCCGGCCGGTGTACCAGCCCAAACTGAAGCGATAGCGCGAGGCATAGGTCAAACACAAGTCGCAGAGGCAGACCAGGATGGCGACGCTGCTCCAGCGCTCCGGCCCGCTGCGTCCGCGTACCGCCCGGGCGCACATCCACAGGCTCGCCAGCACCAACGGCAGCGCGACCGGAGCGGTCACCTTCGCCATGCTGCTGGTGTCCAGGCCATGGATCAGCACCGGCAGTTGCCGTGCGTACAGCACGCAGCCGGCCACGCTGATCAGCGCCGCGGCGCTCATCGCCGCCACCGCGCAGATCAGCACCGTCGAGCGCTGCCGGTGCTCGACCCGCTCGAGAAAGGACCATGGCGCCCAGGCGGCGCCGAGCAGTACCGGAAAGCCAGCGTGCCAGCCGATATAGAGGTAAGGGGCCACCGAGGCGGTGACGGCTAAGGGCGGACTGGCCGACACCACCCCGGGAAACGCCAGCGCATAGCCGCCCATCACCAGCAGCGACCACAAGTACGCAAGCGACATCCCCAGC
>WUUC01078081.1_pt1 | contig 37451 bp, 13 predicted proteins | sample 6278441 | NCBI WGS metagenome assembly WUUC01 (sample SAMN13675441, study PRJNA597444) | soil metagenome | isolation source: soil | place: USA: Washington | collected 2017-10
AGCTGCGCGATTTCTCGTCCTTCTTTCACTACGTGAAGCGGATGCCGAGCGTGGCGGAGCACGAGCAGGTCACGGATGTGTATTTGCCCCTGCGCTGAACGGCTCGAGCGGCGACGATGCGCGACGGTGGTCCGGAGGGCTGCGTCTTTTCACTCACCGGCTCGCTTCGACGGGCTGTCGAGAGCGTCGAGTGTTTCGATTTCCTCGAGTAGCTTGGTCAGAACCCTCGAGCCCCCGAGCTCTTTGAAATCCACTTCGGGCTGCGCCCGCAAGTAACGGATCGTCGTTAACCACTGCACCGGGTGCGTGAGCTGTGTCGCCAAGAGCTCGCGCGTGCGGCCCCCCGCATGAGGCCGGCCTTCGACGTTCGAGACGACCGGCACCCGTGGGGGGACGAGCTCGAACGTCGCCAGAAAGCACTCAAACGCTCGCGCAGCGGCCTGCATGTAGCGCGAGTGGAAGGCACCGCTGACGCGCAGCGGCACGACCGTCGTCGCGCCGGCGCCGACGAACACGGCGCGCGCCCGTTCCACATCGGCGCTCGGCCCCGAGACGACGACTTGGCGCGGAGAATTGACATTGGCCACGTCGAGAGCGCTCAGCTCGCCGCTCGAGATCAGCATCCGCCCGACCTGCTCCGGCCGCAGTCCGAGCACCGCCGCCATCGCGCCGCCCTCCGCCTGCGCCATGAGCTCCGCCCGACGTTGGACCAGCCGCAGGCCAGACTCGAAATCGAAGCTGCCTGCCGCGAACAACGCGCAATATTCCCCCAAGCTGTGTCCGGCGAAGTATGCGGCGCGCCCCCCTCGCCCTTCGATCTCCAGGTACGCGAGCGCGCTGACGACGAACAGCGCGGGTTGGGCGTATCGAGTCTGACTCAGGCGGCCTGCCACGTCCTCCAGGCATAGCGCTTCGATCGAGTACCCCAGCAGCTCGCTCGCTCGCCGGGTCAAATCGGGGAAGAGCGCGAACGATCGCGCTCCCATTCCCTTCCGTTGGGAGCCCTGGCCCGCGAACATATACGCCGTTGCCTTCGAAGCAGATGCGCTGGCGAAGGGGCGAGGCACCCGGCGCGTGGCGCCCGAGCCGGCGGTCAGCGCATCCAGACGCGCTAGGTCACCATGTCCGGGCGAGAGGATGGAGTGCACGCGTTCGTGGCCTCGCTGGCGCAACCAGCCAGCCACCGTGCCCGAAGGTCCGACGTCCACCAGCACGCAGTCCCGAAGATCCCCCAGCACGCGGACGGCCTGATCGAACAGGATGGGCCCGCGCACTGCCGACCAAAAGTGCTCCGGCTTTCGTACTCGCCTTCGCTCTGCATCACTGGCGGAGACGATCGGAACGCTCGCCGGTCGCAGCGCCTGATCTCGCAACTCCGCCAAGCAGGGGAGCCTCGCGTCCTCGACCGCCTGGGAATGAAATCCGTGCTCCACCGGCAGCAGGTAGCTGATCACTCCCCGTTCGCGCAGCTGACCTGCGAACGCTCGGATCGGTTCCGCTCGGCCACTGACGACAAAATGATGACGCCCGTTGCAGCAGGCGAGCTCAACACCGTGCGGCAGCGGGCTCGCCGCGAGGACGGACGGATCCTGGAACACGGCCAGCATACCGCCCGACGCGCACCTCTGCTCGACCGTCCGCGCCTGACGGATGATGATCCGCAGCGCTCGCTCGCCCTCCAACATGTCAAAGGCCGCGGCAGCAACGAACTCCCCCAAACTCATCCCGAGCGCCACGTCCGCCACGAGGCCCCGCACGATCAGCGAGCGTGTGAGCGCGTATTGAACGCTGAACGTTGCCGTGTGGCCGAGCACGGTTCCGATGGCTGGCTCGCTGCTCTCTGCTTTCGAGTAGAGGACCTGGATGAGGGAGCGCCCGATCAGACCGGTCGCGACCTCATTCAGGGCCTGCATGGTGTCGCGAAAGACCCGATCTCCCTCGTAGAGCTCGATACCCATCCGCGGATAATGCGAGCCATGGCCAGGAAACAGAAAAACCGTCTGCAAACGCTCACCCTCTTGCCCCTGGTGGTGCCGCCGTTCGCCTTCGGCCCGGGATGAGGGCCGAGGCGAACCCAGGAGCGATGTGCCGGCAGCGGCAAAGCCAGGCTCCGCCTGGAGCCAGTCGGGCTCCGGCGGAGTATCCTTGCCTGCCAACCAGCGCTATCGGAGCCCGCCTTGGGAAACGAACCATTCGGTCCGATCTGCCGGTAGCTGAATTACCCTCTTCACCCGTGCGATCGGCAAGCCCTCGCCGTTCAGGGCGTCTGGAACCGAGAAGACCAGCGTCGCCTCTTCTGTCCGGTGATCGCGGGTGCTCGTGACGGCCATCACGCCGCTGAACTGATTGTTTCCCGCGCCGTCCGCAATTGCAAAGCTGCCCAGCCCGTCCAGACCGACTTGGTAGGTGCCCTGGAGCACCAGCGTGTTCCAGCGCCTGATCGCCTCTCCGAACTCGGGGTCCGGTTGGTTCCTCCGCAAGACGACGCTCATGCGCCCATCCCCCATGAACTCGACGGTGCCAAGCCCGCCCACGGGAATTCTGCCATCTCGCTCCAACAGGCTCAAGGCATACGTCCCGTAGAAGCTCGAAGCACCGAACGGCAAGCTCGAGATGCGGCGGATGACCCCCGCGTTCAACGACCTCGTCACGGGGTTTATCTCGCGGACGACCACCGCGAGCTCCTGCACCAATCCGTCCGCGTCCGCGGCGGTGACCTGCAGATCCATCGTAAACGGCAAGCCAACTTCATTCAACGCGCTCAATGCACCCGCGCCACTCGCGTCCACTGCGAACGTACCCGTGTACGTGAACGGAAAGAGCCCTCTACCGCCGAGCAGGTTGGGCAGTGCGTTGACTGAATTCCCATTAAAGGAACCGGCCTCCGCATCGAACTCCAGGACGGCGATCGCCGCTTGGGCCTCAACGCCTCCGCTTCCCTCGAAGTCGATGGCGTAACGCCCATCGACCAAGAACTGACTCTCTACCTGGGCCGACGCTCGCCCCGAAAACCCCAGGAGACAGACGAACGCAATGATAGCCGCAAGAAACCTCATGTACTCACTCCTCATCTTAACCAGAAAGTCCAATTGTCTACGTGCCCGTTCTCAAGGATTGCCGAACGTATCGAGCCGCTCCAGACGCGGCAGATCTTGCACGGGTGAGAAATCGGCGATCTGGTTCCCGGTGGCTCCCAGATAAACGAGGTTCACCAGAGAGCTCAACGGCGTCACGTACCTGACCGCGTTATTGCCAATATCCAAGCGCTCGAGCGTCACCAGACCGCTGAGCGGCGTCAGATCCGAGATCGAGTTGTTTGAAAGGACGAGATTCTTGATATTGGCCAACCGGGAGAGTGGCCCGATGTCCGTGATCGAGTTCCCGTTGAGGAACAACGTCTCGAGTCGGGGCATGCTGGTTATCCAGCTCAGATCGGAGACGTTGCTGATGATCAGGTTCAACTCGCGAAGGTTTGGCAGTTGGGCAAGGACGGCCAGATTATTTACCCGCACGTTGTTGTACAGGACGAGCACCTCCAGGTTATCAAACTCCGCTATCGCCCCGAGATCCATGGCAGTGCCGTTCGTCAGCACCAACGTGTTCGTGGCTCGCAGCGCCGCCTGTGCGGCGACACAGTCGGTTTGCCCCACCGCCGCCGCCATGGCACGTGCGGTGTCCGCAGCGGGGCTGCCGTCGGCAGACTGACAGAGCTGGAGAAAGCTCTGCCTGAACTCGACGTTCAGCGCCACCACCGTGTCGGTGTCCGTGGAAAGCCCCGCGAAGTCGATGCGAATGTAGTTTGCACCGAACTCGATCCGCGACTCGTCGAACCCAGGGTAGTGCGTCTCGGCGGCGACGGTGACCTTCGCGATGTTGTCGACGTTGTCGTAGAGATCCTTGAACGTCGCGTAGATGTGCGGCGCCACGCTGCGCGAATAGATCTCTTGCCGATCAAACGAATGCAGCACGATCTTGGTGTCGGATACATCGACGATCGCCGGCACACCCGAAGCGGCATTGTTCGGATCCTCGGGCACACGAACCAGCTCCGGCCCAGGCCCCACCGTGACGCGTTCATTGTTGATGAGCAACGCTCCGGGCTGCGCCTCACCAAATTCGTCGAACAGAATGGGCACGCTTCGCGTGATCTGAATGTCATTACCTTCAAATCCAGCATGCGCCATGCTCGGCAGCGATGCAGCCAATGCTCCGGCAAAGGCAACGATTCGTACGGAGTTCATTCTCATACCTCTTCTTCCTGGTTAATCGACACGCCGTTTGGCGCCCGTGATCCCATCGCAGCCCACCACGTGAGCCGCCGCACGCTAGCCCCACCCCTGCGTCAGAGGCGGCCCCACACCGAGCGGCTACCGCCAGCCCCGCTCCCTGCTCACCCGCATTACACGGAGCGCCCCTCAACTCGTAGCGTCTATCTCATAGAGCATTTGAAAGCAATGATTTGCGGCCATTGATGGCCCTCGGTTCACGACGCCCCAGAGCCGTCACATCACGCGCGATCGACGCGCATTCCTGATTACGGACAAGCGTCGCTGGCACGGTTCGATGGCTGCTCCACGACGCTCGCTACCCATCACGCTCATCGCCGTTTCTCAGAGACACCGCCGGAGCTCGAGAGGGCGCGAGCTCACGCCGGCCGTGAGTGGCGAGAAGCGAGCGGATCGCCTTCAGATCGATTTTCCCGCTCGCGGTGGCTGGCAGCGATGCCACCTGGAAGAGCCTGCTCGGACGCATGTAGCCCGTCAACGCTCGGGCGCAGGCTGCCAGGAATTCGGTCTCGTCGAGCGCAGTACCGCTGGCAACCGCGACCAAACCCAACGGCGCGTCGTCCGAGTCCAGCGGCCAGGGAACGACCACCGCGGTGTGAACGCCGAGGATGCCTTGCACCGCGGCTTCGACCTCCCCGAGCTCAACGCGATATCCTCTGATCTTCACCTGGAAATCGGCCCTGCCCTTGAACAGCAATCCTTCAGCGGAATCGCTCGTGGCGAGATCGCCCGTGCGATACCAGCGCGTAGAGCGCATGCGACAAAACTGCCGCTCGACGAAGCTCTGCTGGGTTCGCTCCTCATCCCGGAAATACCCCCCGACCACCTGTTCGCCTCCTAGCCAGATTTCGCCGAGGCCTCCCACGCTGGTCACGTCTTCTCCGGACTCGGAGATGACGAGCATCTCGAGCTCACCCAGAGGCCGCCCGATCGGCAGCGTGGACATCAGACAATCTGCCCGGTAGAGCCAGATTGAAAATGCAATCGTCGCCTCTGTCGGGCCGTAGAGATTGTAAATCCGCACCTGCGGAAGGCCGCGCGCCCACTCCGCGGCGACATGTCTCGGCAACGCTTCGCCGCAAAATAGAACGGTGTGCAACGACGCCATGGCTGACCAATCCCGGCCGAGTTGTTGGCACGTCAGCTTCCCCAGATAGGGCACCGAGAACCAGACCGTGACGCCAAACTCCGCGATGTAGCGCGCCGGCGCCATCAAATCCTGTTCGGATGGAACGCAGAACGATGCTCCTGACGCGAGCGTCACGAACAAGTCGTGCATGAACAGATCGAACGTGGGCTCGAAGAATTGGCTCGTGCGATCCTCCGCGCGGAGGGGTAACTCGCGCATGATCGCCCGGCAATAGGCCGTCAGATTCCGGTGGGAGACGGGTACGCCTTTCGGCGTTCCGGTGCTGCCGGACGTGAACAGCAGGTAGGCCAATGCGCGCTCGTCCACATGCTCCAGACCCCCATACCAAGGCAATGCGCCGATGGCGTCGGGGTCGAAGGCGTGCCGGCTGACATTCGCGGGCTCGCGGAGAGCTGGCGCTTCGTCCTCCTCCGCGTAGATGACGTCGATCGGGAACTCAATGGCGCTCAATAGACCATCGAGAAAGCCGTAGCAGCTCGCGTCCACCACGATGACCTTGGCTCCGCTCTGCAGCACTATCTGCAGCGCCCTCGGCTGGTCGAGGCGCGGGCTGATGGGCACGCATACGTTCCCGCTCAGCATCACGGCGAGCACGCCCGAAAAGGTGAGCAGCGAGCGATCGGTGAGCAAGATGACGGGCCGTCCAACGTCGTTCGCGCCGCCGACGCGACCGCCGATGACCTGGCTGAGCCCGAGCGCTTCCTGCCAGAGGTCCCCGTAGCTGATGGCGGCGTTGGCGAAGTGAATGGCCGGGGCTTCGCGCTGCCGGTGCGCGATATCAGCTATGTCCCACAGGATGGTTCGGCCCATCGATGCGCCCCCTTGAGAGAGTATAAGTACCAAGCACCGCAAGCAATTCCGAACGCAGACACCACCGCGCAGCCGTAGAAGATTGGATCGTATCCTTGGCGCGCGGTCAATCCGAGCGAGCCGAGCAAGACGATGTCAAAGGCGCTGTCCGCCGTCGCCAGAAAGGACAGTGTCGTAGCGCGAGAGCCGGATGCGATCAGGTCGTTCTTGAGCTGGCTACAAGCGACGAGCCGCGCGAACAGCAGAAACTTGAGAACCAGCATGCCCGCGAGCAAGCTCAGCGCGGTGCGCTCCCCGAGCCAACTGATCCATACCCCGAGCATGGCCGCGGCGGTCGACAGTAAAAAGGTCTTCTCGCCCAGCCGGCGCAAAAGTGCGGCACCCCACGTGAAAGCCGCCAGTGAACAGAGCGACATCGCCGTGTAGAGCGGCCCCAACATCGCCACGGCGAGCCCCGACTCGATCAGCAGCGGTTGCGCCACGTTGTAGTCAGACAACATGACATGCGTCGGTACCAAGAGCAGCGTTTCGTGCAGGAACAGCCACATCAGCGGACGAGAGCCGAGCACCTGCTTCCAGCCGGTACGGACCGTTCCCCAGATGGTCAGGTGCTCCTTGGCCTCGCCCACGGCCGTCGAGTCTTCGAGCCCCAGGATCAGCCATGCCTTCAGCACGCTTCCAGCGAAGCCCACCGCCAGCAGCAGCACGAAGCTCGACTCCGACAGGCCTCGGGCGAGAAATGCGCCTAGAAGGCTGGCCGCGATCGCAGGAACGATCTTTGCCGACTGCACGCGGCCCCAGACTCTGCCAAATTCTTGCTGCCTGCCGGCGCTTTGCATCCGATCATAGACATACGCCTGGTCGGAGCCCGAGAAGAACGAAAAGCCGAGCGCGCCGAGGGCGCTGGCGAACGCGAACGTCCAGAAGCCCCGCGCGAAGTACAGGGCGACGAACTGCAGCCCACCCACGATGCTACCGGCCAGAAAGGATGCTCGGCTGCCAAAGCGATCGGCAAAAGCGCCGGTCAGCACCTCGCTCAGCAACGAGGTGATCACCCAGGCCAGAATGAGGCTGACCACCTCATCCACGCGCAAGCCGCGATGGACATAGAACAACGCGAGCACCGGCATGAGCACGTTGAAGCTCCCGACGAACTCGGCGAGGGCGAGTCTTCGAATGCTCGCGTCCCCCAGATCCAGAGCGCTCAGCATGGGCTCCGCTGGATCGCCGCGATGATCGCGCGCGCCGTGGCCTCGACGTTTGGCGGATTGAAGAACTCCGTGTGGCCGCAGCCGACGCTGCACTGCGACCTCGTACCAGCGAACCAACGCCCCCACCCGCCCAGATCGACGTTGTCTCTCTCCCGGTCGGCAGCGCCAATATAGTGCAGCGAGGCCTGGCTCACGCCGTCAGGTTGCCAATCCATGACGCACCGGTACAAGCCCTGCACGACCTTGGCGTAACGGACGAAGAAGGCTTCATCGAACCTGCCCGCGTTGGCTCCGGAGCCATTCACGTGGGCGAATACCTTCGGAATCATCCTGAACGTGGGCAACGAGGCGAACGGGTTTTCCTCCAGTTGCAGCAAGATCCTCAACGCTTGATCGACGATCACGTGCGACCTGCGCTCGATCGTCTCTGCGTCTCGGGCAATATCAGCGATTGGGTTGTCGATGAGCACGAAGCGGTCGACCTTTCGGCCGCGGTTCTCGAGCGCACAGATCACGTCGTAACCGATGAAGGAGGACAGTGAGTAGCCGCAGAGCGACAGCGCCCCATCGGGCTGCGCCGCCGCAATCGCATCGGCGTATTGCTGAACGAGCTCCGACCTCGAGCCGGGAAGCGGGGCATCCTCGAAGATGCCCCGTGCCTGGACGCCGAGAACGTTGACGAGCGCTGCCAGCTTCTTTGCCACGGCGCGGTAGTGGAACACCTCGCCGCCCGCGCCGTGCAAGAAGAAGAGGGTTTCGAGCTCGGCGCGACGCGGGGTCAGCGAAACGATCACGTCGCCGTCGTGACCGCCCCCGACGGTGCGCGACGATGCCTTCAGGTCAGCCACGGGCGAGGTATCCGCGTCTCGCGCCATTCGCTCGGAGAGACCGGCGAACTCGATCGTCATCCGCTCGAACAGGCTCGCGATGGTCTGCGCGTCGCAACGTGTCGTATCGTATTCCACGTCGAGGACCAGTCCTGCCTCGGTCAAGGCAGCCGCCATGAACAACTCGTGCTCGCTCGAACCGTACGGACTCTTGGCCTGGATTCCCTCCTGCTCGACCATCTGAAAGCCCGCGCCGGTAGCGCCACGAACGTCGCCCAGGTAATTGAAACCGACCCTACATCCCTGCTCGCCCCGCCCCGTGCCTTCACGAAGGAAGCCGTAGGAGAGACATCGGTCCTTGCTCGCCCGGACGCGGCGCGCCGTCTCGGCGAGTGTGTCCTCGAGCGGCCGATCGAGAGCGAGGCCCAGCTTCACGGGATACTGTGCGGTAAACCACCCGACGGTTTGACCGAGATCCATTTCCACCGCGATCTGTTCTGGGTGACGGCCGTGACTCTCGAACATCACGAGCGGCTCGTTCCCGCCCCAGATCACCGTCAAAGCCCTCCCGAGGACGGCGGCGATCAATGTCTCCAGACCTCCGGGTAGCTTCCGGCACCGGTCCGCCAGCTCCCTCGAACGGGTGCGGTCCAAGCGCACGGTTCGAAGCGCCAGATCCTGAACCCTGCTCGGAGGCGCCCACCAGCGCGGGTCCACGTTCGTCATCAGCTCGCGCCAGAAGCCCGTCTCGAGCCGCGCGCCGCCCTCGAAGAAGGTGCGCGTGACCGCAGTCCAAGTGCCGAACGGGGAGCTGGTACGGAGCTGACGCTGGGAGGCTTGCCCGGTGACCAACAGGCGCTCGAGATCATCGAGCACGATTTGCCAGGAGACCCGATCGATCACCAGGTGATGTGCGACCACGTACAAGCAGTCGCACTGCTCGTCTCTGAGCAGTGCGATGCGGAATACAGGGCCGTGTGTCAGGTCAAACCCGCAGTGCAGCTGCTGCAACACCCGGCGCCGTTCTTCGTCCCGGGTCACCTCATGCATGGTGAAGCAAACCTGAGCCTCATGCGTTTGCAATACCTCGCCCCGGAAAGAGCCGTCCGGTGCCGGCAGAAAGACGGCGCGGAGGAGCTCGTGGCGCCCCATGAGCTCACGTTGCGCCTGCTGCACCAGGACGGGGTCCAGCCGCCGTGACGACCTGATGAGAACGCTATTGTTGAACCACTCTGCGCCCGTGATGGAGGTGCCGAGGAAACGACGCTGAATGGGCAGCAGCTCGAACGAGCCGACAAACGCTCGCACCTCCTTCGCCGCTCCCGACGCGCGACGTGTGACGGCTTGCATCAGCGCGCGAATCGTCGGCAGCTCGAAGACCTCGTTCACTTTCACGTCGAACTCACCCCGCTTCAGCGCATTGACGAGCATGATGGCGCGGATCGAATCACCGCCCAGATCGGCAAAGCTCGCGTCCAGCGCGATCTGGCTGGTTCGGTCGCGCAGGACACCCCCCACGAGCTCGAGAAACTGCCGCTCGCGCGAGGTGAGATCCGCTGCGCCGTCGTCTTCCGTTCGAGGCTCGAGCTCCGTCGCCACGGCCAAGAGCGCCGGCTTATCCACCTTGCCGTTCGCGTTGGTCGGGAAGTGCTCGACTCTCCGGAACACCGTCGGGAGCATGTAGGCCGGCAGCACGCGCGCGAGTTGGGCCCGGATGTCACGCGCCCGCAGGGGCCTATCGATCTGGAGGAAGGCAGTCAGCGTCGTATCGCCATTGCCATCCCGAACGCCCACCACGTGCGCGCGAATCACCCCGACAAGCGCGTCCAAGGCCTCCGCCACCTCGACTGGATCCACACGATGACCGAGGATCTTCAGCTGGTCATCCTTTCGCCCCATGTAAAAAAACTCGCCCGCCTCGTCCATCGAGCCCACATCCCCGGTCAGGTACGCCCGACCCCGTCCGTCGGGAAGCTCGACGAATCGATCGGCGATCGCCCCGTCCAGATACCCTGGCGCCACGGATGCTCCCTGCAGCAGGATTTCACCTTTCTCACCCGGCGCTAGTGCCCTGAGCCCGGCGTCCACGATCGACGCGGTCATTCCGCTGATCGGTTTTCCGATCTTTACTGGTGCATCGTCGCCGAGCCGTTCGCGGCTCAGCTTCTCGACGATGCAACCCACCGTGGCCTCGGTCGGTCCGTACTCATTGTAAACGAGGAGCTCACCCGGGTGCGCCGCCGCCAGGCGCTGCAACAGGCGACGCTCCAGAGCCTCCCCCCCGAGGATGAACACCTGGATGCCGCTCAGGTCGAAGCCGGCCTCCAGCAGGTACGCCAAATGCGACGGCGTCAGCTTTACCTTCACGGGCCCCTGACCACGGAACATCCTCGGCGCACTTTCGCGGAAAGGCTCCGAGAACACGTGAACACCTCCACCGGTCAACAAGGGGCAGAATAGACTGGTCACGGTGAAGTCGAAGGTGAGGGGCGTGAACAACGCCATGTCGGCGGCTGCGTCGCCAAAGTACTCCCGACACGCCCAGTTCAGGTAGTTGGCGAGGTTATCGTGGGTGATGCCCACGCCCTTGGGCATGCCGGTGGACCCCGACGTGTGCAACACGTACGCCAGCGTATCCGCGCTCACCGCGGCGGCCCGCTGAGGGGCAGCGGCGATGATGTCGCGTCGATCCAATCGCCCGTGCTCGCCGGGCGGCGAACCGGCGCCAGCGGCCTTGTCTATCCGGGCGATCACGTCGTAGCGGAAGCGCGTGAGCTCGTTCTCGATCGAGTAAATCTTTGGGCTACGACTCACGTCGGCCAGCTGCGGAACGCGGCCTTGCAGGTAGCGAAAGAATCGCTCCGGAACAAACAGCTCGGAGTCCCAATACAGCTTGGTCGGATACGCGTCCCCATGCGTAGCCTTGAACGCCCGAAGTGAGCTCTCGAGCTCCGTCTTGCTGTCGGCGTCCATGACGTCTCCTATGAACACGTGCGCGCTACGGGCGCATTTCTCGACAATCCCGTGGACCACGTGCTCGAGGTACTGATAGCCGCTAAAGCAGTGGATCACGCTGTTGATGATGACGACGTCGAAGTCCCGCTCTGACACGGAAGCGAGCTGGCTCGCCTCCAGCTGGTAGAAACGCACCTTTGACGCCAGGCCCTCTCGTTCTGCGCGCTCCCGGTTGGCGTCGAGAATCACGGCGGACACGTCGATGGCGACATACTCGCGGCAGGTCCGTGCGAGACGGAACAAGGTGATGCCCGACGAGCAACCGATCTCGAGAATTCGCGTATTCGCGTTGATGAATGGACTCACCTTTCGCCACACGTTCTCGGCGTACTCGTCCATTTCCTCCCGGGAGAAAGGCTGACCGGTATAGCTGCTGACCCAGCCTCCGCCCTGGATGTCGTCGGCTGCCTTCGACCCGACGTAGTCCCAAAGCTGGCCCTCGCTCAGCCCATTTTGCCGCTGGTCGCTCAACCCGAACACGTCGTCGCTGTCGCAGCACACGGTCAGAGAAACCGCAGGGCACTGCCAGCGCAGGTGGTTCGCCAGGTCGACACAGGTCGAGGTGTGCAGGATGGACTCGATCTGTGCTCGCTCCACGATCGACTTCAAGCGCTCGAAGGGGCTGTCAGGGTCCAACGGAACATACGTCCGCCCCGATACGAGCGTGCCCATGATGGCCCCCACTGCGCCGATGCCGTGTGTACACAAGATGCCGACGCGCTGACCCGCGCCCTGCTGCGACAGTAGCCCGGAAACTTGTCGGCTCAGCAGGTCGAGCTCGGCGTAGGTCATGGTGGCCTCGCCATGCGCCAGACAGCGCCGCAGAGGCGCCCTCTCTACCATGCGACTAAAGCGCGAGAGCACGGCGCTGCCCTGCTCATCGAGGGGGGCGCTGGCCGTCGTGAGCTGGCCCACCGATGGCGCCGGCTGGGTGAGCACCGAGCCGAGGATGGCGCGGTAGCTCGCCACGAGCGCATGAATGAACTCTGCCGAATAGAGGTCGGCACAGTACTCCAGGTTGAGCTGGAGCCCGGCGTTGAACTCGACGAAGTCGAACGCCAGATCCCACTTGCAGCTCGCGACGTCCATCGGCTCCCAGTGCAGGCTCACCCCGTCGAGCTGAAACTCCTGCTTGTCTCGGGAACGCGCGTTTTGAACCGCCAGGTTGATGTTGAAGAGCGGGGAAAACGCCGGTTCCTTTTTCACGGCGAGTTTCTCGACGAGGCGATCAAAAGGGTATGCCTGATGGCGGATCGCGAGCTGGGCGTCTCTCCGAATGGTCTCGAGCAAGACACGGAACGGCATCGTCGACCGCACTTCCTGCCTCAGCACCAGCGTGTTGGTGAACAGCCCAATGGTATCGTGAAAGCGCGCGTCGTCGCGACCGTGCACCGGCATTCCCACCAGCACGTCGCTTGCCCCACTGCGAGCGTGAATCAGCACGTTCAGGCTGGCCATGAGCAGAACGAACAGGGTCACGTCCTCCCGTTCACAGTAGCGCCGCATCTCCTGCAGCTCCGAGGCCTCAAAGAACAGGCGCTCGGTCCGTCCCTTGAAGGTGAACGCGCTCGGCCGCACCTTGTCGCCCACGATGAACGTCCTCGGCAGTTCGCCCGCGAGCTTGGCCAGCCAGTACTGCTCCGACGCAGATGGCCCGATCCCGGCGCTCCGCTGGGCGCGGACGAAGTCCGCGTAGTCCGCTCGAATGCGATCGCTCGCCAATGGGTCGGAACCCGCGGCGTCCCGGTATCGGCGATGGACTTCCTTGAAGAACAGGTCGTGGGACCAGCCGTCGAAGATGATGTGATGGATCTGATAGCTGAAAACCCAGTGTCGGGCTCCCACGGCCATGAGCTGGAAGCGACAGAGCGGCGCTCGATCCAGCGGTAGCGGGCTCTGGCAGCGGCGCCGCGCCAGGGCCAGCGCCGCGCTCAGCGCATCCTGTACCCCGCTCAAATCGAGCTGCTCGACCTGAATTCTGACTCCAGGGCGCGCTCGCTGAAAGGGTGACCCGTCGGAGTCGATCTCCAGACGGAAGGCTTCGTGCGCGTGCGCCGTCCTCTCCACCGCCCGCACGAGTCTCGTCGGGTCGAGCTCGCCGCGGAGCTGGAAGGTTCCCTGCACCAGGTACGCGACCTGCTGCGACTCGAGTTGGTCCAACACCCAAAGGCGGCGCTGAGCATCGGTCAGTGGAAGCCGCTCCATCGGAGCGTCCGAAACCGTGGGTTCGCCAGCGGCCTCGGGCTCCGTTCCCCCCGCGGCGGCCGTCACGCCTTCTTTGACGAGTTGCGCGAACTCCGAGAAGCTGCTGGCGTCGAAGAACTGCTGCAGATCGATGGTCACGCCATGGCGTTGGGCGAGTTTCGTGGCGATCTGGACGGCGATGAGGGAGTCCCCACCGATTCGGTAGAGCGATTCAGTCTCGGAGAACGTGTCCTTGCCCAAGCAGAGCCGCCATATGTCGCGCAGCTCGTCCGTGCCGACGTCCTCCGGCCGAACACCTCGAGCCCCGAGCTCCCGTCGGGGTTGAGCTTCCGCCTGCTGACCCTCTCGGGCGGAGCCGTTGAGGTTGCCGAGCATCGGCGCGGACAGACGCGCGGCGTCCAACCAAAAACGTTGGCGACAGAATCCGTACGTCGGCAAGTTGAGCTTTCTCTGGCGACCCTCGGGGTACACGGATTCCCAGTCGAGCGCCTCTCCATCGAGATAGCGAGCCCGCAGGTCCGAAAGGGCGCCCATCCCCGCCCCAGAAGCACTTTGGGGCTCGCGAGAATGTGCACGCCGCGCGCCATCCCAATCCGCGAGCAGGCGCGACAGTTCGCTCCTGAGCTCCTCGACGCTCTCGACGATCAACGCCAAACGATGTTCGTGATGCGCCCTGCCCGTCGCTAGCGTGTAGCAGACGTCCCGCAGATTGAGCGTCGCCGGCCCGGCTGCATCGCAGAATGCGAGGTGCTTCTGAGCCGTCCGCAGCAGGGCCTCGTTGGACTTCGCCGACAGCACATATAAGAACGGCGCCTCCGCGGGCGCGGCGTTGCCCTCGCCCTCCCGCCACTCCTCGAGAACGACGTGCACGTTCGTTCCGCATAGCCCGAACGCGCTCACGCCCGCTCGGCGCGGGCCCTCGCCTGATTCCCAGCCCCTGAGCTCCGAGTTGACGTAGACCGGCAACTTGTCGAAATCCACGTTGCGATTGGGCGTCTCGAAATGCAGCGAAGGCGGGACCTGCGCGTGTTTGAGCGCCAGGACCGTTTTGATCAGCCCGGCAACACCCGCCGCGCCGTCCGCCAGATGCCCGATGTTGGTCTTCACCGAGCCGATGGCACAGAACCGCCGCTCTTCCGTGAACCGTCGAAAAGCCCACTCCAGGCCCTTCAGCTCGATGGGATCGCCGAGGTGGGTTCCCGTCCCGTGCGCCTCGATGTAACCCAGGGTGCGGGGATCGACCCGAGCTTTGCGCCACGTCTGCTCCAGCAGATCGGCCTGAGCCTTGGGGTTGGGAGCGGTGATTCCGTTCGAGCGCCCGTCTTGATTGCTGCCGCTCGCCAGCAGGACGGCGTAGATTGGATCGCCGTCCGCCAAGGCCCGGGCCAGGGGCTTGAGCAGAACGGCGCCGGCGCCCTCCCCTTTGGCGATGCCATCGGCGCTGTCATCGAACGCCCGGCAACGCGCGTCGTTTCTCGCGATGCCTAGCATGTTCCAGATGTGATCCCTGGTGTTGGACGGGAATAGGTCGAGCGTGACACCACCAGCCAGCGCCATTTCACAATCGCCGCTCAGCAACCCTTGGCAGGCGAGGTGGACGGCGAGCAGAGATGACGAGCAACCGACGCTCACCATCATGCTCGGACCGCTCAAGCCAAAGACATAAGAGACGCGAGACGCGATGAACGCCGAGAGATTGCCGGCCACCGACGAGGGAACTGGCTCCTCGACGAGGTAGCCGTACTGATTGCCGCTGTTGCCCACGTAGACGCCCGTGGCGCTCTGGTGCAGCGCATCTTGGCCATAACCGCCATCCTCGAAGGCCTCCAGTGCGACCTCGAGGAAGATGCGCTGCTCGGGCGCGACATAGCGGCATTCGCCCGGGAGCATGCCGAAGATCTCGTGGTCGAACTTGTCAACCTCATCCAAATAGCCGCCGTGGAAGTAGGGATCGGCATTCAAGAAGTGCCGATCGTCAAACACGCTGAGGTACCTGTCGACGTCCGCGCGCCGCTGCGCGGGGAAGGGGCCCACCGAGTCCTTGCCGTCACGCAAGTTCTGCCAGTAGGCCTCTTTGGAGCCGGCGCCCGGAAAGCGGCAGCTCATCCCGATGATCGCGACCCGCTGATCCACGCGCGCCAACTCCGGCACTTGCGCGAGCAAGCGCAATCCGAAGCTGCGCTCGATCGCGCCGTCCTTCACGCCTTTCAGCAGGGTCCGAATCAGTTCTTTGGTCATCGCCCTCGACCCCTTCCAATCGCCTCGACAGCCCGTTCCAATGACAGGCTGTCGTCGAGCACCGCATCCAGAATGCTCTCCAGCTCGACTGCCCCATCGCCCGGTCTCTCGACGACCCGGCTGGGCCTCGCGCTCTGCTTGGAAAGGAAGCTTGCCAGCCCATCGATGGTCGGAAACGCGTAAATGTCGGAGACATCGATGTGCGCGCCCAACCTGCGGTCGACCTCCTCGACAAGCTTGATGGCCAGGAGTGAGTCGCCACCGAGATCATGAAAGGGTTCCTCGCGCCCGATGGCTTGCAGGCCGAGCACGTCACGCCAGATCGCCGTCAGTTCGCTCACCGTGTCCGCGTCACCCGGCGCTCTCGCGCGCTCTTCCCTCGAGGACGCCGTCTGAGGCTGGGGCAGCACTCGTGGCCGAGGTGGCTCGGGCACTTCCGAACGAGGCTCGCCCCGCCTGATCATCGTGGTCTCCCCGCGGGCACTGGGCGCCGCGGTTCCGAGCACGATGATCGATTTCTCGACGTTCCTGCGCTGCTCTTCCGACTTCGGATAGGCGTACACGACATCGAATCCGCAGTCCTGACCGACGCGCTCCCATTGCTCGAGGCTCAACATCAGCTCCTGAGGCCGAAGGTCGTGGTCTTCAAAGCTCCACCAGCCATCCAGCAAGCCCCAGGACAATGTCGCCCAATCTTCGTTCTTGGCCGATTCGATCAGGAAGATGAAGCCGCCGGGGGCTAGCGCAGTTTTCATGTGCCGCAGCGTGTCTCGGATCGAGGCCGTCGTGTGGACCACGTTGTAGGCCGCCACGACGTCGAAGCCCTCGAGCCCCTGCTCTTGCGCCGCTTTGGAAATGTCGTAGGTCGTAAACTTCATGAACGGGCAGTGCTTGAACTGCTCTCGGGCGTTCTGCACGAAGGCGTTGCCGATATCCGTGTACCAGTACTCGACGTGCGCAGAGCTCTGCAGCTTGGGTAGGATCTGCTTGGTCAACACTCCCATACCTGCACCCGCTTCGAGCAGCCTGAGGGTTCGCGGTCTGGTCTGGCGCACGAAGTCGCACAGCCCCTGAACGCCCGCCTTGGCGAGATAGGTGCCCATCTCGTCGCCCAGACGCGTGAACGTGTTCTGGAAGAAGTTCAGATCCCCCTTCGGATACATCACGCGCAGCGCGCTATACTGGCCGGTCATCACGCGACGGAAATACGGCGCCGTATAGCGCGGAAACTCGAAGCAATCTGCGACGCGGGGATACCGTGCCGCGTGGCGTGCGCAAAGCTCGTCGATGTCCTGCAACTCGACGGCGCGAGTCAACGTGACGGACGCGGCGTCGAGCTCCACGTAGCCGGCCCGCGCCAGCATTCTCAGCATCACGTCGTAGAACTTCCGGTACTTTTCCAGAAGCCTCAGCTCCGCGAACAAGGCGTCCTTGTCGTGCCGAGATCCCGGCGTCGTTAACGCGCCGAACTCCCGGAAAAAGCGCAACGCGATCTGACCGACGTACTCCCTCAGGTCGAGCTCCAGCTGCTCCGAAGGAGGCCCTATCACATCTTCGATCAGCTCCGAAGCCTCGGCAAATTTGCTCTGCAGGCACTCCTCGATCGAGCGCAGCTCGATCGAGGAGTGCTGATCCCTGGCCCGCTCTGAGACGGCCTCGCCGGCCGAGGCAGGCTCGACATAGTTGGACCAGCAGCCCGTTTCCTGACGCTCCGGCGCGGGATACGAGCAGAACCTCGGCGACCGTCCCGCGAAGACCGGGCCAAAATCCGCCTCCTGCCCGTTCAGCCAGCGCGACACGCGCTCGAGCAGCCCATCCTTCAGGGCTGCGTGCTGCAGGCTGGAAGGCCAGTAGATCCCGCCGGAGCTCAAGTCCACGTCGGCTTCATCGAGCGTCTCGACCGCGGCCAGTCTGATGATCAACTCGGCGCGGTCTCTCGCAACGATCACGACGCGTTCTCGTTCCGCGGGCCTGCGCATCGCGAGCGAGTAACTGAACGAGACGAGATTCGGATTCTGATTCCGGAGTTGCGCGCGACAGCTGGCAGCGAACCGGCGCAAGGCCTGTTTCGAGGAAGCCGAAATCAGGAACGGTAGCGCAACCTCGTCTGCCCCGCGCACTTCCTCGGGCTCTACGTACTCCGAGACGACCGCGTGACAGTTCGTTCCGCTCAACCCAAATGAGCTGATCGCCGCCAGCCGCGGGTGAGCGCCGCGCTCCCACGGTTCGGTTTCCTTGACGACGTAGAGCCCCGTATCGTCGACGTTTAAATGGGGATTGGGACGGTTATAGTGGACGGTTCCCGGAAGCTTGCCACGCCGGAACGCAACCAGCAGCTTGAGTACGCCGACGAGCCCCGCCGAAACGTCGAGGTGGCCGAAGTTCGACTTCACGCTGCCGATGCCGCAAAAGCGTTTTTCGTCCGTATACTCCGCCAGTGCTTCGGTGAGCGCCTGCCACTCGATCGGGTCACCGAGCGGGGTCCCGGTGCCGTGGGCCTCCACGTAGCGCAATTCACTCGGGTCGATGCCGCTCACCTTCCAGGCGGCAGTGATGCAGGCTTTTTGAGCCGCTGCGTTCGGCGCGGTGATGCTGCTGCTTCTGCCATCGTGGTTCATTGCCGACCCGTGCACGACGGCGTAGATGCGGTCGGCGTCTGCCACCGCGTCCTCCAACCGTTTCAGCACCAGACAGATCGCCCCTTCCCCGTAGCCCGTGCCATCTCCGAGCTCGTCGAACGACTTGGTGCGGTAGGTCTTGGATCCGATCCGAGCGCTGGCGTTCTCGTCGATCGGAAACAGGATCAGGTGCGTCGCTCCGACGAACGCCAGGTCGCATTCGCCCCGCACCAGGTGCTCTCGCGCCAAGTGCAACGCGACGAGCCCGCTCGAGCAGGTCGTGTCCACCGTCAGGCAAGGACCGCCGAAGTTGAAGTGGTGCGAGATGCGCGAAGCCGCGATCGCGGGGATGTTGCCGGGGACGGCAGACGGATCTCTCGGCCCGAGCAAACGGTGGTACTCCGACTCCGAGCGGCCGTGATAAACGCCGACGCGAACGCTCGACAGATCGGTCGGTGCGTAACCCGCGTCGCCCAGTGCGTCCGCGGCCACCGTGAGGCTCAGCCGCTGCTCGGGTGCCATCAAACACGCCTCACCCGGCGAGATGCCGAAGCGAGCCGGATCGAACAGATCGATTCTATCGAGGAACCCGCCCTCGAAGCAGGCCGCCCCGAGCAGGCGCGCACGCTCCGCTCGAGAGCAATGCTCGAGCACCTGGAGCCTACGCTCGCCGGGGAATGGCCGGATCATGTCCGCCTTTTGCTCGAGCAACGGGACCAACTCGTCCATGTTGGAGGCGCCGGGCAAGCGGAAGCCGATGCCCACGATGGCCACGTGCTGCCGCTCCGGCGTCTCCCTGCGATTGTGGCTGACGAGCTCCTCGAGACACTTCTCGGCGCGATCCGCGGAAATTTGTCCTGATTGGATGAGGTTCAGGATGACCGCTTCGGTTGTTTTCATCACCAATGCTTCGCTTCGAGCTCGCGCAGGATCCGATGAGCGTCAGCGACACCGATGGTGCCGCGGCCCAGCGCTTCCACGAGCTTCTTGATACTCTTTGGACTCTGTTGCTTCGGATGGGCTGGCCCCGACGGCTGCTTCCGATCGCGCAGGAACTGCGCCGTGCCGCGCACCGAGGACCAACGGAATAGGTCCGTGATCGCCATGACCTCTCCCAGCTCGGACCGCAAACCCGCTTGCACGTCCAGCAGCCCGATAGAATCGCCGCCGGCCGAAAAAAACGATTCATCGAGACCAAAGTTCTCGTGCTGGAGAACTTTCGCCCAGACGCGCCGGACGCCCATGAGGGTCGGATCCTCGGCGTCATCGCGGGTCGGCGGCAGGGCGGGCGGGGCTGCCGGCAGCTGTTCGAGCAGCGCAACGGCATCGACCTTGCCGTTGTCGTTGACGGGAAAGCGCCGCAACCAGACCAACTCCTCCGGAAGCATGTAGGCCGGCAGCTCTCGCCTCAAGCAAGCCATGATGGTTGCCCGCGGTAGCTCGGCCTCCGCCTCGTACCAGGCAACCAGGCGATCCTGCCCGTGGACGCGAGCGACGGACACCCGGGCTCGACGCACCTCCGGAAGCCTGAGGAGCTGGTTCTCCACCTCGCTCGGCTCGATGCGAATGCCCCGGAGCTTGACCTGACGATCCAACCGGCCCTCGAACGTCAGTGTTCCGTCCGCGCCGAGCCGAACCCGGTCCCCCGTGCAGTACAGCCGTTCTCCCGCCCGAAACGGGCTCGGCTGGAAACGCTTCGCGTCACCGCCGCCGATGTACCCAGGGCTCACGGTCGGGCCGGCGATGAGCAGCTCCCCCGGCACCCCGAATGGTTGCAGCTTCAGCCCGGAGTTGACCACGTAGGTCGTGACGTGCGTCAAAGCTCGTCCGATCGGAATCACACCCTGCCGGGACGCATTGAAAAGCGAGTCGGCACAAGACCAGGTCGAGTCGATCGTCGCCTCCGAAACGCCGTAGCTATTGACGATCCGGGTCTGCTCCGGCAGCCCTTGCCGGATGGCCGCGTAGTCACTCCACGTGAACACGTCCGAACCCACGATCAAGAGCTCGAGCGCCGACCACCGCGGCCGCCAGGCTGTCTGCCCGGAGAAGAACCTCACCGCCAGCGCCGGGGTCGTCTCCAGCGTCGTGATCCGGGCCTCGTCGATCAGCGAGCGCACTTCCTCCGGGTCCACGAGCTCGCGAACCTCCGGAAAAGTGAGGCAGCCTCCGTTCAGAAAACAACGCAGCAGATCGCCCGTGAACACGTCGAACGCGACATTCGCCAGCTGCAGCACTCGCGGCGACGCGCCGTCGATCCCGTAGTCGTTGGACTCCCCTGTCGCCATGGCCATGGAGTTGCCGTGGGTGATCACCACGCCTTTGGGGCGCCCGGTCGTGCCGGACGTGTATACGATGTACATGGCGTCCTCGGGTCGCACGAGAGCGGCCTCCGTCGGCGACAGCGTCGCCGCTTCGGCAGCGATGGCGTCGATCGTCGCGACCGCGGTTCCGGGCGGCGCCGCTGCGGGCTGCTCCGAGGCCACGATCAGCTTTGGCCGAGTCTCCTCCAGGATATGGTGCAGGCGGCCCTCGGGAGCGCCGCGCTCCACGTTGATATACACCGCGCCACGGCGGAGAACGGCGAACAGCGCGACCAGCAATGGGTATCCCTTGTCTACGGACAGGATCACCCGATCCCCTTTCTGGACTCCTCTGTTCTCGAGAGCCGCGGCATACCGCGCCGAGTCGGCCACGAGCTGGGCGTAAGACCATGCGCGGCCGCCTTGCGAGATGGCCTCAGCGCTTGGATGCTCGAGGCTGTAGCGCTCAACGCGGTGCACCAGCCCCTCGAACGGATCGGGCCCGACATATGCGCTGCCCGCGCCTAGCAAGCGAGCCCGGTCGGCCGCGGTGACGACTTCGACAGCTTCGACGACCGTCGAGGGATCTCCAACCACGGCGCGCAGTATCTGTTCGTAGATCGCCGCCCAGGTTCGGATGGATTCCGACGAGAAGACTTCACTGGCATAGACAATCTGCAGCTCGACTCCGCCTCCTGCCGGGTTCGAGTACAGATCGAAGCTCAGATAGTAGATGTCCTCGTTCGCGGGCAAGCGGCGCAAAGCCACGCCCCCTGCACCGGACCGCGGATGGGAGCTACCGAGCTCCCCGAACGAGAACAAGACATCCATCAATGGATTCTTGTTGGCCTCACGCTCCACCTTACAATCTTGAACGATCTTGTCCAACGGATAGGCCTGATGGACGAGCGCGGTCTGCAGTCGCGCCGCGACGTCGCGCAGCAGATCCCGGCACTCGCTCCGGCGCGCCACCTCCAGGCGCAGAGGCAGCGTGTTGACGAACATACCAACAATCCCCTCGATCGCCGGGTGGGCGCGACCGCTGACGGGGACGCCGACGATGACCTCACATTGGGAGCTGAGCCGCTCGAGCAGGATGGCAAAGCAGGAGAGCATGACGCTCACGAGGGACACGCCTTCTCGCTGCGCGAGGCCGCTCGCCGCCGCCATGAGCTCGGGACCGAGCCGGCTGACGTGCGTCGCCGTACGAAACACGGGCTGATCGGGTGTCCCCTCGGTCCAGGGCAAAACCAGCCGCGGGGGTAGGACGGCCAAGCTCTGCTTCCAGAACGTGACCGACTCGCTGGGAAAGCCCAGTGCGTCCTGCCATGCAGCATAGTCGGCGAACTGGATCGGCACAATGGACGGGGTGCTGGCGCCCAGAGAGCACGAGTCGCAATAGGCGGCCGCCAGATCATCGAGCAGAATGCCGAACGATCTTCCGTCTGCGATCGCGTGGTGAACGTCGACGAAGACGGTCGCGGCGCCGCTCGGGCGGCGCATCACGTCCAAGCGCACCAGCGCTTCCTCGCCCAATACGTCGAATGGCCGAACGTGACGTTCGCGCTCGAGCACCCAGTCCTCGGGCACATCTCGCACGCGCACGATCGGCCCGCCCGCGTGGGAGCTCGTGATCCGCTGAATGAAACCGCCTTCGACTCTCTCGAAGCGCGTCCGAAGCGGCTCCCAGCGGGCGACGAGCGCGCCCACGGCGCGCTCGAACTGGCGCAACTCGAAGCGCTCGGCAAACTCGAGCACGGCCGGATTGTTGAACAGCGTGGAGCCCGGGTTCATGAGCTGCAGGAAGAGCACCCGCCGCTGGGCAGGCCCGATCGGTGCTGCAAACGCACCATGGCGCTCGAGCACGGGGATGCGAGCCAGCCCGGTCGTCGAGGCGGGGCCGCCGAGGCGCGCCACAAACTCGAGCAAACTGGTCGCGCCATACAAATCCTGGAAGCTGGCCTCGACGCCCAGCTCGCGGTTGAGCTGCGCCAACGTCGCGAGCCCCTGCAGCGACGTACCCCCATTGCCGAAGAAGCCGTTGCTCCAATCGACGGCGGACCGAAAGTGGCTGGCCACGATCCGCGTCACGCTCGCCTCGTCGATCGCGGCGAGGGGCAGGCCGCTCGACTCCAGGGTGACCGCCGGAACGCCGAGCTCCCCGCGCTCGGAAATCTGCTCGAGCGCGCGCAGCTCCTCGAGCTCGAGCGTGGAGGGCGGACGGGCCCCGTCCGTTCCCGTGCCTTCCGCCTCGGGTGCTCGGGTTGCCGTGCCGCTGGCCGAGGCAACCACGCTGAGCGCGCTCGCCAGCTCTGGGCTCACGCGGATCTCCCGATCGGGATCGTCCACGTTCGCGAGCATGCACAGGAACTGCCGTGCCGGCTCGTTCTTCGATGTCGGCTCGTAGGCAACGACGATCTCGCGACAGCCGGCTTCGATCGCCATCCCACCAATGCAACGCAGAACATGGTGCTCGACGCCACGGCCCAGTGCGCGGCAACTCAACGCCAGACTGTGGATCGAGAGATCCCGCGGGGAGAACACCAGGCAGAAGGCCCCAACGACGCCGTAGTCGCCGAACCTGTCCTTCACGGACACGACGTAGACCCGACGCGCCGGGTCCTCGGCAAACGCCTTCAGCGCCGGCACGTCCAGCCGCTTGCCGTTGAAGACGAACTGATTGGTTCGTTGAAACAGCTCCGCGACACGCTCCCAATCGTCACGCAACGCGCGAACGTCGATCTCGATCCCGAGGCTGCAAATGTACTGTTCCAGGTTCACCGAGACGAGCTCGATGTTTCGACGCTGCCGGTTTGCCTGGTAAAAGCGTGTCCTGTCGACGGGTGAGCTGCCCGTGCGCGCGCGGTCGAACGCCCAGGTGTTGCGCAAAAATGCGAAGATCTCCGGGTCGCGCTGGGGCATTTGCAGGGCCAGAACCTCCGGCAGACGATGGCGAACCTCGAGCAGATTGACCGGATCGTCATCGATGAAGACGATCGCATCCGTCCCGATATTCAGCTCCTGGGCAATGCTCTCGATATTGGCTGACTTGGCGCCCCAGTTGATGCGGTACGTGCTCACGTGCTCGAGCCGAAGCGGCATCTCCGGTCGCTCTCGAAAGACGTTCAGCACGTCCTCCTCGTCGTTCCTGCTGACCAGGCATACGATGAAGCCGCTCGTCGCCAGCTCGACCAGTTTTCTTTGAAACCCCTCGAGGGCCGGGCTGAGCGCGACACACGACGGCCCGCCTTCGCCGCACACGCCAGCCCACAGGGTGTTGTCACAGTCGACGATGATCGCCTTGAACGGCGCGCGAAAATGTAGGCTGGCGCGGCGATACAACGTGGACGCAATGCTCGCGTACGCTTCGGGCCCATACGGCACTCCAGCGATCCGTTCCAAGAATGGCTCGGACGCCGCGGCCTCTGCGTCGAGCCCGCTGAAGTCCAAGAGCTCCGAGCGCGGCAGCTCCTGTACGAACTGGACGAGCCGTTCGATGGACGCCTGCAGCTCGAGCGAGCGCCGCCCTGCGGACGGTAGTAAACCGAACAAGAGATACGAAGAGGACGCCCCCCGCCACTGATTGAGCGCCGCCCGCAGTTGCTCGACGGCACGTTCAAAGTCCAGGCTCGTCGTGTTCGCCGAGAGCCAATCCTCGACTCGCCACATCACCGCGCAAACGGCGCGGTTCTCCGAGAGCGGGCCGCTTCCCGAGATCAGCGCCTGAATGACCGTGTTCAGCGGCGCAATGTCGAGGCCAATGTCTCGGTTGAAGAGCGCGTTGAGCTCTGCAAACCTCGGCCCCATCGGCTCCATCGCGCAGGTTGCGGCGATGCCGACGATGGATTTGCCCGCGGCACGCCCGGCGCCGGGAAGCGCCAAGGGGCTCGCGAGCACCGCCGCGAAGGCCGCCGAGGTGCTGGACTGCGCCTCCCGTTCCATTTCGGCAGCAAGGCGCAGACACAACGCCCGGTCAAACGCGACCTGGTCGGCGATGAACCTCAGCCGAACCCCGCCGCGGGTTGGCGTCAGGATGACCGTCAGTTGCTCGAGAGCGCCAAGTTGACCCGAGCACGGCAGTACCGCATCGAATGGCTCGTCGAGCGTCGCGTCCAGGAACTCTGGCACCCAGATGAGCGCGACCTGACAACGGAACGCGGCGGGAACGTCCGACTGCAACGCCAGCTCCCGCTGAAACGAGTCGGCCGTGCTCAGCACCTGGCACAGTTCGGCGTGGGCACGCTCGACGGTCGCCGCGAAAGGTTCGCCCGAGTCGGTCCGCAGCTCGAGGGGAACGAAATCGACGAAGTTCCCGACGACCCCACTCCAGTCCGCGCTGCGGCGATCGACAGGCGTTCCGACCAAGCACTCTCGCACGCCCAGCACCGTGACCAGAGCCCGCTGAAACGCGCTCAGGAAGAAGGCGTATTCGGTCACCCCATGCTGGCTGAGCGATTTCAAGAACCGACGTACGCCCTGCCGGTCGAGGTCGAGGGTCACCTCGAGCTCCTCGCGACGTAAGCCAGCGTCGACCCGCCCGGCGGAGAGCGCGGGAAAATGCCGGTGCATGCGCAGGATGCGCGGACCCCAGAACGTTCCGGCCCCCGGCGAGCTCGTCCACTTGCGCTCCAGATCGAGCACGTACTCCGCGTAGCTGCGGGCAAGCGGCGGCGCGTCCGCCGCTTCGCGATCTTCGCGGTACGCCGCCATCACGGCGGCCGTGATGCTTTGCAATGCACCAAAGTCGACGATCAAGTGATGAGATACGATCGCGAAGTAACCGGACTGGTCGCCTCGAGAGAGCAGCAGGAAGCGCACCAGGGGGGCTTGCCGCATGTCGAACTCCCGGGCCGCAAGCTCGCGGATGCGCAATTCTGGAGCCGTGGCGCCCAGCGCACAGACCTCCATCACGGAGGCCTGATCGATCTCGCCGGCGTTAGCTAACCTGTGCAGCACGTCGCCATCGATGGTGACGAAAGAGGACGCGAGGAACGGGTGCTTCCGGAGCGCCAACTTCACGGCGCGCCCGAGTCTCCCGAGGTCTGAGCTAGGACGCAGGCTGAACGCGACGAACACATTGTACAGCGAGCTGACCCCGGGAACGCTGCACAGCTGCCAGAGAGCGCGCTGGCCACGGCGCAAAGGGAAACAGGGGAAGTGCCCGGTTTCGTGCAGCAGGTCGAGGATGGCGGGCTTGTTCTGCTTGAGCGCTTCATGCATGGGCGGGGACAGCTGCCCAGGCCCGATCAAACCCAGATTCCCGCCAGCGGCCTTCAAGTAGACGCCCTGCGCCGCGGCGCGTGCAATGATTTCCGTCAGCTCTCGGCGTATCATAGTGTTCGCTCGTGCCAGTCGTGTTCCGCCGTGCGCTGCCCCGCCCGCGCCGGCAGGCGACCCGCGTCGAGCTCTGCCTCCAGGTACGCGCACAAGCGATCCAGCGTTTGGCATTCGTAGAAGCGGAAGATGTCGAATTCGACGCCCAGCGCTCGCCGAATACGCTCGACGACGTCGACGGCGGCCAAGGATTCGATGCCCAGGTCGGCCCAGCTCTCGTCTGCTCGAGCCCGGGCGTAGGCGTCTCCGCAGACCTCGCGCAGAATCGTCTCCAGGGTCGTGCGGATGGCCACGCGAGCCCCAGACGACACCACGGCGTCGGCTCCGCCTGCGCCATCGGCTTTGGGCGGCGTTTGCGTCGCGTCGTCACCAGCCCAGTAGCGCGCCCGCTCGAAAGCATAGAGCGGCAGCCCTGGCATGGCGTGCAGGCGCCCCGGTCTGAGCAGCGTCACATCGAGGTCCCAGCCCGCGTTCACCACGTCAGCCACGGCCTGGAGCAACCCGGGCCACGGCTCCACGGCAGCCCGTGCCGACGACCCGGCGCCGGTCGTGTCGTGTGCTCCGGACGCGGCCCGGGTCAGAGCACCCGCTGCCAGATCGATGCGCAGCGCCGCGGCCTCGAGCACGGAGGTCACGAGTGGTCGCTGAGCTCCCGCGTCCTCGACGGCGCGCCGATCGAGGATGACTCGGCAGTGCGACACACGTTCGGCCATCGCCAGGGCCTCACGACCGCGCGTGTCCAGCGCGTCGAGATGTAGGGCCCGGGCGGCCCGCTCGAGCGGGACGGCTCCCGCGCAAGCCAAGGCGATCACTTCACCCCTGCCCCGCCCGACCAGCGTGCTGGGGTTCAAGCCTAGCTGGGCCCAAAAGCGATGGAGCGCGTACTGGTGACAGAAAAGCAGCAGCCTTCCGAATCCGGTGCTCTCCATTGCACCGTCCGCAAAGGCGCGCTGCCCCGGCCAGCTCACGTCCACTCCACAGGCCTCGCGCACCGCCGAGCTGCACTCGTCGAACGGCACGCGATACGCCGGGCTCGCCGCGCTCAGCGAACGACAATCCCGTGGCGATGGTCCGTTTTCGTCGGAGCAGACGAACACGACCGTGCGCGCATCCCCTGTGTCCGTCGATCGAGGCGTGGCCTCGGCCGCGGCGAGCAAGCGGGCACCCAGCTCATCGGCCCCACGCGCGACGACCGCCGTGCGGAAACCGAAAAGCTCCCGCGATAACGCGGCGGACGCGGCCCCCGCCAAGGTCACGCCGGCCCTGCCCAGAAAGTAAGCGGCGTGTGCTCGCAGATTGGCCTGGTGACTGGCGCGCGTCTTGCCGGACACGACATACAGCTGGTGCTCATCATCCGGCGCGTCCTCCTCCCGTCGGATCGGCGGCGGGCTCGCCAGCAGGACGTGAGCGTTGGTACCCCCGATGCCAAATGAGCTCACACCGGCGACGAGAGGCGCGCTGCCCTGCCCCCACGCGCTCGTGTCGCGGCAGACTTCGAACGGCGTCTTTTCAATCTCCAGCAACGGATTGGGCTGCTCATAACCCGGCATGCCGACCAAGGTACGGTGGCGAACCATCAGCGCCGCCTTGATCAAGCCGACCACGCCCGCTGCCGTGTTGAGGTGCCCCACGTTGGCTTTGGCGGATCCGATCGCGATCCGGCCCGATGCCTGCGCCCGGGCCTGGTACACGTCCGTCAAGGCGCCGAGTTCGATCGCGTCCCCCACCTTCGTGGCCGTGCCGTGCGCTTCGATGTAACCGACGTCATCCACACTGGTGCGAGCGACGCGCAATGCCTGTTCGAGCACCTCGGCCTGTCCCACCCTGGAGGGTGAGGTGAAGCTCGCTTTTCGGCGCCCGTCATTGCCCACCGCGCTACCCTTGATCACCGCGATGACCTCGTCCTCGCGCTCGAGAGCGTCTTCCAGACGCGCGAGCACCACCACGCCCAGACCATTCGCCAGGACGGTGCCTGACGAGCGGTGGTCGAATGGACGGCAATGGCCGTCGATCGAGAAGATCATGTCGGGCACGTAGCGATAACGCTCGTACTCGGGCAACGCGAGGGAGACGCCGCCCGCGAGGGCCAGATCACACTCACCGGCGAGCAGGCTTTGACAGGCGTAGTGCACCGCCACGAGAGAGCTCGAGCAGGCGGTCTGAACGTTGAGCGCGGGCCCGTTCAGGTCGAGCAGGTAAGAGACGCGGGTCGCGAGAAAATCTTTGTCGCGCGCGAGCATCTGCTTGAACAGGCCGAGTGGGTCGGCGGGCTGCGCGCTCGCTGGCCCCCCGTACGTCACGTACGCAGAGCTGGCGAAGACCCCCGTTCGGGGCCGCTTCTCTGGCCGCGCGTGCCCTGCGGCCTCGAGCGCATGGTAGCAGCTCTCGAGAAACAGACGCTGCTGCGGGTCCATGGCTTCGGCTTCCGCGCTCGGGATCCTGAAGAACTCGGCGTCGAAGCGGTCGACGCGGCCGAGCCTGCCGCTCGAGTAGACCCAGCGCGCGTCTCGCTCAGCGACCGTCCGTGCGTCGTCCACCGTCAGAGCGCAGCGGCGGTCGAGCAGGCTCTGCCAGAACTCTGCCACATTATCGCTGCCGGGCAGGCGAACCACCATACCGATGATCGCCAGATCCTCATCCGTACTCTTTTCGAAATCCATGATCGCGTGAGCTTCCCTGACCTAATCTCGCCTGAGCCGCGCCCGGCGACGCAGCAGGCGCCCAGCCGACACCTTCGCGCCAGAAGCCCCGTCCGACTGCCCTGACCAGTCCGCTCCGCTCAACGAGCGCGCGAGCGCCCTCACGTTCGGAGCGTTGAAGAACACCGACAGTGGGACGCGATGCTCCGTATCTATCTCTGCCTTCAGTCGCAATATGTTCTGGCTCGCGTTCGGATAATCGAACAAGGAACTGTCCGCTGCCACGTCGTGTTGGACGAGCTCGCGTAGGACGGCGCATACGCGCGCTTCGACGGCCTCGAAGGAGCCCAAGCTGGCCGCATCACGACCGGGGATGGCTGAATTGTCCCCTGGCGGTCGTGCCGCGGCCTCCGGCAGCGAAACGAGGTCACCCACGCGCGAGCTGCCAGGGCGCGTGCGCAGCCACTCCAGGACCGCAATGAAGCGCTCAGCGTCGCCCTCGACCTGCACGCGCCCACGGCTACCCGGGTCAAACGACCAGTCCATCGCGAGCACGCCGTCGCGATACCCCGCGTCGAGCACGAGGTCGTACCAGGGGCCGCGTTGTGGGTAGATGTCGATGCGTCGCTGGAAGACACTGCCGATGCGTAGCAGCGCGGCTTCGTTGCCTCTCCAAGAGAGGACGACGTCCGGTTTCACGAAGCGAGAGCGACTGCTCTCGTTGAGGTCGCGCAGGGCGGAGCTGTACGGGTACTTCGCTCGATCCCCGAGGCTACTCCACCGAAGCAGGGCTTCATCGATCAACTCGGCCAGGGATGACTGGGCGCGCACGCCAAGACACACCGGGACCGTATTCACTTCCATGTCGATCGAGGCCCGCCCGCCCGTGCTGACGGTGAGTCCACAGAGGACGGTGTCGCGCCGAACGCGGCTGCGCGCCACGACAGCCAACGCCGCCAGCAGGATCGCGCCAACCGGCCTGCGTGCCCCCGCAGCCCAGGCCTGGAGGACGCGCGTTGCTTCACGCGGGGCGCTGCGCTGGACCAGCCAGGGCGCGCCCGCGCCGTCGCACCCGGCGGGCCCCACCGCAACATCCAACCCGGCCGCAACATCCAACCCGGCGCCAACATTCAACCCGGCGCCAACATTCAACCCGGCGCCAACATCCAACTCGGCGCCGAGCGAGCGATACTCGGCTCGAAGTGCTGCACTGGCCGGGCTACGCCCGAACGCGTCCTCCGCCTCGCGACGGGCGCGCCAGTTCAAACCAGTGGATTTGATGCGCGCCGCCGGCGGGGAGCGTAGATTTTCTTCCAACTCGTTCAGCAGGGAAGCCAAGCCGACATAGTCGATGACCGAGTGATGCGCGAGCACCGCGAGCGCGGCGCGGCCATTCCCCGTTTGGGTCAAGTAGAGCAACCTGACGGGAGGCTCCCGCTCGAGATCGATCGGTTCATTTCCCAGGCCCTCCAACAGGGCGTCGAGCGCCTTCCCGGTACTGAACTCGCGCTCGAGGGGAACGCCGATGCGCTGGGTCAACCACGCCCGCGGCGCGCGGGTGTTGGCGTCCCAGCCAAAACGGGTCCGCAAGATGTCCTGCGCGATCTGCATAGCGGCCCAAGCCTGCGTGACCGCGTCGTAGGACACACCGGGGCGGAGCCACGCGGAGTAGAGCAGGTTGTACCGAGCCGGGTACCGGGTCGAAGTGAAATGATCTCTGAGTGTGGCTTGAACCGCGTGAGGCAGAACGTCGATCTCCTCCCGTAAAGCCGCCACGGCGTCGAGCACCACGGACCGCCGCTCGCTGACGAGCCGCGAAAGGGCGGCGCTCGCCTGGAGCGCAAACAATCGGCTGCCGTCCGTGAAGACGGAGCGAGCGGCGTCTGCCATCACTTCCCCAAGCTCCGCGTCCATCAAATGCTCGTACCTTCCGGTCCACTTCTCTTCGAGTCGAACACGCGCTCAGTTCTGTTGCCGAGAGGGAGATTGCTGAAAGAACGAAGTCGTTAGAGGATGGTCAAAGCGAGCCCATTCGGGGAGGGCTGTTCCTGCGCCGCTTCGCATCCAGCGAACACGACTGCTCGTTCGATGAGGCTGCGAAAGGTTTCCCCCGGGAGGGGCTCCAGGTGCGAGAGCTCTGCACCGAGCGCGCTGGACAACCGGGCACGCAATCCGACCATAGAGATCGAATCCAAGCCACAGTTGGCGATCTGATCGTCGATATCGAGATACGGAAGCGCACCCGACAGCGCTTCATGCAGTTGTCCGAACACGTCATCGAGTGCGGGCGCGCGCCCGCGTGCCGCCGCTCCTGCGGCCTGCGTTGGCTCGAGGGGCGCGTACGCTTCCCGCAAGTCGTAGCGTCGGAGGATCTTGATTTGCCCCCCCGTGTACAGCACCGAGCATCTGCGCCGTTCGACTTTTCCGGAGGTCGTCTTCGGGATCTGATTTTTGGCGATATACCCGACCTCCGCTATGGGTATGCCGAGCTCAGTTACCGCGCGCATCACCGCGGCGCGCAGTGCCGGTTCCTCGGGACAGCCCGATTCGTTCACGGCCTCCTGCACCACCACCAGTTCTTCCTCCCGCTCACCGGCGATGGCGAAAGCCAGCGTGTTTCCCGAACGGAACAACTCCGAAGTCTGCCGGAGCTGCTCCTCGATATCCTCGGGATGGTAGTTGACGCCCTGGTGAACGAAGACCTCTTTGAGCCGCCCCGCAAAGAATAACTCTCCGCCGATTTGAAGGCCCAAGTCACCAGTGCGCAGGTAAACGCTCTCTCGCGGGCCACCGTTCAGCCGAGCGGTAAACTGTGCCTCGGATTCGCCGGACCGCCCCCAATAGCCCTTGGCTACCGTGGGACCTGCGACCCACACCTCGCCGATCGTCCCCTCCGGTTGGGGGCTGCACGTGGCGGGATCGACGATTTCAAATCGACTATCGCCAAAGCATACGCCCAGGCTGACTGCCTCGCTGGGCTTGGTTCCTCGAGCAGGCGCGCCGGTCATTGCAGCGACCTGCGCTCTGCGCCGACCCAGGTGAGCTTCCGTTCCCCCGGTGACGAAGAGCGTCGACTCCGCCAGCCCGTAGCAGGGGTGAACGGCGCTGGGGTCGAAGCCAGCCGCGCCGAACTTGTCGCAAAAGGCTCTCAACGTCGAGGCCCGCACACGTTCTGCTCCGTTGAACGCGACCCGCCATGAGCTCAAATCGAGCTCAGCCAGCGCGTCGTCACCGACTCGGCGCACGCAATAGTCGTACCCGAAGTTGGGGCCGCCGCTCACGTTCGCGCGATAGTCGGAGATCGCCCGCAACCAGCGCGCAGGCCAGCGCACGAACGTCTCGGGGGCCATCACCACGCTCGTTCCTCCCACGAACAGAGGCTGCAGCATGCCCCCGATCAAACCCATATCGTGAAACTGCGGCAGCCAGCTCACCCAGACGGTTTGCGCGTCGAGCTCGAACCCTTGCTGCAAGCACTCGGCATGGGCCAGCAGGTTCTCGTGATCGACCATGACGCCCTTTGGGTCGCCTGTCGATCCGGATGTGTATTGCAGCAACGCCAACTCGGCCAGCCCAGAACGCCGAACGTGATCTGGGCCACCCGTATCTCGCAAGCTCGCCGAGATCGATTCGATTCTCACGCCGGGCAGCCCCGCGCTCGCTGCCTGAACCGCGCTGAGGCTTTCGTCGAGCGTGACGATCAGATCGGCACCGGAGTCCCTGAGGACGTTAGCCAAGCGCTGACGGTCCCGTGCCCGCGTTCCGTAAGAGAGCGGAATGGGCACGAGCCCAGCGGACATACACCCCAACAAGGTGACCAGAAACTCGATGCTTTGCGGCATCAGCAGCAGCACGCATCGCCCGGACGTTGGCAACCGGCTCAACGCGACGCCAACGCGAACCACGCTGCGTCGCAGCTCCGCGTAGTCGAGCCGTGTGAGCTGCCAGGCCGCGCCGTGCAGGAGAATGACGGCGAGCTTATCCGGCATGCGTTCGGCATGCAGATCCAGCACGTCCAGGTAGGAGCTCGAGCTCCGACCATGGAACGCAGAGTAGCGGCTGCTTTTCAAAACCTCACCTCAACGACCCCTCGCGTGGCAACTCTCATGAGGATAAATTCGAAGCCCGCTCAGCGGCCGCCGGGCGACGCCGGAATGGATCTGCATGAGCCACGAGCCGCTCAACCATCGAAACGTCGAGCGCGCGGCGCCTCGACGCACTGGCGCTGCGCGTTCTCGCCAACCGCCACACAGTAAGAACCCGCTTCGCACGTGATCTCGGTTCCGTCGCTGGCTTCGAAGCCGCACTCGTCGCCGATGCCCAACCTGACCTCGGATGGGACGTGCGGCGCGATCACCTGACGCAGCTCCCCTTGGGCGCTGCGAGACGTGGAAAGCTGCCAGTCGCCCGTTCTCGCGCTGGAATCGAAGCCACGCGCTCCCGACAGCAACATTGCCGCCGCCTTCCCATCCAGACGGACGGCGTCTGTGGAGCGCACGGGCGCGCTCGCGGAAGGCGCCGCCACGGCGGATACGACATCCGGCGTCCGCGTTTCAGCAGCGCGCTCGGAATCCGTGGAACACGAGAAGGAAGCGAACAAGAGGCACGAGAGCGGAAGCGCTCTGACGAGGCTGCTCATATGGTGATCCTCGTTCCGTCGAACTTGGTGAGCGAGATGCCGCCCCAGGACTCGTTGAAGGTCGCGCTGTGCTCTTGCATCAGCTGGATCGCGACCCTCTCACCGAGCAGCAGCGACTCGTTGGCATCGGTTCTCCAGTGCATTCCAGCGATATTCCGGCCATAAGCCACGTTGCTCGCCACCTTGTTGAGCTCGCCACCGACCGTCAGCTCGCCGTCGTAGGCGGCGAGAGCAAGCCCGTCCGGCGTTGGTTCCATCGGCCTGGGAATCGCGAACGACTCATCAAAGAATGCTTTGAGGATCGTCACGCAAGCGCCCGCCACCGTCGCGTGCCCCGCCGTGTACGACGGGTGCGTCGGAGACCCCTCCGGGAAAGCGACCGGCAAGAGCGCGTTTCCTGCGCTCAGGTATCCCCCGATCCGAGTCGACGAGCTCAGGGAGGTCAAGATTTCGTCGTGCACCGGAAAGCGCTCCGGAACACCATTGCGGTGCAGGCGCACGTGGGCTGCGCCCGCGAACGCTTCGGGTCGCAGACGCCGATGCGCGAACCACTTCTGGTACCAGGTGGCGTGCAGTGCGCGTGACGACACCTCGCACAATAGCGAGGCGACGTGCGGGCCACCGAACGTGGCAAAGCCGATCTGGGTTCGACTATCGGCATAGGGATTGCCGGGATCGAGCGGTGCCCTCAAGCCCTCCAACACCAGATACGCCATGAAATACGCCTGGAACAAGACGTCGACGTGAACCCACTCGGACAGGGCACGGCCATCGCGCATGTAACGCAACGTGCTTTCGAACGCCATCGGGCCAGACGCTTGCCCGTTCTGCGCGCCCAAGAAGGAGGCAAAATCGGTCAGATAGTCGACACGAGGCAGCGGACTACGCACCAGTTGCCGCACATCATTCTGGCCGAATGGGCACGGTTGATAGAAGAACTGCGAGACATACGGTCCGACATGATCCCCCGGCGTCAGGCCCCGGAACAGTAGCTCGGGAGTGACCTGCCCGAGCGCGTTTTTGGGCACCTTGGCATCAGCCCCGAACAGGCTCAGATCAGCCGCGGCCGCCTGCGCCACGTCGCTCGATGCGTACTCCGAGAACGGCACGTCGCGAAGCAACGACATCCAGTAGTTCTCCGCGATGTCCGCGGCCTGCGCGCGGCTCGAGAAGGGGGGCGGCGGGGCAATTCGAAAGCTCGCTCCGTCGCCGCCCTGCATGTCGTATGCTAGGCCGCCCTGCGGATTGGTCTGCTTGCGCGTACCGCCTTGTGCGATGCGCTCGAAGTCGCGAGGGTCGCCGCTATTCAACGCGACGATCAGAGTCTCGTAGGCGGCGAGGTCGACCTCACCTTCCGCATTGTGGCGGAGCCCCTTCGTATAGCTACCAATCTTGTTGACCAGCGACTCTTCATCACCGTTCGTCTCCTGATCCGTCAGCGGCGCAGAATTTCGATTTGCGATCGCCTGTTCCTGACGAATCTGCAGCGCGACCTCACGCCTCTGCGATGCGTTGAGCGGCCCGGTGGTGAGCGCCCCAGCCGTCTTCGCCAAAGCGAGACCGATGCCACCAACCCCGATCGCGGAAAAAAAATCGCGCCTGCCTGCTTGGATCATGATGTTTTCACCTGTGTGAGTTGCTTCCGATCGGCACGCTCGATGAGCGTGCAGGACCGATGAGTCTTATTTCGGTAGGGCTGAGCTGATGAGGCACTGCCCCGTGCCCAACGACGGCTAAGGGCGGCAGTGTTCACTCTCGGCACCCAAACCGCAGTGCTGAGCACCGCCTAGCTCCCAGATTAGGGAGCTAGCGCATATCGCGTCTTGCTTTCGACCACGGGAGCCGCAGCGCTACCGCGCACGGCGCCCGATCACATCTTCAGTATCACTGGTGAAACACGTATTCGAGCCAAGAACTCCGCGCATTGAACCCACAAGGCTGGTTCAATCGCGACGCAAAGGTCGAACCTGCGAGCCGAAATCTCGCAAGGCACATATCCACCCAACCTCATACGCTGCGCCGGCGTTTCCCCTCGCCGACGCACTCCCCGAGTTACCTAGCTCGATTCCCCTCGAGCCATCGTAGGCGCGCGTGCCGACACGGACGCGCCCACCCGTCCCTTCCCTCCATCACGTGCTGACGTGGGAAACCTTATGACGTTCACTCACGTAATCATCAAGACATTTTGAGTCGCTCTAGCGACTTTCCTGGATGCGCTAGCGAGCGATCATCTGCAGTGTCGAGATCGCACTCTGTCTCGCCACTCTGTCTCAGTGTGCGTCACGCCACTCCGTCTTCATGTGCGCGTCGCGCGGACGTACGATGCCGACCCTCGATAGAGTGTGCACGCGCCTCAGGCGACGCGGCGGCAGTCGGGCTCGGAAGCGCGCTCGCGCATGGGTGCAGAGCGCTGGCATCGAAAGACCGTCGAGTCCCTTCGCATCCTTCGCGCCTCGAAACGGGCGCGCGCCAGAGCGTCCACGCCGACTGTCCACGACGTCGGCGAGCACCGCGGAGGCGGCGTGCGTTCCGGACACGCGGTGATTCGAGAAGGTCCATGCACCATAGGAATAAGGTGAAGCAGCGAAGCAGGCGGGGCTCACCCCCTTGGGTCAGACGCTGCTGGGCGCAACCGCTGGTTGCGCGGATGCCGACGAACGAAGACCGCGAACGCGCGCCAACCTTGCCCGCCGAGCGCCGGCGAGGTGACTGTCGCCAAGTGCAACGCCACTCGAGTCGACGCTGCCTGTAGTCTGTAGTCTGTGCAGGACACGGCGGCTCGAGCGGTTGCACGTGGGAGGTCCCGATGTCGGACGCGCCGACTCGCGCGAGGGTCCCTTCAATGAGGTCGGGCGCAGACACGCTAGAAGCTAGGCCGAGAGACGACAACGGTAGCGGTCGAGAGACGACGGCCTGGTGCCCACCAGGCACGTGCGCTAGCACTGGAGCCCAGCGCGCCAGCCCCCGGCAGGCTCACCCCCGTAATGCGCTGCGCCAGGTCGCGGTAGCGCGAGCGCGTTGTTGCGACCGGTCGCGGTGCGCGTGCTCTCGTCGAGCCCGGATCGTGGCGCTCGCGGTGTCCAGCATGAAGTTGCGGGGGTGGGTGGCGATGCCTGCCACCCCCGGCTTCGTTGAGCAGCTCATCGGGATGCGTCAGCACGACCGCTCGCCCGCGCCGGAGCTCCTCGAACGAGGGGTCGAGCGTCGGGTCGCCCCAGGTATATCCCGAACATGATTCATCAAGAGAGAATGCCGTCGGCACCGATGAGGTCGCGGCGTCGGCGAGCTCCGCCACGACGAGTCACCCGTCTGTCTCGCGGCGGGGCCCGGCTCTCGTCAGCTGGTATGTTGGACGGCACGTTGCGCGCGTATCCGAGGCACACGCCCAATTGGACTAGACTGTCGCCCAAGATGGCGCGACGCCCGCGAGGACGACCCCGCGAAGAGCGGAGTCATCTACCGTCCCGGAGCTTCCTCGGCGCGAGCAAGAATTTCCAAGTCCTGGGGGGCGCGCGGCGTTAGGCTCGGCTTCGGTCATGGAACGGTACGAATTTGCCCTGTTCGATACGCCGATCGGCCGCTGCGGGATCGTGTGGAGCGAGCTCGGGGTGGCGCGGCTGCAGTTGCCCGAGGGCCGAGAGCTCGCCACGCGCGCGCGCCTGCTCGCACGGTTCCCGGAGGCGATCCTGGCCTCCCCTCCCCCGTCGATCGCGCGCGCCATCGCGCAGATCGGGGCGCTGCTCGGCGGCGAGCCGTCGGATCTGGCCAGCATCGAGCTCGACATGCGGTCCGTGCCGCCGTTCCATCAGCGGGTGTACGACGCGGCGCGCGCGATTCCTGCCGGCCAGACGTTGTCCTATGGCCAGCTCGCGGTGCAGCTCGACGCGCCCGGGTCTGCGCGTGCGGTGGGGCAGGCGCTGGGCAGGAATCCGTTTGCGATCATCGTGCCGTGCCATCGGGTGCTCGCCGCGAACGGACGGGTGGGCGGCTTCTCCGCGAACGGGGGGATCACCACCAAGCTTCGGCTGCTCGCGTTCGAGAGCCCGGCGGCGCCAGGCAGCCCGTTCGGCGGTTTCGGTTTCGATCCCGAGGCCGCGATGATTCATCTGATGGACGCCGACCCGAAGCTCGCTCGGCTCATGCAACGAGTCGGTCCGTTCCGCATGCAGCTGCAGC
>WUUC01127794.1_pt1 | contig 37438 bp, 19 predicted proteins | sample 6278441 | NCBI WGS metagenome assembly WUUC01 (sample SAMN13675441, study PRJNA597444) | soil metagenome | isolation source: soil | place: USA: Washington | collected 2017-10
ACTCGACCTCGCGGCGCAACGTCTGGTCGCCCGCGCACGCGTGCGCAAGGACGCCGGCCCGGTCCGCCGCCTCATGCTCAAGCACGGCATCCAACACTTGATTAATTCGTTGCCAGCGCTCAGGCGTTATAGGTCTATCCATATGAGGTTACGTAGGCGGGCGTTACCGGCCCTCGTACCGGCCCTCGTGTGGGCCGCGATACAGTCACGTTGCGCGTGAGGCCGCGAGGGGTCACGGACGACCCCTCCGGGTCGAGGCAAATCGAGATTAAAGCGACCCGGGGTTAATGTATTAGGCGGTCGCAGCGTATTTGTCGTCGTGAGCGATGTCAATAAATATTTCGACCCTGACAGGGGAGCGAGGAGCCCGCCGGGGTTAAAGGTCGGTCGGCGCGCCGCACGGCCGCGTCCTTCACCCGCCGTCCTGGGGGAGCTTCATCCTGCCCGCCACCTTCCGGCCGTGCCTGTCAGCTTTGACGGTGATCCTCTGGACGTAGACTCTGGTGGTCGCCTGATTCTCGTGGTCGAGCGCCTCCTGCGCCTCCAGGAAGCTGCCGGTCTCCTCGGCGACGATCCTGGCGTAGGTGTGGCGCGTCTGGTGCAGGTGGATGTGACCGAGCCCGGCTTCGCGGGCGTACACTTTTAAATTCTCGACGAAGGCGCGCGACGTGAGCGGCGCGCCGGGGCGGCCGGCCCGGGCCGGGGCGCGTCCACAGCGGCCGCTCCGTCCCGAGGACGTTCCCCCTGCCCGAAGCCTCCAGATAGTCGGCGAGCGCTTCGTGTGCCGCCAGGTCCGCGACCTCCCTGGCGATGAACTTCCCGCCCTTGCGCCGGTACTTAATGATGAAGGTGCCGTCTTTAAGCTCCAGGTCTTTCCCCCGCAGGCCGGTCACCTCGCTCCTGCGCAAGCCCGTCAGGAAGTAGAAGAGGAGAAGCGCGTAGTCGCGCTTGCCGACCACCGACCCGCCTTCGGCCAGCCGCCTGACGACTCCGAGCAGCGCGTTCATCTCACCGTCCGTCAGGGCCTGCGTGGACTCCGACTGGTAGGGCCTCGGGTATTTGGGCCGGGCCTGCGCGGCCGGGTTATTACGGAGTTTTGCACTATGGTCATAAATGTTCACTTTGTAACCTGTTGTGAGTAAACAGCTTTCAGCCTAAACGTCGCGTGGTACTATTCACTTTCAAAATCAGCGAGTGTTCACTTTCACCACTTGCAACAAAGCAGTTCATCCACGCACATCAACCGAGAATTCTTACCACCTGCCATTTAACTAAAGCCCCCCGTAGGGGATTTCCCACAATGTTGTTAGGAAGCTTTAACCCTTAACACTTCGTCGAGCCGCGTCGTGTAGCGACCCGAGAGCCGCCCGCGCCTCATCTCCCAACCCCTTTGATACCCCATCGAGAGCGGGCGCGCGGTGTGGCGGCCGTGCCTGCAGTTGATCCTGTCTACCGCTTCCATGAAGTGTATTCGCCGCTCGCCGTCAATCCGGAGTATCAGGCTCTGCTGGCGCTCGGCGTCGGCCACGATGTCGGTGAGGAACACCCCCGCCTTGTGGTAGACGAACCCCGGCCTGTAGACCCGTTCGAGTAGCGCCCGCGCCGCCTCGACGATCGCCGGTGTGTAAGAAGTCGGGAAGGGAAGCCGCCAGCTCGCCGCCGCCGAGTAAATTTCATCGGGGTTCTGCCGGAAGCGCGAGGTGGAGATAAACACCGTCAGGTGCGAGGCGGCGAGGCGCTGCCGGCGCAGCTTCTCCCCGCAACGCGCGCAGTGCATCGCTTCAGCTCCAGTGCGGTTTCTATTTTCTGCTTCCGCAGGACGGGCGGCTGCCCCGACGCCTCCCACAGGTCTGGGTGCTCACTGATCTCCTCGCCCTCTGATTTAAGAAACTGGGCGTAGCGCGGGCCGATGCCCCACACGCCGGCCACGTCGAAGTCCGCGAGGTGGCGGTCGGCGTCCGGCCCCGACAGGTCGACCACCCCGCCGTGCTCGGGGCACCTCTTAGCAATAGCGCTCGCGACCTTCGCCTGCACCTTCGTCGGGCCGATGCCCACCGAGACCGGGATGCCCGTCCACTTCCTGACCGTGCGCTTGATCTCCCTCGCGTCCTCCTCCTGATGCCCGCCGTCGAAGTGGACGAACGCCTCGTCTATCGAGTAGTGCTCCAGCGCCGGGACGAACCCGCTGACGGTGTCGAAGACCCTCCGCGAGAGGTCGCCGTAGAGCGCGTAGTTCGACGAGAACCAGGCGACGCCGTGGCGCTCGATGACGGGCCGCGCCTTGAAGAAGGGCATCCCCACCGTGATCCCTAATGCCTTACTTTCGTCGCTACGTGAGACGACGTTGCCGTCGTTGTTCGAGAGCACGACCACGGGCCGACGGGCTGGAACGCCCGCTCGCACGAGACGTAGTCGGGTAGCAGGGCGACGTTGCCCCCGCCCCCTCAGAACCGGACGTGAGAGTTTCCCCTCATCCGGCTCAAGCCTCCGCTAACGCCCCTTTGCAGGGACGCGGCTTGATTACTTTCAACTTCCGGCTGTGGACTTGGCTGTGGCAGGTGGGATGCAGGAGCACTCGGTTCCTCACGCCGTCCGCGCCGCCGTGACACCGCCAGACGATGTGGTGGCTGTGCCACCCCGTCGCCCTGGTGATTTTCTGGCCGCACATAGGGCAGAGTCCCTTCTGCTCCTGCCGGAGGCTGAAGAGTTACCACCACCCCTTGAGGTCATCTTGCATCTTCGCGTCCAGCCGACGCTCGAAGTAAGTCTCCCACTCGGGGTCATACGGGTTCGCCTCGCCCCTGACCTTGACGTGCCCTTTGATGGGCACGCACTCGATGTAGAACAGCCGCACGGGCTGGGTTGCCCTGCCCGCGTCGGTGTCCCCGCCCTGAAAGACCCAGTTCCGGTCGCCGAGTGGGCCGAAGTATTTAGCTTTGATCCACTTCTTCGACCGGCACCGGTATCTTCTCAGCGCCCACCGCCACAACATCCGGAAGACGGCGGTCCCGGCTTTCGAGAACGGTGAGGCAAGGCTGCCAAGCCATTCGGCAACACGGCACCTGACCTGAACACATTCGTTGACGGGTGGGACAGAAATTGACACTCACTCCCGTGTGTACAGTCGGGTGGGGTAAATTAATGCGAGTAACGGGGAGGTCATGAATGTTGTCACCAGCGCCACCAAGACCATCACAGAGAATAGCCCAGCTGAAATCAGTCCAAGGTCAAAACCTATGTTTAGGATGACTAATTCAATCAGTCCCCGCGTGTTCATCAAAACGCCTATTGCTCCGGCTTCGCGCCAAGGCATACCTGCCAATCTTGCAGAAATCATCGCACCGCCTAGTTTTCCGACAACCGCTGCGATCAGTATCAAAGCGCAAGAGAACCAAACTTCCGCCCCACTCACGAGGCTAACAACTGTGCGCAAGCCCGTCAGTGCAAAGAATATCGGAAGCATCAAGGTCGCTGTTAAGTGCTCTACCCTTTCTGATAACTCACGTACAAGCTCCCCGCCCTTAGGCATGACACAGCCCGCGAAGAACGCCCCGAATAAGGCATGAACACCAAGCCATTCAGTCGCCCAGGCCGAGCCGAGCAGAAGCAGCAGGATGATGGTCATCGCGCCCTGCGTGATTTGCCCGACGCCGTGATGATATCTCTGTAACGGGCGCAACATGGGTCGAACACAGAGCCACATCACGTTGAAGTATACGGCCAGCCCCGCCAGAGTGAGCCAAAGCCCGCCCTGCTCATTAAAGGCTTGTGCGTAAATGGTAACGGCGGCCAACAGAAGCCACGCCGTGATGTCAGTTACAGCCGCGCAGGCGATGGACACGCTGCCGATTTTGGTGCGCAGAATATTCCGCTCGCTTAATATGCGGGCGAGGACAGGGAAAGCGGTAACGCTTAGGGCTGTTCCAATGAAGAGCGCAAACGGAATGCGCGGTATGTTGCTACTCGACAGCTTGGGATGGAGATAAGCCGCAACGAGAAAGCCGAGAAAGAAGGGGCAGAGGATGCTGCTAATGCTGATTATAATGACGGTGTGTTTCTGCTCACGGAGAAACTCCGTATCGAGTTTTAGCCCGACGACAAACATATAGAGTAGCAGTCCGACCTGACTAACCGCGTTTAAGTAGTCCAGGCTGCGCTGAGGGAAGAGAGTAATCATCATTTCAGGCGCAAGCCACCCTAAGAGGAAAGGGCCTAGCAAGAGCCCCGCGGTCATCTCGCCGATAATTTGTGGTTGATTAAACCTCTGGAAGACCCACCCCGCTACGCGTGTGGCGGCGAGGATAATACAAACTTCCGCTAAGAAAGTGGCTAGGTTAAACATAGCGGCCTTTCTGGTTAAAGGTCAGGACGGCGAAGTCGAAAGGGGGTGTCGGGTGCTCATAACTCGTGCGGCTCATAAAATGGTCTTCCCTTGAGGTGAAAGAGTCGGGTTTCTTTTTGCTCGTTTGCGGTTGATCACTCCATCATACCCATGATGATGTTTGTTCCGTCTCCAATCCCCGGACACAATCATAATTGACAAGGGTCTAGAGTAGTTAAACAGCACAGGGGGTCACTTAAGACCGCCTGCCGTATATGTTTCCGGACGAATTTTGCGTTTGAGTTTAACCGCACGCTCGAAGTCGCCGTAACCCCCTCGTGCTGACCCGGATACGTCTTCTCAGAGCGCTCTTAACTACTCTAGACCCTTGACAATTTTGAGCTGCATGATGTATACAAGCGGTCGCGCGTCCTCTTTTATTCGTAACTTCACCTTACTCGTAAAATTGCCTGACTTACTCATAAAATTGCTCGACATAATTTCTGGCGACTACCAACTGACTTAGAGCGCGAATTCTTCCCGCTCTTTACAGTTGCATCTGCTTCGCAGTCTCATTTCGGCGTTGAGCCGACGGGTCGTGATAACCGATAGGTGACGTCCTCTGTGCCTCGGCGCGATGATGTTGCTCTATTCCGGCCCCTCTTCAACGACTAATTGAACTCATAGCATCGGTCCGAAGAAAAGACTCTTGCTGACTGCAGGTTCTCAAAGGGGTTAGGGTACAGCCCTCTAATCAGTTGGGTTGTGGAAATCTGTCGCCTCTGCTGGCTGCCTCTCGTGTATCCGTCAGGTACATCTGTGCAGCCCAGGGGCCGATTACCGACGAGCACGTCGGCTGAGGTTCGCCGTGCCAGGACGGAGCTATTTGGCCCGGCGTCTGGTTGTAAACTTTGCGTATAGCAGCATTTCCAGCCGGAAGATTGCGAAATGACCAAAGGCCGTCCGATTCCACCATCGGGTTGGGGCTAAGCTTAACTGCTAAAGAGTCTCAGTCGGTGGACAATCAGCGATGGCTGGAGCCTTCGGGATGGGTTCTCAGACAGGTTTTCATTGAGATCACAGCAGTACATAGTAAGAGAAGTTGCCACAGCCCGGATAAGGTTTGAACCTGTCCGGAATAGTCCCTGAGACAGACCCCGTAAATCGAGGTCGAAAGAGGAGGATACTCAATGGCTAAGCATGGTGAGCGCGTTGATGTCACGCAGAAGCATAAAGCTCTGCACGATTTCGTTGGAAATTGGAAGGTGACGCAGAAGCTCTGGAGTTCGCCAGATGCCGAGCCTGTCACGCACCGCGGAAAAACCACCTGTAACTCAATTCTCGACGGGCTCGCGACTCTCATGATTACGGAGATGGAGACGTCGGATTTTAAAGGCATGGCCGTGATCACCTACAACCAGAAAGAGTCTCGCTACGACTTGGCCTGGATAGATACGATTAGCGACCAAGGCTTCACGTTGATGGCGGGTCAATCAGGTACAAATCGTAGTCGCACCGCCCTTCTGTCCGAGTTCGGGGAGACGGCGACTGAGGAGAGGGTGTGGTCAACAGCGGTGGCCACGGCCACCGCCTGTCTGCCCGGTGACGCGATGCTCGCGGCGAGCCAGTTTGCCGTGGCCGGAACCAGTAGCTTTGCCGCCAGCAAGTCTGGCTCGACAGCGGTCAATGCCGCCCCTCAAATTGATCTCAGCCTCGTTGAGAACAAGATTTCAGATGACCAGTGGGTGCTGGAGTTCTACGTTCCGGGTCCGGACGGAGAGCGTTTTCTGGTTCAGCAGAATACGTTTACCCGACACGGACAAAAGTCGCGCTAGAGAGTAGGTTCCCAAGTACCCGCGCCCGACATGAAGATTCCCCCGGCTCTATAGGCGAAACGCCGACCCTAGTCGGGGGCGAAAGTGGCTCGCTCCAGTCCCGAGGCAGCGCCGTTTGAGAGGGGGCAACTTGTGAACACGGAACTAGATCACGTCGACATCGCGCAGGTAGTCAAACAGGCCATCTCGCAAGAGACCAAGATCTCCCTAGACCAGTTAAGGGAGGACGAGCCACTTGAAAGCTACGGCATCGAGTCGGTGATGGCTGTCTCCATCGTCCGGCGCCTTGAGGAGACGTTTGGGGAGTTGGCAAAGACACTTCTATTCGAATACCAGACGCTTGGTTCACTGCTAAGGTATTTCGAGGAGGAGTTCGGAGGCGGGGGCGACGCAGTCGCCCCCGCCCCTCATGCAGCTCGTGTCGGAACGCATGCGGGTGAGGGTCGCAGCGCGCTCGACCCCGGCGACAAAGCCGCCCCCTTACCTCCGACTTCGGAGCGAGGCTTCAACGACGTGCATACGGCCGACGGGTCGGCCGTCACCTCCAATGCTGCCGGGCCGTCAGGAGGAGTGATAGGTCAGCCGGCCGGCGCGTCCACGGCATTCAGAGGGCGACAAGCTGCCGCCAGCGACGCGAGGGCCGGGGCGCTTGAATCCCGCGTCGCGGGACGGGATGAGATCGCCATCATCGGGATTAGCGGTCGGTTTCCGCAGGCGAAAAACCTCGAAGAATTTTGGGATAACTTAAGTCGGGGACGGGATTGCATCACGGAAATCCCCGCCAAGCTTTGGGATTGGCGGGACTACTGGGACCCCGAACGCGGGATTCCGGGAAAATCTTATAGCAAGTGGGGCGGATTCATAGAAGACGCGGACTGTTTTGACCCACTGTTTTTCAACATCTCGAATCTGGCGGCAGAGGCAATGGACCCGCAGGAGCGTGTGTTCCTGGAGACGGTGCACCACACGCTGGAAGACGCCGGGTACACGCGCCAAGGGCTGCGCGGCCAACGCGTCGGACTGTATGTCAGCGTCATGTGGGGGCCGTATCAGCACTACGGCGCGCACGACGCGAGCACAGACAGTTCCTTCTCCTCAATCGCCAACAGGGCGTCTTACTTCTTCGACTTCAGAGGGCCGAGCATCGCGCTTGATACCACGTGCTCCGGCTCGTTGACTACAGTCCACCTCGCCTGCGAAAGCCTTCGCGCTGGAGAGACCGATCTCGCGTTCGCCGGCGGCGTCAACATCACCTCGCACCAGCACAAGTACCTTGTGCTGAGCCGCACGGGCTTCGCCTCGACTGACGGGCGCTGCCGCAGCTTTGCCGCCGGGGGTGACGGCTATGTGCCCGGTGACGGTGTCGGCGCGGTGCTGCTCAAGCCCTTAGCCGCGGCCGTGGCGGACGGCGACCGCGTCTACGCCGTTATCAAAAGCAGTTCCATCAACCACGGCGGGAAGTCTAGTGGCTTCACCGTGCCAAGCGCCGAAGCACAAGCCAACCTGATCGTATCGGCGCTGCAAAAGGGCAGCGTCGACCCGCGCAGTATCAGTTATGTCGAGGCTCATGCACCGGGGACGGTACTAGGCGACCCGATAGAGGTTCGTGGGCTGACCGACGCCTTCCGAAACTACACGCAGGATAGGGGATTCTGTGCCATCGGCTCGGTAAAGTCTAACATCGGCCATCTCGAATCGGCCGCCGGGTTCGCCAGCGTCGCCAAAGTCGTCTTGCAGCTACAGCACCGCCAGCTCGTGCCGTCGATCCACTCGGAGGCGCTCAACCCGAACATCAAGTTCGACGCCACGCCGTTCTACGTCCAGCGGGAGCTGACCCCCTGGCAGGCCCCGACGATCAAGGTGCAAGGACGGAACGTATCCTACCCGTTGCGCGCGGGTGTGAGCTCGTTCGGAGCCGGCGGCTCCAACGCCCACGTCATCATCGAGGAATACGCGGCGCCGGTCATGCATCGCCAGCCCGCTATCGAACAACTGATCGTCCTCTCCGCAAAGACTGAGGATCGCCTGCGCGCGGTAGCCGAGAACCTGCTCGACTTCATAGAGCGGCGGCGCAACTCTACCGCCGCGCCGTTCCCCGTCCCGGCGCGGACGGCAGAGCAGTTGCTGGAACGCATCAGCGAGATCACACGGGTGAGGGCCGCGCTCCTCGACGACAGCGACCGCCTCGATGATTTGCTGGCGGACCCTGACGTGCGCCTGGACTTCCTCGCTCAAATACGGGATGAGTTTGGCGTCGCGCTCGACGCCGGGTCGCTGAACGGCGCGACAATTGGGAACATCATCGCGGCGGTTTCGCGGGACGCCTCTGGCGACGCACGAGACAGCGCCGACGGGTCACGCGTTCTGCTTGAGCAGATCGCCTACACCCTACAGGTCGGGCGCGAGGCGATGCCATACCGTTTCGCGACTCTCGTGCAATCGCTATCCGAATTAGAGCAGCGATTACGCGACTACCTAGCGGGAGAAGTGGCTTCCGACCAGACGTGGACGGGCAAGGTTTTGCACGCCGGAATGAGTCCGGAGGAGGAGGACTACATCGCGCGGCTGGTCGCATCGCATCGGTATGAGCGCCTCGGGCGCCTCTGGTGCAATGGAGGTACGATTCCTTGGGGGGCGCTCCACTCCGAACCTAAACCGAGGCGCATTGCTCTGCCCCTCTACCCGTTCGAGCGCGAGCGTTGCTGGGTAGGGCAACCGGCGGCAGCGCACACCGCCGGGGCGACGCCCCCTGCCCCTCGCGTGGTTGATGCCGCGGTCAATCCGCCCGACCACGCAGCTCGTCCAGGCGTCCCTGTTGACGGCGGCGACCTCCGGCGACTCGTGTTCCGCCCCAAGTGGTCACAAATCGTCCCGACCACACAGACGGCGGAGGCGGAGGTCACGGCGCCGACCAAGGGGCAGTTGCTCATCTACCCCCACTCCGCATCCTTCATGGTAGACGCGCTGAAGCGACTACTACCTCCCGGTGACACCTACGAGGTGCTGCTCGGTTCGCGCACGGAACTGCTCACACAGCGCAGTTGGGAGGTCGACGTGTTCGAAGAAGGCGCGCTCGCCGCCTGCCTGATGAACATCGACGCTCTGGACACGGTTTATTTCCTCGGCGGCTACCACGGCGTGGACTGGGATGCTGGCACGAAGGCGGCATTCGACCGCTTGGAGGCCCAAAGCGTGCTCTCGCTCTTCCGCCTCGTTAAGGCACTGGCCGCACGACAGAGTAACGGAAGGGCTCCGCAGCTCAAGGTTCTCACCAACCACACGAGTCCCGTCTTGGACGACGAATGTCTGCAACCTTACACCTCGGCGGCCCTCGGTTTCGCCCGTGCCGTCGGGCGGGAGTACCCGCAGTTCGCCACGGAGATCATAGACGTTGATCTCTCCGCGGAGGATGTCGCGTCGCCCTGGGGGCAGTACGCCACGCTGCGCCACCTCGTCCAGGGCGTGGGCGGCCACCGCGAGTTTGCCGTCCGCGCAGGTCAGCCCTATGTCCGCCAACTCCACCCGTATGAATTGGAGGCGGCGGGGTCGTTGTTTAAGCGGGACGGCCTTTACGTGCTCATCGGCGGGGCTGGCGCGGTCGGGACAAATCTCAGTCACTTCCTCGCGGGACTGGCAGGGGCGCGGCTGGTCTGGCTGGGCCGCCGCCGCGAGGACGATTCGATCACATCGCAGATAGCCGAAGTCGAACGCGCCGGCGGTAAGCTGAGCTACATCAAGGCCGATGCCGCGGACGCCGAACAACTGGCGCGGGCGTTTGACACCATCGAGCGCGAACACGGCAGCATCGACGGTGTCATGCACCTAGCGATGGTGCATGAAGTGACCCGGATTCAGGAACTGAGCGAAGGGCACGTCAGGCGCACGCTGGCGGCGAAGACCGCCTCCACCTACGCGCTTTACACGGCGCTCCAACGGCGCTCAGTCGGGTTCGTCGCGCTCTTCTCCTCCGCCGAGGCCAACGTCGGCAACATCGGCTGGGGCGGTTACGCCGCCGCCTGCTCGTTCCAAGATGCCTTCGCGCTCTATTGGGCACAGCGGGCCACGTGGCCCGTGATCTCCGTCAACTGGGGTTACTGGGAAGGCACAGACCCGGAAGTTGCCAAGATGCTCGCGGCGAAAGGAGTCTACCAGCTCTCTGCGGCTCAAGGTGCCGCGATACTCGAACGGGCGCTGACTAACAGGGTGACGCAGTTAACGGCGCTCAACGTCGGCGACGAGGTGCTGGAGCGGATGGGGATCGTGCCGCCGGCCATTACACTCCCGGTCGAGGCGGCGCCGGCGACCCGACCCGCTCAGGCCGAGCCGGCGGAGGCCGCACCCGTCGTCGCCTATAGCGCTCCGCCCGCCGCCGCACCTGTGGTAACCCCGAACGGGGGAGCCCCCGCCGCCGCCGCCGCCACGGGTGCCGTGAGTGTGGCGACCGCCGGGGCGCCGGCACCGGCGACGGACGGAGGCGTGCCGCCACACGGGGCGGTGACCACGGCACTCATAGACCTCCTGTCCAGCGTCCTCAAGATCGACAAGTCGCGCTTCGAGGTCGATGCAGATCTGATCACTTACGGCATCGACTCGCTGAACGTCGTCGCCCTCCATAAGACGCTTGAAGCCAAGGTCGGGAGCTTGCCGGCGACCCTCTTCATCACCTTCAATACGATCAACGCCGTCGCGACGCACTTGCTCGAACAGTATCCCGACGCGGCGCGCGCTCTGACCGGCCACGCGGTAGAGGCACCCGCCGTGACGGCGCAGCCAGCGCCCGCATGGGACGGTGCGGGCGCTGCCACTGAAAGCGATGGCGTAATGCTCCTCGGTCTGGTCGCGCCATCCGAGACGGTTAGCTATCTTGAAGGATATGGGAAGCTCTTTCGGGAGAACCGACTTGAGCAGGCCGCGAAGCGCGTGACGACACGGGCAATCTCGGCGAAGGGGCAAGAGTTGACGCACCTCCTTGTCAACACGCCTGTGTGCGAGCGCGTCGAGCTGTTCTCGGTCGGGGACGACGTGCCCGTGCTGCTGCTGCCCGCGGTCGGGCTCACAGCGCCGACCTGGCGCTATCAACTCGCGTCAACGCTGACCCGGACGATGCGTCTTTCCGTGACCCACCCACCGGGCTACGGCATCACCAAGCCGATACCCGACTGCACCACCAAGGGCATGGCCTCTACCTTCAAGTCCGTGATGGACCTCATCGCGCCCGAGCGCCCCATTCACCTCGTCGCCTCTTGCCTCGGATGCGTCTCGGCCATCTACCTGGCACGCTTCTTCCCTGAGCGGGTGGCGTCCATGACGCTGGTCGGAGCCTTCCACAACGCCGCGGAGATGCTGGTCGGCGATCCGGCAAAGCTTTCGGCGGACGAACTGGAACACATCCTTGTATCAGCTGTCGACAAGATCAAAGACGACTTTGCGGGAGTCACGAAGCGGCACGCCCACAACGGGAACGGCACGCGCGCGGACGCGGACACATCGGCGAGCAAGGAGGCTTTGTCAGAGTTACTGCTCAACAGTCTGTGCGCAAACGCGCTCATCGCGATGCGATACCTCAGCGAAATGCTCACCATATCCCCTCTCGGATGGCTGCCCGAAATTAAAGTTCCGACGCAATGCATTTACGGGACCAACGACAAGATCGTCAGCACGCACCACTCCAAGACAATTTCCGAAGCCATCCCGGGGGCGAAGCTGGTGGAAATAGAAGGTGCGGGTCACTTCCCGTATCTGACACACAGCGAGGAATTCAACCCGCTGCTGGAACGCTTCGTGCGCCAGCACGAGAGCACACTACGCGGCGTCTAAGAGACCGTTGGTACAATCACGCCGGCGGTACGTCGGCCGCCCCGGCCGCGGATCACGTCGGCCGGACGACTGCTTTAATCGGAGAGCACTGAATGGTTAAACGCGCGCAAGGTACTCGTAAGCAGAACGTGGAGAGTGACCCGTCGCCGCCCGCTCAGGGGGCAGAGGGGCGGCCGCCGCTGACGCCTCAAACGAGTATAAATGTCTTCCGCAATCACTACTGGTACTTGCATGAGTTGGCCGCGTTCTGTCGCCAGCACGGGTTGGCTGCGTCCGGGCAAAAGCACGAGCTTGTGGCACGCATAGAGGCGTTCCTCAAGACGGGGCGGCGCGACGCGGCGGCGAGGCCGCGCCCCCGGACGAAATCGGCCGCGGCCATTCGCACCGACCCGCTCACGCTCGACACCGTCGTCACGGACAACTTCAAGTGCGACGCCGAAACGCGCGCCTTTTTCAAATCTGCCATCGGCGATCACTTTCACTTCACGGCTCACCTTCAGCAGTTTCGACGCGAGCAGCAGCGTAACGGCGTGCGACTGACCTACGGCGACCTCGTGCGCGAATGGCTGGCCGAGCACGAGCGGCGTAAAGACCCGAAATATAAGTCCACCATCGCGCGCTACTGGCAATATAACCAGTTCGTCCGCGACTTCATGGCCGACAAGCCGCGCAACGCCGGCAAGGGGATATCGGAGGCGGCGCGCGCGTGGAACATCACCCGGGCGCACAGCGGGCCGCACAATTACGCCGAGTACCTGCGGCTCAGGCACGAATAGAGGGCGCGCCCGCAAGATTCCGGGACGTCCGCGTCACACGATGACCGCCTGTATCAGGGTGGCGGTCGGGACTTCGATTGATGTTCGACGAAGATGCGTCCCGCCCGGTTGACGAGCCTGAGAGATGGATCGGCCTGAGGCGCCCCGCGCGCGCGCCGCTCATGCGCCTGATCGCCTTCCCCTACGCCGGCGGCGGGGCGTCCGTCTACCGGCGCTGGCTGAGCGACCTGGCGCATGAAGACTGGCTGGACTTCGTCGCTGTCCAGTTACCGGGCCGCGAGAGGCGCATCTCTGAGCCAGCCTTAACGGAACTCTCGCCGCTGCTTGGCAAGCTTGAGTGGGCGCTGTCTTCGCTGACGAATCTGCCCTGCGTGTTGTTCGGCTACAGCATGGGCGCCGTGTTCGCCTACGAGCTCGCGCTGCGCTTGGTCGGTCGCGGCGTCCTGCCGCGGCTCCTGATTCTCGCGGCACGCACCCCTCCCTACTTCGGGAAGGCGCGGGCACCGAGAGGCGCGATGCAGCGCGACGAGCTGATCGCTAGAGTCCGCCGGCTGGGCGGCACGGCTCCGGGGTTGATCGACAGCAGCCTGTTCGACGACTACTTCCTCCCGACCCTGCGAGCCGACTTCGGACTGGTCGACACACATCATCGCGAGGTGCCCCAGATTCTACCTTGCCCGCTGCTCGCTTTTGGGGCGAGGGACGATCCCGAAGTCACCGTCGAACAGATTATGGCCTGGGGGGCGGCGGGTCGGAGCTTCGAGCTCAAGCTCTTCGACGGGGGGCATTTCTTTCTGCACAACGCCCACGAAGAGGTTTTACGTGTGGTGAACGCCGTGATCGGGAACTGCATGACGGGCGAGCGGGCTGGCGGAGAGACCCCGCACGCGGATCGCCGCCCGTGAAAGGCGCGCCGGGCACTCACGATTCAAGAGCACGACGAGCAGCCGGAGGTTGAGGATGAACGCTCTCTCTGCACAGGTACTTGTCATCGGTGGCGGGCCGGGGGGCTCGACCACCGCCACCCTCCTCGCCCGGCAAGGCTTCAAAGTGATCCTCGTCGAACGTGAGTTGCTGCCGCGCTACCACATCGGTGAGTCGCTCCTGCCCTCCTGTCTACGTATCTTCGACCTGCTCGGTGTGCGAGAGAAGATAGAGAACTACGGTTTTCAAAGGAAGGACGGGGGCTTCTTCGACTGGGGCGGGCAGCAGTGGGAGATTGAATTCGGCAACCTCACCACCCCCCTCTATGGGTTCCAAGTCGTGCGCTCGGAGTTTGATAAGCTACTCCTGGATCACGCGAAGGGCGAGGGGGTCGAGGTGCTGCAAGGGGTTGAGGTCAAGGAGTTAATATTCGAGGGCGGTCGTCCCGTGGCCGCCGTCTCCGTCGACCGGGCGGGTGTCGGCAGGCAAATCTCTTTCGACGTTATGGTCGATGCTTCGGGACGCGCCGGGCTGATGGCGACGCGCTACCTGCGCAATAGGGAATTTAACGAAGCGTTCAGGAACGTCGCCGTATGGGGCTACTGGCACAATGCGAAGCGTCTGCCCGTCGGGCCGTTCGGCGCGATAGCGACTTGCTCCGTCCCCTTCGGGTGGATATGGGCGATACCGCTGCACGACGGGACATTGAGCGTTGGCACGGTGCTCCTCCAATCGAAGTTTAAAGAGTTACGGAAGTATTTCACGCCGGAGGAAATCTACCGGAACGCGCTCTCGTCGAGCCAGGTGGTGACCGACCTCGTCGAGTGCGGCGAGATGAGATCGCCGGTGCGAACGGAAACCGACTACTCCTACGCCGCCGAACATTTCGCGGGGTCGGGCTACTTCCTTGTCGGAGACGCCGCCTGTTTCCTCGACCCCCTGCTCTCCACGGGCGTCCACCTTGCCACCTTCAGCGGTCTGGTGGCCGCGGCGAGCATTTCAAGCATTCTGCGCAATGAGGTAGACCCGGACGTGGCCGCGAATTTCTACAATACGAGCTACCGACGGGCATATCTGCGGATGATGGTCGTCGTTTCTTCGTTCTACCAGACACACGGGAGGCGCGACTCATATTTCAGGCAGGCCCAGCGACTCACGAGTCACGACTATGGCGGCTCTGAGCTTGTGAAGGCGTTTTTGCACATCGTCTCAGGGGTGGAAGACCTGATAGACATCGAGGATCAGCGCCCAGAGGCCTTGGCCGAGACGCTTACCAGACTATACGAAGAGCACTATGAATTCTCCCGGCAGAAAGGTCATTGGGACTCCTTGCCGCTGGAAGAGATCAACAAGGGGATGTCGAGGAACCGAGTGGTGAGCGCAGTTCAGGAAGACTTTTCGCTCACCCCGGAAACCGCCGTCAACGGCCTGTACGTTGCAACGGAGCCGAAGCTCGGGCTGCAAAGGGCGGATGGTTGAGGTGCGTTTAGCGACGTGGCCCGCCGTGGCAAGATAGGCTGTAGGTGCTCCCCCGCCGCCGGGCGGCGCAAGCCCGATTCGCTCGTTGGAGCCTGATGATTCGGGCGGAAAAGGGCGTTGAAAAATGCACTTGGAGTAAACAGTGTGAAGTAGCACCGCAGCACCGTCCTCACGGTTCGAAAGGCAGTTCCCTTGCATACGCCGCGACACTGCCGAGACGCGAGAGTCTGCTGAAGGCTTTTTAAGTCATCAGTGCGGGGGCGTATTGAGTAGGCACACGTTCTGTTAACACTAACCTGTAACCGCACAATGCAGAAAGGAGAAGAGTCATGGGAGTATTGACCGAATTCGGCCACGAATTCTGGGCTACAATCAGCGGAACCGATGTCGATGATATTGTCCAGCAGCAGGTGGCTGTGTGGAAGTGGGGGGTCGCCGCCGTGGAGATCAGGGCAGACCTCGTGCCAGAGTCGATCTACGACGAGGTCTTAGCCCGGCGCGAGCGGCAAGGCCCGACGTTCATCGCCCACTTCGGGACTGGCGACGAGGCTGAGGCCGCTGCTGAAGCCATCACGAAGGCCCTGAAGGCGGGAGCCGACGGCGGGATATGTCACTCAAGGTGTGAGGCTTTAGGAGAGATTAAGCAGGCGTGCCTCAACGTCAACAAGTCATTCGCTGCGGCTTACCACAGCCAACTGCCGATGACCTTATCGGCAGCGATCAGAGAATTCGAGGAGCAGGAAGCTAATAATCCCCTCTTCAGAAAGATCGCAGTCCGCGCCGAGTCCCCGGAGGACGCGATAGCGATCATTCAGGCCACGCACCAGGTTTCGCTCAAGGGGGGGACGCCTGTGGTAGGCGCGGTGTTCGGCCCACACAGGTGGGCCCGGGTCGCGCTTCCCCACGCCGGGTCGGCCATCTCGTTCTTGATAGCGCACCGAGCCCTCAACGAAGTGAACGGTGATGACGAGCAGTTACAGCTGGCCGAAGCCGACCACCTTCAAAGCGTTCGGGGCTTATATCCGCTCCAGAAGAAGCCGGTGGGGCTGGTGGCCGCTTAATTCTGGCAAGCTTGCCAGGCCGGATCGCAGCCGTCGGCCGTGGTCGAGGGTTGGTGTGGTCAGGCACCGGCTTGGCGGCCGGTGCCTGTGCCCCCTGAGACGATAGGAGAGGGGCGTGGCCTTTACCAGATTTCCCGAGGAGACGTTCGTCTTCCTCAAGGAGTTACGGGCTAATAATAATCAGGAGTGGTTTCATGCGCACGCGCGAGACTATCAAGACTTCTACGTCTCCCCTGCGAAAGAGTTCGTCGAGGCGGCCGGCCGCGAACTTCAGGCCCTGCTCCCCGGCATCAAGGCCGAGCCGAGGATTTTGGGCTCCATCTTCAGAATCAACCGCGATGTGCGATACAAGCGCAACGGCAAACCTTACAAAGACCACTTGGATTTTTGGTTCTGGGAAGGTGAGCGCAGAGAGGCGGTCTCCGGCCTCTTCGCCCGACTCACACCTGAGTTCTTGGGTATCGGTGCCGGCTGCCACGGCTTCGACAAGGAACGATTAGAGACCTTCCGGCGCGCGGTCGCCGATGCGCGTTCGGGCGCGTTGCTGGCCCGAGAAGCAAGCAAGATCGAGTCCGAGGGTTATACCATCCAGGCGAGCACTTACAAGCGTTACCCGGAGGGCTTCGCGGCCAGCGGGGTCGCGAGCAGATTTCTGCTCTTCAAGGCGCTTTACGTACACAAGGATGAGCCAGCGGAACTAGCGCTACAGGACGGCGCGATGCTTTCCGCGTGCCTCAAGCATTGGCGCGAGTTGGCCCCGCTACATCGATGGATTACAGACTTTGTGCAGTTCGCGGAGGCTTAGCGCCAGGGACGCTCGCGCGTCTCTGGCGGCTGCGTAACATGCTGTGGGGTTAGAGTGCGGCGGGTTCAAGATGAGACGCGGAGGGCACGGAGAAAGAAAATCTCTTCTCCGTGCCCTCCGCGTTGAAAGAGCCCGGCGCGACGCTTAACTGTCAACGGCTTGAGGCACCCGGCGCCCGGTTGAGCGGCTAAGATGCGGAAGACGGTGGCAAGATGATCTGGCGGATGAGCGGCGACAGGATATTCGCCGGGCCGATCTCTTGAAAAAGCATGGGGCCCTGCCGGAGTAGATAGCGGATACTATCGAACCAACGCACCGGATGGACGAGGTGATCGGTGAGGTGGTCGCGGAGTTCCGCCAGCGTGTACGGGGTGGCCGACACGTTGGCGATGACGGGAAGCTTTGGCTCGTTCAAAGACTGAGACTTTAAAAACTCCGCGAACTCGTCACGCGCGCCGCGCATGAGCGGCGAATGGAAGGCGCCGCTGACGGCTAGGGGGATGACGTTGCCCAGGCCGTCTTGACGGAAGCTCGCCTCTAATCCGGCGATGGCTTCGCGACTGCCGGACACAACGACCTGACCCGGCGTGTTGTCATTCGCCAGGTAAACGCCGGAGGGGCCTTGCTCAATGAAGGCCAGCAGCCGTTCACGCTTGCCGAGCAGAGCGGCCATCGTCCCCTCTTCCCCGCGGCTGCTCATCAGTTCGCCCCGCTTCTTGGCGATGCGGACGCCGGTCTCAAAATCAAAGGCACCCGCGGCGTGCAGCGCGTTCAGTTCGCCGAGACTGTGGCCGAGCAGATGGGTCGGGGCCGGGTAAGAACGATCCCGAGCCTCCAAGTAGGTCAAGGCGTTGACGACGAACAGTGCCGGCTGTGTGTATTCGGTCTGGCTCAGTCTGCGATCCTTTGCAAGGCACAGTTCCTCGACCGAGTAACCAAGCACCTCGTCGGCCGCCCGCACCTGTTCGGGGTAGCGCGGGAAGAGGGCGGCGCCCATCCCCGCACGTTGTGATCCCTGTCCTGCGAATGCGTATGTAATCATCATCTGCGATGCGACGACGCCATCATTCCCGCGAACACTCGTGCGCGGTTTCCAAGAAGGTGGTCAGCTCCCGACGAGTTGAGCAGGCAGACGGGAAACCTCGTGAGGAGGGCTTGCCGCACCGGAATAGGCGGAGGCCAGAAAAGCCTCCGCCCTCGTTCGGTCTCCGTGCGCGCAGATGTAATGGCCGCCGCCCGCCCTCAGACAATGCGCGAGCACGCCCACCGCGCGGGCGTTGTCAATCGTCTCCAGACCTCTGGCCCGCATGTAGTCCAAATCCTGACTCGGGAGACGCATGCCGCCGTCAGACCACACGGGCCAGCTCACGGCCAGCGTCTGCCCTCGTCTCAGCCCGCGCGCCACGAACGAGTTGCGGTAGGCCGCATAAAGATCGGCGAAGCGGTTCGCATACGCATAGTCGCCGGCACCGACGGGCCCCGTCACCGAAGCAAGCGAGGAGAAGAGCACGAAGAAGTCGAGCGGTTCCGCCCGCGTCGCCTCGTCCAGACAGACTGTGCCGAGCACCTTTGCCGCGATGACCTCCCGCGCGGCGCTCAACGACTTAAACATCAACAGTCCGCCATTGGCCTCGCCGGCGCAATGGAACACGCCCCGCACTTCGCCCAAGGTCGCGTGGATGGCGGCGAGCGCACCTCTCAGCGCCGCGGCGTCGGTGACATCGGCTTGGAAGTAGTGAACGTGAGCGGCCGGGTCGAGCGCCTTGAGCGCCTCCGCTTGCTCGCTGGCCGCGGGTGAGCGTCCGACCAGGGCGACCCTCGTACCCTGTTGTAGCAGCGCGCGGGTGAGATGCCCGCCGATAGCCCCCGCGCCGCCGGTGATCAGGTAGACTCCCCCGCGCTCAACCGGCAACACATCCCGCTCGGAACGCCCCACTTCCCGCGCCAATCGCAGCACACTATGTGTTCCCGAAACCAGGTTGAACTTGTGTTCGACGCATTGCGGCCCGCTGTCCAGAGCGGCTTCCACGGCCCGCAACAACGGTTCGCAGGCGGGCAGCTCCGATTCGCCAATGCCCGTGCAGTGCACGAGCTTGAAGGTGAGTTTGGGGTTCTCGTGCTGCACAACCTTCACGAAGCCGGACAGGGCTTCGAGCGTCGGCAGATCCTCACGCGCGGAGGCCGACAGCAGACACAGGGCGACCTGGCAACGCCCGAGTCGTCGGGCGGCGAGCAAGCGTTTGGTCAGCTCGAAAACCGTGTCGAACCCGAAACGTAATTGCTCATTCGGCGGCAGTGAGGCCACCGCCCGGCGATCATACCAGAGGACGAAAGCCTCAGGCGGCCGCTCGCCCAAACCCTTAAGCAAATTGTCCCAAGGCACCGCCGAACCGCCGCCCGAGCCGTCCACTGAACCGACAGGCAGGAGCGCATTTGCCAGTACGCGCTGGCCGGCACTGCACAGCAGGTCGGCGAGGGTCGGAAGACCTACGCAGAGGTGGTAGGCGCGCGTGAGTGGCGGACTGCCGACGCGGCCTTTCCACTCAACTTCCGACTCAACGGCGCGCCAGTCCTCGCGGAAGAGTTGCGTGTCCCCCCCCCCACGCACGGCCTGACGCTTGAGCGGGAGGCCGGTGCACTCTTCAAGTTCGAGTAGCACCTCGCCGTCAGGCGCTAGCACCGTCAGGTTGTATCTGCGCAAAGCCTTCCGGCCGATGTCGCGCTCGATGAGCCGGGCGTGCATATAACACTCACGGGGCAAGGTCCGATGAGAGGTCGCCTCGCGAACGGTGAAGGGCAGGTGCACTTCGTGAGAGTCGCCGTGGAGCGCTTGGTGCAGTAGCGCGACCTGGAGGGCACCGTCAATCGTTGAAGGGTGCAGTCGCTGCTCGGGTGCCAACGCGGCGAGGTCTTCGCTCAGCGCGATGTGAGCGATAGCCTCGGACTCTCCGAGCCACAGCGTGCGAATGACGCGGAGCGACGAGCCGTAGGTAATCCCCAACTCCTCAAGCCGCTCATAGCAGACCTCAGCGGCGTGCTGCTCGGGGCATCTCCGCTTCAATGCTTCGATGTCGGCGAAGGGACGCCGGCTTTGCGGGGTGGCCGGCGCGAGCAGGGCTGAGGAGTATTCGACCTGTTCACCGGCCTCTTCGCCGAGAAATGCCAACTGGTGAGCGTCCCCTCGCGGCGTGAGCGACAGGTGCAGCCGCCGGGGCAATTCGTCCGCGAAGCGCAGCGGGCGAGTCCAAACCATCCCCCTGACCGTGATCGACCCCTCGCCATAGAGGCGCTCCGCGACGCTGGCGGCATACCCGAGGTAGGCGGCGGCGGGCATGATGTGTTCGCCGTCAATCCGGTGGTCTCGGATGAAGAATGCTTCCGCCAAAAGGCTCAGGACGTAGCCGGGGCGGGCACCGTCTTCGGACTCGACCAGCCGCGGGAGGCGCTGACCCGAGCTTTGGGTGTGCAACCAGGCGGGCCAATGCCTCACGCGGGCGAAGGGGTATGTAGGTAGAGGCGTGCGATTGGGTAGGCGCTCGCCGTAGAATTGGCGCCAATCCACCGTCAACCCATACGCCCAGAGACGCGCCAGCTCGTGCGGGGGCAACGCAGCGAGCGCTTCGGGCGGCGTGTCGGCTAGTTCGGGCGAGAGCTTTTTCGCGTCGCTCCGCGCATTACCGTAGTAGACCCCCTGCGTCGTGGCACTGCCCCGTGAAATCGCGTCGAGTTGCTCCACCAATTGATCGAGCGAAGACGTGACGACGGCCGCGCGCTCAACGAAGTCTTCACGGCCTACTCTCAAGGTGAAGGCCACGTCTTCAAGCCGCAGGCCGTCGCACCCGGCACGGAGCGCGTCGCGCAGTCGCTCGGCGTACTGCGCGAGCTGCTCAGCGCCCCGCGCCGAGAGCGGAATGACGGTCGCGGTCGGCCTTTCGGGCCCGCGAACGCTCGTCGCCTGCGGCAGGTACTCGCGCACGACAGCGTGCGCGTTGACGCCTCCGATGCCGAAGCCGCTGACGCTCGCGGCACGCGGGAGGGCGTGGCCCTCGTCGTCCGCCGGCGCCTCCCAAGCGCGCGCGCCGATCTGGAAGAAGAAGGGTGTGCCATCCACGTCGATCTGGGGGTTGAGGGTCTTGAGGTGGACGACCGGCGGCAGTGTCTTGTGGCGCAGCATCAGGATCGCCTTAATCACCCCGGAGATACCCGCCGCCGCCTCAAGGTGGCCGATGCATGTTTTGACTGAGCCGACGCTGACCCGCTTCTCCGCGGCGAGAGCTTGGCCGCGGTCTCGGTAGAGCGTCGTGAATGCCTCTTTGAGCCCTTCAATCTCGATTGGGTCTCCCAGAGGCGTGCCCGTGCCGTGAGCCTCGACGTAGCCGACCTGCCGCGGGTCTACGGAGCTACACCTGTAGGCGTCGACGATGACGCCCGCTTGGGCTCGGGGGTTAGGGGCGGTCAGCGCCTGCGCACGGCCGCCGTGATTCACCGCCGTGCCGCTGATGACCGCGTAGATGTGGTCATGATCAAGCTCGGCCTGCCGCAACGGCTTCACGAGTAGCAGCCCCAGCCCTTCGCCGCGCACGTAGCCGTTAGCACTCGCGTCGAAAGTCTTGCACGCCCCGTCGGGCGACAGCACGCCGACCTTGGCGAGGCTCAAGTGCGGGAACGGGTCGATCATGATGTTGAGCCCGCCGACTATTGCCATTGAGCAGTCGCCGCTCTGGATCGCGCGGGCTGCGTTATGAAGGGCCACCAACGAACTGGAGCAGGTCGTATCGACGACCTCGCTCGGGCCGTGCCAGCCGTAATAGTAGCTCACGCGGTTGGCGAGGAAGCTGCGGCCGGCACCGGTCAGCGAGAACTGGTCGGCCGGGTGGCCGGACTGCTGCATGAGGGACGCGTACTCGTCGCCAGTCGCGCCGACGTAAACACCGACCCGGTCGTGACGCAAGTCCGCAGGGTTGTAGCCCGCGTCCTCGATGGTCTTCCAAACGCCCTCAAGCATCATCCGCTGGCGCGGATCCATCAGTTCGGCCTCGCGGGGTGAGATGCCGAAGAACCCCGCGTCGAACTTGTCGATGTCGCGGATGAAGCCCGCCCTGTTCACCTGCGTCACGCCCCCTCCCGAGTTGGGATCGCCGTAGTAGGCGCGCCAATCCCAGCGGTCGCGCGGGATCAGTTCGACGCAATGCCGCCCGTTTACAAGGTTGCGCCAGAAATCTTCGGGGCCATCGGCCTGCGGCATGATGCAGTGGATGCCCACGACCGCCAGTTCGCCGGAGGCCGACTCTTCGGCTCGACCCGGCAAAGGCGCGCGTTCTGCTTCGGGCGGCCGGCTGCGCGCGTCTTCAACCGACATGGGCGCGAGGACGGCGGTCGGCTCGTCGGCCGCAAGGTCGGGGGCGAGGGTCTGGGGAAAACGCTCGGCGAGGGCTTCACCGATTTCAGCGACGCTCGTGCAGTGGAACAGCTTGGCCGGGCTGATCGTCACGCCGGTCGCCTCTGTCAGTTGCGCGCAGAGCAGGGCGAAGTGCAGCGAGTTGACCCCGAGTGCGCTGAAGTGGGTGTCGGGCTGCACGGCCTCCGCGCCGAGCGAGAGGATTCTCGCCAATGCAGGGCATAGGAAATTCGTCAGCGAGCCCATCTGGAAGGCCGGAAGCGGGGGGGCGGGGGCGACGCGGATGGCCGCGTCGCTCGTGCGCTGAAGCCCGCCGCCCGGCGCGGGACTGAGCAAGCTATCCAGTGGTTCATCCTTGAGCCGCTGACGATCCACCTTCCCGTTCTTCGTCATCGGCAACGACGCCAACGCGTAGACCCGAGACGGTATCATGTAGTCAGGCAGTCTGCCCCGCAGTCCCCGCCAGAAGGATTCGTCGGTGAGAGGCCCGTGCGTCGAGTGCCACGTACCGAAAGCGATAATCAGTCGAGTGCCCGGCGCATCCTCACGCACGACGGCGACGGGACTGCTGAGGCCGCTCTGGGCTAACGCGGCTTCGACCTCTCCCAACTCGATACGGAATCCGCGGAGTTTGATCTGATTGTCCGCCCTCCCGAGGAATTCGATATTACCGTCGTCCATGAATCGGGCGAGATCGCCGGTGTCGTACATGGTCATGCCCGGCCTCTCGTGGAAGGGGTCGGGCAGAAAACGGCTAGCCGTCAGTTCGGGCGCGTTGACGTAACCGGAGCTTAAACACTCGCCGCCGATGTAGAGGTGGCCGGGGTCTCCGACCGCAGCTGGCTGGAGGTGTTCATCGAGGATGTAGTAGCGCGCGTTCTGAATGGGGCGGCCGTATGGGATGCTCGCCCAGCCGGGGGCGATGTCCTCAATGGGATAGTAGTTCGCCCAGACGGTGGTCTCGGTGGCTCCGCCGAGGCCGATGACCTTCGCGCCGGGACACACGCGGCGCACGTCGCCCGGCAGGCTTAACGGAATCCAGTCGCCGCTGAGGAGGACGATCCTCAGTTTCGCGCCGCGCGCGGCGTCCACCTGCGTCTTAAGGCTGGGCAGCACGAATTGTAAGTAGGCCGGGGCCGAGTTCCAGAGCGTGATCGACTCATTCAACAGTAGGCCGGCGAGCCGCGCGGGGTCCAACCGATCATCCTCAGAGACGATGTGAACTGAGCCCCCGTGTGCGAGCACGGCGAACACGTCGAAGACGGAAAGGTCGAAGCCGAGCGAGTTGACGAACAGGACGCGGTCATCGTGGCTCAGGCCGAACGCCTTCCCCGCCCACTCGATCAGATTGATTACCGGCCGGTGGCAAACGGTCACGCCCTTCGGCTCACCCGTGCTGCCGCTGGTGAAAATCACGTAAGCGATGTCGGCTGGAGATGAATTGACGGCCGGGGGCCGGTCGCCGTCCTCGGCTTCGATGACCGCTTGGGATTCGTCGAGGAGCACAACACGCCGTTCCGCGTCGAGCAGTCCTTTGTAAGGTCTCTTGCTTACGACTGTGTGTACGCCCGCCCGAGCCAGCATGGAGGCGATGCGGCTGCGCGGGTCGCTGACGCTCAGCGGGACGTAGGCGGCTCCGGCCTTGAGAATGGCGACGAGGGCAACGATGGTATCGAGCGAGCGGTCAAGCAGCACGCCCACCAGTTCCCCGCGGCCGACGCCCCGGCGCTTTAGATACATGGAGAGCTGATTCGCGCGGCGATCAAGCTGCCCATACGTCAGCGACCCCTCGTTTGAGAGCAGCGACACGCGGTTGGGGTCGCGCGCCGCCTGCCGTTCGATCAACCTGTGCACGCACTGCTCGCGGTCATAATCCGTATCGGTGCTGTTCCACACGTGCATGGCGTGCGACTGCCGGGCGGCGCGCGGGCCGGAGCCTTCACGCTGTGACGTGCGCAGTCCGAGTTCGGCGAGGGGGCGCTGCCATCCAGAGTCGTCGGCCGCCAGCTCTTGCAGCAGTCCACGGAATTCGTCGAGCATCGACGTGGCGACAGCCGAGCCGACGCGGTCGGTGCGGACTTGCCAGTATGTGCTGAGCCCGCTCTCCGTCTCGACCGCCATCAGGTCTACGTCTACCCCGGGCGTCCACGAAGCCGCGCAGACCTCGGTGACGCCCACGCGCGTGGGCGTCACCACGTCAAGGCAGTCGGTCAGAACGGCACCGAGCCCGCCGCCGTGTTCGTCGCGGACACCGGAGCTACGCAAGGCCTCAAGCGGGTTGCCCCAGTCGTGTAGCCGGTCACGCGTGAGCGTATCCGCAACCCAAGACAGGTGTTCTTCGAGCGACAGCGAGGGGTCGCCGTCGCCGGAGAGCCAGGCAAGAGATGAAAAATCTCCGTAGCCCCGCGCGAAGTCCGGCGCGATGCCTCTCTGCCTGTAGCTGACCACGGTGACCGTCAGACTCCGACGCTCGGACAGGCGACGCAAGACCTCGGCGTATAGCGCCGAGAGCACCGCCCCAGGCGGCAACCCGCGCGACGCCGCGCCCTCTTTGAGCACCTGCCAGCGGTTGAATTCGAGAGTGTAGCGCCGCGAAAGGGGCGGGCCGGCGGCCGCCGGTCGAGGCCAACTCGGGCCGGGCGGCAGGTCTCGGAATTTTCGTGCCCAGTAGGAGCGGTCGGCGGCATAGGCGGCTGTCCCTCGATACCGCTCGCGTGCCCGCGTGTATTCGCCGTAGGTCAGTTGCGGTGGTGGTGCCTTGCCGACGTCCTCGCCGTAAGTTCGCCACAACTCGTCGTAGAAGAGCCAGACGCCGTGCCCGTCGAACACCAACAGGTCGAGCAACACTTGGAGCCTCGCCGCGCCGCCTTCGAGCACCCACGCGCGCAGAGCGAAGGGCGGCCAACCCGGCGCGCCGCGCAAGGCGGCCTTCATCTCCGCGCGCGACTCCTCCAGCCGCTGGCAGCGCCGTTCAGCATCCAGCCCGCGCAGGTCTTTAACCGGGATGGGGTAAGAGGCATTGCCGAACTCTACGAGTTTGGCCCGCTCGGCGCGCAGGACAGAGCGCAGCACGGCGGAGCGACTAAGCATTGTGTCGAGCGCCGCCTGCAACCCTGCCGGGTCAAAGTTCGAGAGTTCAAACTCGCGGTAGACGGCGCCCGGCGGCTCGTCCGGGTGGATGAGGCGATGCGCCAGGTAGGACTGTTGCAGCGGTGTCAGGGGGATGTCGCCGCCACCGGCCGACTCCGACCTGATCTGCGCCAGCCGATATTCACGCAGGGCACGCTCCGGCAGAGAACCCTCGGACTCACTCAGGCCGGTCGCGGCGAGTTGCGCGATGTTCAGGCAGACGCTTTCAAACAGCGCGTCGATCAGGCTGGGCTCGAAGCGGCCGTAAGCAACGTCCCAAGCGAGGTGCAGCCCGTCGGCGCGTTCGTAGCTCTGGAAATGGAGGTCAACCCCCGGCGTCTGCGAGACGGCCTCGTCCACATCGTCCAGCCAACTCGCTCCAGCCGCCTCGCGCAGGCCGAGGGCGCTGGTGAACACCACCGGTGAGGGCTGCGTGTGCGCGCCGCCCGCCGCGTGGCGCATTGCGGCCACCCCGCTCACATATCCGTGGTCGAGGTCTCGCCAGAGTTGCCGCTGGTAAAGGCGCAGGCGCTCGACGAAGGCGCGGGCGGGGTCGTGCTCGATGATGAACACGCTGGTCGAGCCGAAGGGGCCAACCACCTGATCGACCTGGGGGTGGAATCGCGGGCGGTTGTTGAGCGTGAGGATGAGGGCGAAGCGGTCACCCCAGCCGAAATTACGCAGTTGTTCGGCGAAGACGCCGAGCAGCGCGACGCTCGGCGACACGTCCTCGGCGGCGACCGCCTCCTTGAACCTCTGCCAGTGTTCGGGCATCAACGTCCAGTGCAGCCGACGCCGCCTGTGAGCGTCTCCCGTCCGGCGAGCCTCGTCCGATGCCCGGTATGGCAAACGGAGCCTTTCGGGCAAGTCGCGTAGTTTCTCCGACCAATACTCTACGCAGCGCCGATGCCCCGCGCTGCCCTCAAACTCTTTCATGCTCAGAACGTAGTCGCGGAACGTCGCCTCCGGGGCGGGCAGGTCGGCGTCCGGCTGATCGTAGAGCAGCCGCCACTGACGGTAGACCAGGCCGGCGCTGGCACCGTCGATAATCCACGAATCCATGCTTACGTGGACGCGTGAGGCTGAGCCGAGCGAGTGTGTAACGCGGATGTCGAACAGCGGCCACTCGTCAGCCGCGTAGATCCTGTGCGACATCTCGGCGCGCACGGCTTCGAGGTGTCGCTCAAGCGCCGCAGCGTCAGCGGCGACTTCATACTGCGGGATCGTGAAGGCGGGCGCGGCGGGCGGGATGCACTGGGTTCCGTCCTTCTCGACCCGTGCCCGCAACATCGGATGGATGTCGAGCAGCCGTCTCCAGGCGTGCTCAAGGCGGCCGACGTCGAGGTCGGCCACGGGAAACTCGATGTACGTGTGACAGCCGACCGGGTCGGACTCCGGCATCTGCTTAGCCACGAAGTAGGCGGCCTGTAAATCGGTCAGCGGGAACGGCTCATGCGGTTCACCCGCGCTCACCCGGCGCGGATGGAGGGCGTCGGGTGTGGCTTCGGGGCGTGCCGCCTCCGCCAGCCGCGCCTTCATCGCCAGCAACGTCTGCTTCTTCGCCTCGCGCCCGAGCTTAGAGAAACTGTCTTCCGGCATCGCCTGTTCCCAGCCTTTCGCTCAGTTGTCTGTAAAGGCGGTCGAGCCGCTCATCGGAGATGTCGCTCAGGTCGAGTGACCCGCTCAGGAAACGCTCAAGGAGCAGTTTCCCATCGTCGGCCTGCACGTCCCGGGGCGTGCCACCGGCCAGCGCATCACCGAGTCGTTCGGCGATGCCTTCGACGCTCGACCCGTCCAGCAACAACTCCAACGGCACGGTTAAGCCTAACGTGCGTTCGAGCGCGTGCTTGAGCGAGATGGCCCTAATCGAGTCGAGACCATAGCGAGACAACGCCTGCCCGCGCGAGACGGTATCGGGATCGACGCCGAGCACCTCGCCGACGGCTTCGGCGATCACCGAGGGCAAGCCGTCCGTTGCGGCCGCTGTGTTCTCGGCGTCCGGCTCCCGCCCCTCCTGCCCGGCCGGCGGCGTCTCGACCCAGAAGCGTTGCCTGTCGAAGACGTACACGGGAAGGCGTATGCGCCGCGGCGACTCGCCCTCAAACAACCAACTCCAATCGTCACTCGCTCCGCCGGCGATTAAGTCGGCGGTGTTGAGCAGGCGTTCGAGGTGGATATCTGTCGAGGGTGTCATGACGGGGCGCGGCGCGCTCAATCCTGCCGGCGCCACGGCGACGTGTCTGCCTGCGCGGCCCAGAAGAGTTCGCGCGTCGAACTTCGGGGCGTCCGCGTGCTCGCCGGGCCGGCCGTTAACGGCCGGCCCGGCGACCAACGGTCGCGCCGAAGGGGGCGTCTGCCCCCCAATGAGTTGTTGCAAATCCGCACGTAGCTCGTCCATGCTACGCGCGATCAGCACGTAACCGTGCTCGAATAGCCTGCGGCCGACGAGGAGCGTGTAGGACAGGTCACGCAGGCTGTGGTGCCTGTCTTGGGCTTCGATCCAACCGTGCAACATGGAGAGGGTGCGTGTCAGCGCGGCCGGACAGTGAGCCGTCACGGGGACGAGGTAAGCGGGACGACTGCTGGCGTCGGACGGCAAGAGGGGCGCGGGTGCCTCCTCAAGCACACAGTGGACGTTCGTGCCGCCTATGCCGAAGGCATTGAGGGCGGCCCGCCGCGCTCGCCCCGGCTCCACTGCCCACGCCCGATGTGCTGTGTTGACGTAGAACGGGCTGTTTGCGAAGTCAATCAGCGCGTTCGGACGGCTGAAGTGCAGAGACGGGACCAGTTCGCCGTGATAGAGGCAGAGTGCGGTCTTAATAAGACCCGCAATTCCGGAGGCGGCCGTGAGATGCCCGATGTTCGTCTTGACCGAGCCGAGAGCGCAGTATTGGTTGCGCGTCGTGAACCGCCTGAAACTGCGCGTCAGCGCCTGAACTTCGACGGGGTCGCCCAGACGCGTCCCGGTGCCATGCGCCTCGACGTAGCTTATCGTGTCTGGGTCGATTGCCAGCCTTCGGTAGAGCGCCTCCTGAAGCTCGTACTGCGCCTCCCCGTTCGGCGCGGTGATGCCGTTGGAGCGGCCGTCCTGATTGACCGCCGTGCCGCGTATCACGGCATATATCTGGTCGCGGTCGGCAATGGCCGCGCCCAGCGGTTTGAGCGCGACGAAGCCGACCCCTTCGCCGTGGACGAATCCGTCGGCGCTATCGTCAAAAGCCCGGCACCGCCCCTCCGACGAGAAGATGTTGAGCTTGCTCGTGGCGACGTAAAAGTCGGGGTCGTTGGTCACGCAGACGCCGCCCGCGAGCGCCATCGTGCATTCACCGTCGAGCAGGCTGCGGCATGCTAGGCTCAAGGCCACCAGCGAAGACGAGCAGGCCGTCGCCACGACCATGCTCGGCCCGCGCAGGTTACAAAAGTAGGAGATGCGCGCGGCGAGCAGAGACATGTCGTTGCCTAGCAAGGTGGCGGCGTCTGGAGCGCGGCCAGCGGCGGCGACGAGCACCGGGTAGTCGGGCTCGCGCGCGCCGACGAACACGCCGACCGTCTGCTTGCTCAGACAGTGGCCCGTGTAGCCTGCGTCCTCAAGCGTGCGCCACGACTCCATCAGGCAGAGTCTTTGCTGCGGGTCCATCACCCGCGCCTCGGCCGGCGAAAGCCCGAAGAACGTCGGCTCGAATTCGTCAGCGCCCGAAATGAACCCACCCCATTTACTATACGAGCGACGCTCACACGCGTGGTTAGGGTCGTATATAGCCTCGGCGTCCCAGCGCCCCGGCGCGCAGGTGCCAATGCTCTCGACGCCGGCGCACAGGTTCTCCCAGAACTGGTCGATGTCGTAAGCCCCGGGGAAGCGACCGCTCATGCCGATGATCGCGATGCCCGGCGGCGCGGTGGCCGGGCGCGCCGGAGTCGGGTCAGCCGTGAGATTGGCAACCTCTACGGCGCGGGCGACGGCGGGACGGGCACTCGAAATTAGATGATCAGTCAGGTGGGCCAGTGTCGGGTGATTGAACAACGTCACAGGCGAGATCGGCCGGTCCAGTTCCTTGGAGAGCCGCCCCGCGTAATCTATGATCGCGACTGAATCGAAGCCGAGCGCGTCGAACTCAAGATGAGCGTCAATTGATTCCGGGCTGGTGCCGAGGATGCGGCTGGCGGCTTCGCGAGCCGCCCGGGCGATTGACGCGCGGTCGCGGTCGCCTGCGTCAGCCGCGCTCATCTCGGGGTGCGGCGGCGGCGGAAAGGCGTCACGGAGCGCGAGGCGGTCGAGCTTACCATTCGGCCGGCGCGGCAGGCTCTCGCGCCATTCAAAATGCCTCGGCACCATGTAATGCGGGACGTGCTCCCTGAGGTACGCGCGCATCTCGTCCGGCCTGACGGCGCGGCCGTCGTGAGCCACGAGGTACGCGCGGAGGAAGAGTTGGCCGTTCGAGGCGGCGGCGGCAACGGCGACGACGACGCACTCGGCCACAGCGGCGTGGCGGCTCAAGGCGCGTTCGACCTCGCCCAGTTCAACGCGCAGGCCGTTGATTTTAACCTGATAATCCCTACGCCCCGTGATGTGGATTCCGCCGCCGGGTGACATATACCCCATGTCTCCCGTGCGGTAGACGCGCACCGCCGTGCCACCGTCGACGAGGCAGGTATTCACGAAGCGCTCGGCGGTCGCGTCTGGGAGGTTTAAGTATCCCAGCGCCAGCGAAGGGCCTGCGACGCAAAGTTCTCCCTGCACGCCGAAGGGCACCGGCCGCATGAAGTCGTCCAAGATAAACGACGAGACGTTGGCGATGGGACGGTAGCCCGCTTCATCAACGCCGCCACGGTTCGTCGGCGGCAGGGGTGCGTGAAGAACCGTGTTGACCTCGGTCGTGCCGAAGTCGTTGACCAAGGTAGTGGTCGGGAACGCGGCCCGGAACTCTCGGTAGAGTTCTTCTGTCAGTGGTTCGCCGCCGATGACGACCACCCGCAAGTCTTCCGGCCACGCAGCGGCGCGGCCGCGCGCTTCCAGCAGCAACCGCAGCAACGTCGGCGTGAGGGTGATGAACGAGACCTTATGATGGGACAGAAACGCGGCGAACTCGCCCGGCTCCCGCACGACCGCGTCGGGCACTATTACAGTAGGCACGCCCGCGAGCAATCCGCCGAGGAGTTCCCATACTGAAGGCATGACGTTGACCGGCGACCGCTGCGCGATGACGTCGCCTTCGAGGAAGGGGTACGCTTCCCACATCCAATGCAGGCGATTGATGAGCTGCCGCTGGCAGTGGACGACCCCCTTCGGCCGTCCCGTCGAGCCCGAAGTGAACATGATCAGGCAGGGGTTGGCGGTGGGGGCCTCGGGGAAGTAGTCCGCCCCTCCCTCCGCCGCCTCGTCGCCGAATCGTATGACCGAGACGCCGGCCGGCAAGGTGCGCTCGGCAACGGCTTGATCAGCGAGCAGGAGGGAGACGCCTGCGTCTTCGAGAATGGAGCGCAGGTACTCGGCGGGATACGAGCGGTCGAGTGGGACGTAGGTGCCGCCAGCACGCAAGACGGCAACTAGCGCGACGACAAATTCAACCGACCGCTCCGCATATATACCGACCGTGACGCCGGGCGAGACGCCCAGCGAGGCGAGCCGGCGGGCGAGGGCGTTGGCGCGCTTGGCGACTTCACCGTAACTCAACTGCTTGCGCGCCCCGTCGCGCTCTCCGATCAACGCAATGTTATTAGGTGCGCGCCGCGCCTGCTCATCGAAAAGGTACAGCAGCGGTTGGCTCAGCGGGTACTGACGCTTCTCCCCGGCGGAGAGTTTCAGCGTCAACGCGACCTCGGCTTCATCGAGCAGGGTGAGGCGCGCGACCGTCGCGCGAGGGTCTGTGAACCAGACGGCGATGACGCGCGCAAGATGACGGGCGAGTTGCTCCGCGATTAGGCGCGCGTGCGCTCGCTCCCGATAATGCAGCCTGAGGGGGCACCCTCCCGCCCCGCTACGGAACTCGACCACGAGTAGGTCGCTTTCAGGAAAGCTGTCAGGGTTCGAGCGCGTAGAGTCTTCGCCGGACTCGCCATGAACGATTACGCGGCACGGCAGCAGCGCCGTCTCCGAGACGGTAGCCCCCGCCGTCACGACGGGACGCGGGGCGCTAATCTGGCGATGCACGTCCTCGACCGAGTCGGCGATCCGGCTGGTCGCCGAGACCTTATGACTCACGAATCGCTCTGTGACGCTGCCGTCACCGCCGAGCAATTCCGTGGTTACACCAATCTCGTCGACGCTTTGATACCGGCTCAACAGGAGCAGCACGGCCGTTGTGAGCACCGCCGACTTCTGAACGTCGTAGCGCGCGCCCAGCGCGCTGAGCAGGCGCTTCGTCTCCTCTCCCGAGAGCCCCACCTCGACGCAGTTCCAGCGCCCCGGTCGATTGCATGTCAGGCCGTAGGAGAACGACTCTAACTTCGCGCTGGACATACTCGGGCTCCCCGTCAGGTGGCCTCGCACAGCGTCGCGTCCCTGGCGCCACTGCCGTCCTCAACCCTCGCCACTTCTACCTGATGGACGTGAGCGATGGGGGGATGGGCCTCGTCCTCCCGCGGCAGCCAGCCGCCACTTCAAGCGGCGGCTGGACTATCGGCGCGGGGCGCCCCACGGAATAAGGTACGGCGTCACGCCCGAACGACGTTGCGCATCGTGAGACCGTCTCGGCATCGAGCTCAACGGAGGTCGGCGGCCGAACTATCGAGCCCGTGAGGCGCGGCGGCGACCCAGCGAACCGGCGCTAACAAGTTGGCATCTACGGCCGGCGCAGGGAGCGTCTGACCACTATGCCCAACGCAGCGTAGCTTAAAACGCCCCGGCCTTCAGCAACTCGCGCAAGGTGCGCTTCAGCACCTTACCTGTCACGCCTAACGGGACCTCGCCGCGCTCGACGGTGATGACACGCTCCAGTAGAGGTCTGCCCTTCTCCGCCTGCGTGCGGTTGATGTCGTCAAGCATCGCCGCCGCATCGACGCTGGAGCCGGCCTGTGGGAGCACTAGCGCCACTGCGGCCTGCTCGCCGCTTCCCGTGTCGCCGCTGTCAACGCCGACGACCGTGCAGTCAACGAGATTCCCATGATACTTGAGAATCAGTTCCTCCGTTTGCAGGCTGTAGAGCGGCCCCTCGGCCGTTGGGATGACATCGGAGACACGGTCAACATGGTAATAACAGCCCATGTGGTCGCGATAGACGAGGTCGCCCGTCAGCCAGTATCCGCGAAGCCGGCTCTTGTACGTCAGCACCGAGTCGTTCCAGTATCCGGGCGTGATGCTCGGCGACCGAATGCCGAGGCTTCCGACAACGTTATTCGGGACTGGTTCGCCGTCCGGGTCGAGGACGGCGGCCTCAATCCAAGTCTGCGGCAGGCCGACGCAGCGGTCGTAGCTGTCCGTGTACGGCGTGTGAATGATGCGAAAAGAGGAGTGCCCCATCTCCGAGGAGCCGAGGCCGTCGACGAACTGCGAACCCGGCACCCGCTCCTCACCGCGGTAATGATACCCGTGCGCGACCAGCCGCCGGATGTGGGTTTCGTGGGCGGCATCACCACTGTTGATCCAAGTCGTCACCGAACTCAAGTCGTAGCCGTTAAGGTCAAGCCCGGCTAACTCGACGAAGGTCTGCGGGAACGAAACCACCGTTGCCGGGCGGAAGTGCTCGATTGCTCTGGCGACAGCCTCGCCGCTGCGATCCCCCATGATCATCAGCGCGGCGCCGTTGAGTATCGCGTGGATGGCGTAGGCGATGGATGCGTTGTGCGAGGCCGGCAGCGAGGACAGGTAGCGGTCGGCCCCCTGAGCCATTCCCATGCCAAGCAAGTGGCGAAGGCCGTGGAACCACCCCCCGTGACGAAGCACGACTGGCTTGGGAACGCCGGTGGTTCCCGAACTGTGTGTGATCATTACGGGATCGTCGTAGTCGTGCTCGAACGGGAACCACGGCGGCAGGCTGGAGGGGTTGCCCCCGGGAATGTCCTCGATGCAGTCGAAGCATTTCAGCCCGTCAGCTTCGAGGTCGGCCAGCGCGGCCCGGTGTTCGCGGTCAGTTACGATGCCAACTGCGCCGACGCGCCGGAAATGCTGCGCCGCCATGTCGCCGCTCATCGCGCCGTTGGTTAGTATCGGCACGGCACCGATGGCGGTGAGGGCAATGTACTGGATCACGTACTCAACGCCCTCGGCGAAGTAGACGGCAACCGGGTCCATCGGCGCAATGCCGCGCGAGAGAAACCATGCAGCGTACTTGTCGGTGCTCTCTTTCAGTTGAGCAAGAGAGAGGGCGCTCAACGGCTCCCCGCCGGGGACGCGGCACGGCCTGTCGGAATAAACCAGCGGCGTCTCACGCGAGGCGTTGACGGCGTAGGCATTGTGGAGAAAATTCCCCGCCCCGAGTTTAGGGTTGAGCCTCAACCCGTAGCGGAGTTGGTCTGGCAGGAGTATTGATGAGGTCGGCATTAGCGTGCTCTCTCAATCGCATGCGTAGCCGTTTGATTACATGCGAAACGCTCACGAGGTATATCTTTTGAACGTGGGCGCCGCCGTTTTCAGTTGTGTGTAGGAACCATTCCGGAGGGATGTGGGCCCTGTCCGGGTAGGTTTGTTGTTTTGAACCTGCTGGCTCTCGGTTGGGTGATTGTGCGTGACGTGCGTCAGTCTTGTCAAGCTGATTGTAATGCCCGCCATGTATCCGGTGCGAGGCAGCGCACTCAGCGATTAAGTATGCCGTAAACGCGGAGCTTCTTTCTGCTTCGCGAGTCTAATCCCGGAAGGCTGATGGATGAACTGGCGAGTTTTCAGCCGCAACTCCTAAATCACAACAATCTCTGGAACACCCGAGTCAGGTCGCGAATCCAACCGAGTTAAGCAGACGGGACGCGTTGACAGCCCCCGTGGCGCGATTATCTGGGTCGTCTATGTCGAAGAAGTAGTTCTGGGTCAGTCTCATTGTCTCCTTTGTTTCTCCAAAACCACCCTCGCGGGCATGAAACTGCCTGCTATCGAAAATGACGCAGCGGTTGAAACGCATTTTGACCGCACCAACCTCTTCCCATCTAGCTTCTACGTCAAAGCCGTCATGAGCTATCTTTTCGATCAACTGATCCCAAGTAATGCCCGCTTTAGAGAGTATTTCGCGGGAGACATCCGAACCGCGTTCGGGCATGCGGTCACATCCGAACTCTTTATGCCGGTAGAAAACCGTACCTCCTTGGCATTGTTCGGGAAGGTTGAGAAACACGATTGCGGCGTATCGAGTATGCACCGAGTCGTAATGAACCCAAGGGCGTTCACGTGGATCACCGGGGTCCCGTTGGCGGAGAAGACGGAAGTCTCCATGCGGCGCGTTCCAGTACGTGACCCGTCGTAGTACTTCAGAGATTAGATCCATGCCCGTGCGGCTGTATGGGTGGACAGTGGTGCTCTGGGCACCGCGGTAGTACCGTTGATCGCGGGCGGTGGCGGCGTCCATGTAGCCAAGGGATAGCGCGAACCGGCGTACCGCTTGGGGGTCCGGATAGAAGTCGTCGATTATCAGTTTTGTAAGCTGTGCCATCTTCTGGCCTTTTATCCCCCGCGCAACACGCATCGCTGACGCGCCCTCAGAAGGTGAGCCGGGTTCTATAGGGTCTTTGCCATCATGTAAGAGACGACCCGAAATCCAATTTTTTCGTAGAGATGCACTGCGACGGTGTTGTGGCGGAAAACATTCAGTGAGATTGATTCGGCTCCTAATTTACGAGTGTGATTCTCGACAGCCGCGAAGGCTTCGGTTCCATAACCTTTGCCCCGCATACCGGGGTGAAGGTAGAAATCCAAAATATAGGCTATCTGCTTGCGGTCCCCTCGCAGACTTATCCAAACGTAGCCGATGCTTTGTTCGTTGGCCCACAATGAATAGAGGTGTTGGTCAGGTCCGGCGGCCCCCCCGTCGGGCAGTAACGAATCGAACGCTTTACGCGCAGACACTCTCATCTCCTCTAGGGGCCTTTCATAAGCTTCCGCCTCTTCGCGAGCCAGATGCTCCATCGCCATCTCGCGGTACTCAGAGATTTCGGCCGCTGACATCTTTCGGACTTCGATCATTGGGCACCACCTTGAATAAATGGGTTAGGCTGCATGTCAATGGTGTCCGCGTCTGTAGGCTGGAGAGAGCGGTTGCCGATTGAAATTGTATAGACAGGTGACGTCCTGATCGGGTCGAGTCCCAATAACTGCTCAATTAAGCTGTCAGAGACTGCACACGTGGGCGCGGAAGCTAAGCCATGTTCGGTGGCCGCCAGCGCAATATTCTGCACGATGTGACCGGCCTCGATAATCACGACCCTGTAGCCGGTAGGGTGGGGATACTTCCAGCTAGTACGTTCGAAATTAGCAGTGAGAATGATGGTTGCAGCCGCATTGTTGAACCAAGGCTGATTGGCAAGTAATTCACCGATGGTAGGCAGATCAGCTTCAGTAACCAGGCCGAGCGTATTATCCAGTGCAGAATAATGATAAATCCCCTTTCGCAATCCTTCTACATGCTGTGCATAAACATACCCCTCATAGGGGTTACGAGCGCCGGCGGAGGGCGTCATCGTAAGCGGCAGCCGGCCTTCTCCTGGAGTGAGGGTCCCTACAAAGTTGGTGATGCCAAATCCGGAGAAGAGGCAATCGGTCAACTGCGAAATGCTGATTTCGGTGGTCTCGAACCCGCGGTAGCTCCGGCGTTCTCTCATTACTTTGAATACGCCGTCACTCCTGGCCTCCGGGAGCTTGGTGACTTGACTGTACTGCTCATTGGTAGTGTATAGAGGCACAGTCGGCCTAGCGGCCACTCGATTCATGAGCCACCAAGACATCTGATCGGGTGTCATGTATCGGGGATTCTTTATTGAGAAGTGATAATACCCGGCGGTAAGCCCCCAATCGAAACCACTCTCGAAAGATTCATCCTTCTGTGCGGCTGCGGTTCCTTCGCTTATCAGAATCTGCCGGTTGAGCAGCACCCCCAGTAAGTCGTAAACGACAGAATAATCATACCTAAAACTAAAGTGCGGGAAGATGGCTGATACATCAATCCATTCGGCCGCCAGCACGAGAATCTCAAGACTCAGGTCATCGAGGACAACGACGGCGTCCTCGGCGAGAAAATTGGAGGCGTGTAAATGAGGCCCATTGAAGCTCAGGACCATTGCTCTGCAGCGACGTACTCTCAAGAATTCGCTCCTCGCTCGACATTTTATTGCCGGCAGGGCCGGCTGAGTCAGACGCGCAGACGCCGGCCAGGAAGCCCGGCAGGCGTCTACGTCAGAAGTTGTTTGCTACCCTGCTGGCGTGGCCCTGTGGCCGCAGCTAGCGGCTATGAAACGCGCCAGCGGGGTAGGTTATTGCGCCCGGCAGGACGACATAAGTGACGAGCTACGGTTATCCGCTCGGATACGGATCAACTATCTCGACGACTTTCCCAGTCAACGTGTTGATGGTTACGAGAAAGAAGACTGGGAGTAAGCTGATCGCCGGAGGGAGAGCTCGGAACGCGAACAGGACGAAAGCCAGATCGACTGGCCCTGGACCTGGCGGGCATCGTGCGCCCGTGAAAAGCCCGGTCTTTGCGTGGTCAATGAAGTGTCGCTGGACCTCTTCATCTGACAAGGCGAGCAGGAGATATCGGTCACATAGGGTCCCCCCAAACCGTGTGACGCTCTCCGAATACTCATTCGTCGCGCGAGTGAGCTGGTCAACTGCCTCTTTGTCTGCCGCTGTTGCGGCCGATTTCTTCTCTGTTGGCATTGGATAGCCCTCAATCTGGACTGCTATTCGAGCGACGGGTGGTGTGCCGCCAACGACGGGTGATGAGCCGCCAGCGAAGGATGGTGTGCTGCCAGCGAAGGA
>WUUC01116276.1_pt1 | contig 37142 bp, 2 predicted proteins | sample 6278441 | NCBI WGS metagenome assembly WUUC01 (sample SAMN13675441, study PRJNA597444) | soil metagenome | isolation source: soil | place: USA: Washington | collected 2017-10
GCGGCTATCTCGGCCGGCCGGAGCTGACCGCGGAGCGCTTCGTGCCGCACCCGTTCGCCATCGAGCCCGGTGAGCGGCTCTACCGGACCGGCGACCTCGCCCGCTTCGTGGCGGACGGCAACGTCGAGTTCCTCGGACGGGTGGACCACCAGGTCAAGCTCCGTGGCTTCCGGATCGAGCTCGGCGAGATCGAGTCGGTGCTGGCCAACCATCCCAAGGTGCGCGAGGCGGTGGTCGTGCTTGGCCACTTCGGTGAGGCGGGGCACGCACTGATCGGGTATGTGGTGCCGTCGAACGGCGGGTTGCCCCTGGACGACCTGCGGCGGCACATGGCCGCCAAGCTGCCGGAGCACATGGTTCCCACCGCGCTGATCGAGCTGCCGGCCCTGCCGCGGACTCCCAATGGCAAGCTGGACCGGCGGGCGCTGCCCGATCCGGAGCCGCTGCGCCGGGAGGGTGCGGGCCAGCGGCCTGAGACAGCCATCCAGCAGGTGATCGCGGCCATCTGGGGCGAGGTCTTGGGGATTGCCGAGCCCGGCCTCGAGGAGAGCTTCTTCGAGTTGGGCGGCCACTCGCTGCTCGCCACCCAGGTGATGGCGCGGCTGCGGGAGGCATTCGCCGTGGACCTGCCGCTGCGCTGCCTTTTCGAGGCGCCGACCTTGGCCGGGTTGGCGCGCGCCGTCGAGAGGGAGCAGCGGTCGGGCCTGGGGCTCGCCACCCCGCCGTTGCGGCGGGGTGGGCACCGCACGGCGTGGCCGCTGTCGTTCGCGCAGCAGCGGCTCTGGTTCCTCGACCAGCTCGATCCCGGCAACGCGGCGTACAACCTGTCGACCGGCTTCCGCCTGACCGGAGACCTGCGGGTCCCGGCGCTCTGGTGGGCGCTGGAACAGATTGCGCTGCGGCATGACGTGCTGCGCGGCCGGGTGTCCCTGGCCGGGGATGAGCCCGTGTTCGAGGTCGAGGAGCACTCGGCCACGAAGGTCCCGCCCCTGGTCGACCTCTCTTCCTGGAGGGGCACGGGGGTTGCCGAGGCGCGCCGGCGGGCCGCCGAGGAAGCGGAGCGGCCGTTCGACCTGAGCCAGGGGCCGCTCTGGCGGGCCCTGCTTTTGCGGCTGCACGAGCGCGAGCACGTGCTGGTGCTGACCCTGCATCACCTGATTTCCGACGGCTGGTCCACCGGGGTGCTCCTGCGCGAGCTGTCCGAGCTGTACGCGGCCGCTTGCGAGGGGCGGCCGGCCGATCTCCCGGAGCTGCCCGTGCAGTACGGCGACTACACGCGATGGCAACGGAATTGGCTGCAGGGAGAGGCGCTGGAGCGGCAGATGGCCTTCTGGCGCGAGCACCTGGCAGGCGCGCCGGCTGTCCTGGAGCTGCCCACCGACAGGCCGCGGCCGGCGGTCCAGACCTACCGCGGAGAAGGGGTCGGCTTCGACCTGCCGGAGGGGCTCTGGTCGTCGTTGACCGCGCTCGGGCGGGCGCAGGGCGCCACGCCGTTCATGCTTCTCCTGGGCGGGTTCTCCGCCCTCCTCTCCCGGCTGAGTGGACAGCCGGACGTGGTGGTCGGGTCGCCGATCGCCAACCGGAACCCACTGGAGACCGAGGGGCTGATCGGCCTGTTCGCCAACACCCTCGCCCTGCGGTCGCGCCCGGCAGCGGCGGAGCGGTTCACCGGGCTGCTCGCGGAGGCGCGGCGCACCGTGCTCGACGCCGCCGCGCATCAGGACCTTCCCTTCGAGAAACTGGTGGAGGAGCTGCAGCCGGAGCGCGATCTCAGCCGCTCCCCCCTGTTCCAGGTTCTGCTGGCGCAGCAGAACGGCTCCGGGGCTCCGCTCGCTCTCCCCGGACTCTCCCTGGAGCCGCTCGCCGCGGATCGGGTGTCGGCCCAATACGACCTCACTCTCCATTCGGGAGAGGTGGCCGGCACCCTCCGCGGTCTGCTGGTCTACAACACCGACCTGTTCGATCGTTCGACCGCTGTCCGCTGGACCCGCCATCTCGAGTCGCTGCTGGCGGGGGTTGCGATGCTGCCCGAGGTGGATCTGGCCGACCTGCCGCTGCTGAGTGAGGCCGAGGTCCTGCAGGTCGCGTTCGAGTGGAACGACACGGCGGCGGCTGGATGGGCCGTGGGCTCGCTGCCGCGCCTGTTCGAGGCGACCGCTGCGCGGCTTCCGGATGCCACGGCCGTGCTCGATTCCGCCGGTGAGATGACCTACGCCGGGCTCGACGCGGCGGCCAACCGTCTGGCCCGCCGCCTGTGGGCTCTGGGGGTGCGGGAAGAGACCGGCGTGGGCATCTGCCTGGAGCGGTCGGCGGATCTGCTGGTGGCACTCCTCGGCGTCCTCAAGGCCGGTGGTTTCTACGTACCGCTCGATCCGCTCTATCCGCGCGAGCGCCTGCAGCTGATGCTGAGTGATTCCGGCGCCTCGGTGCTGGTCACCGAAGAGGCGCTCCGCGAGATCCTCCCCTTCGCGGGCGAGGTCCTCTGCGTGGACACCCACCGCGATGTCTGGATGCGCGAGGAGCCGTCGGGGCTCGGCATCGATCCGCCGTCCGCGGCGCTCGCCTACGTCATCTATACCTCGGGCTCGACCGGCAGGCCGAAGGGGGTCGAGGTCACGCACGGCGCTCTGGTCAACTTCCTGCGCTCGATGCAGGCCGAGCCCGGCCTGGACGAGGGCGAGGTGCTGCTCGCCGTCACCTCGCTCTCCTTCGACATCGCCGGACTCGAGCTCTACCTGCCGCTGCTCGCGGGGGGGACGGTGGCGCTCGCCTCGCGGGAGGAGGCCCTCGACGGCATCGCGCTCGCGGAGCGGCTGCGCACCACCGGTGCGACGGTTCTGCAGGCCACGCCGACAACCTGGCGGGTGCTCCTGGATGCCGATTGGGCAGGCGATCCGGGGCTGAAGGCGCTGGTCGGTGGCGAGGCGTTCCCGCCCGATCTCGCGTCCCGCCTCGTTGCCCGGGCCGGCGAGGTGTGGAACGTCTATGGGCCGACCGAGACCACGATCTGGTCGACCATCCATCGCGTCGCCGCTCCGGCGCGGGGCTCCGTCCCGATCGGGCATCCAATCGCCAACACCAGCATCCTGCTCCTCGACCGCCGGCTGCGGCCGGTGCCTTCCGGGGTCGCGGGGGAGTTGTACATCGGCGGTCAGGGGCTGGCGCGCGGCTACCGCGGACGTCCGGACCTCACGGCGGAACGCTTCCTGCCAGATCCGCTGGCAGTGGCGCCCGGGGCCCGCGTCTACCGTACGGGCGACGCGGCGCGCCGGCAGCCGGACGGCACCCTCGAATACCTGGGCCGTACCGACCAGCAGGTCAAGGTCCGCGGCTTCCGCATCGAGCCCGGTGAGATCGAGGCCCTGCTCGCCGAAGCCCCGGCCGTCGCTCAGGCGGTCGTGGTGGCGCGGGCCGAAGGGGGCGGACACCTGGCCGCCTACGTCGTCCCCCGTCCAGGCCTGGTGATGGATGCCGGAGAGCTGCGCTCCGCGTTGCGCCGGCGCCTGCCCGAGTACATGGTCCCTTCGCTCTTCGTGGAGCTGGGCTCGTTGCCGCTCACTCCCAACGGCAAGATCGACCGCCGTGCGCTGCCGGCCCCCGAGGCGGGGCTCGCGGAACCGCGCCAGCTCGTCGCGCCGCGGACGCCGACCGAGGAGGCGCTGGCGCGGATCTGGAGCGAGGTGCTCGGCCACGGCGGCTTCGGGGTCCACGACAGCTTCTTCGACGTCGGCGGGCACTCGCTGCTCGCCACCCGGGTGGTCACCCGGATGCGCCGGGAGCTCGGCGTCGAGATGTCGATCCGGGACTTCTTCGTCAACCCGACGCTGGATGGTCTCGCCGCGCGGATCGAGCACTCCCTGCTGGACGGCGCCGGAATGGACCGGCTGGACGAGTTGCTGGCCGAGCTGGAAGAGATGGACGAGGACGACGTGCTCCGGGAGTCCGAGATGCTGGCCACCTCGGAGCTAGGGGAGGCGGCCAGGAGTGGAAAGTCCTAGGCGCGAGCCCGCAACTCGTGACCTGCCGGTTTGTTCCGGCTGGCACGGGAATTTGCGTCGAGCTCGGATGTCTTATATTGGACGACCTCGACGATTGCTAAGGGCGTTTCCCGGTTCCTACGGTCTCGGGCACTCTGGTAGATACATGCAAGGGAACAGGACGGCCATGAAAGAAGCCAGCCGGGCAGCCTCGGCCGTGGATGAGCCATGACGGTCGCCGACCCTCAGGACCGCCTGAGCCGGCTGTCCCCCGCCAAGCGCGCTCTGCTTCTCGAGAAGCTCCGCCGTGAGACGGTCCAGGGGCGGGGGGAGGAGCGGATCCCCCGGCGCCCCGATGGGGCGCCGGCGGTGCTCTCGTTCGCCCAGCAGCGCCTCTGGTTCGTCGAGCAGCTCGCTCCGGGCGGCACGGCCTACAACATCGCGTTCGGAGTCCGCCTGCGAGGGGATCTCCGCATGCCGGCTTTCTTGGAGAGCCTGCGCGAGATCGAGCGCCGCCACGAAATCCTGCGCACGTCCTTCGCCAGCACGGGCGACGGCCCGCTCCAGATCGTCAGCGCTCCGCGCGGCATCCCGCTGCCGGTCGCCGACCTGGAAGCCCTGCCGGCATTGCGGCGCCTGCCTCAAGCGGAGCGGCTGGCCGAAGAGGTCGCCCGCCGGCCGTTCGACCTCGAGCGCGGCCCCTTGCTGCGCCTGGCGCTGGCGCGCCTCGGAGACCGGGATCACCTCGCTCTCTTCTGCATCCACCACCTGATCTTCGACGGCTGGTCGCAGGAGATCTTCCTCACCGAGATTGCCGCGCTGTACTCCGCCTTCGCCGCGGGACGGCCGTCGCCCCTGCCGGAACCGCCGATCCAGTACGCCGACTTCGCGGAGTGGCAGCGCCGGCACCTGCGGGAGGAGCGGCTCGACAGTCTGCTGCGGCACTGGAGCGGACGGCTCGCCGGAGCGCCCACGCGGCTGGAGCTGCCGACCGACCGGCCGCGGCCCACGGTGCAGAGCTTCCGTGGGGCGGTGCGTCCGTTCTCCCTGTCGGCGGAGCTGACGGGCGCGCTGCGCGAGGTCGGCCGGCGCGGCGAGGCCACGACCTTCATGACCCTGCTCGCCGCCTGGGGCACCCTGCTGGCGCGGCTCGGCGGACAGAACGAGGTGCTGATCGGCTCGCCGGTGGCCAACCGCCAACGCCCCGAGCTGGAATCGCTGATCGGGTGCTTCGTCAATACCCTGGTCCTGCGTGTCTCGCTCGACGGCGACCCGGGGTTCGCGGATCTGATCGCGCGCGTCCGCGCCGTGGCGCTGGACGCCTACGATCACCAGGACCTCCCCCTGGAGCGGCTGCTCGAGGAGCTGCGGCTCGACCGCGAGCTCAGCCACTCACCACTGTTCCAGGCGGTGTTCGTGCTGCAGAACACACCAGGCCAGGCGGCGGACGGCTCCGGCCTGTCGCTCAACCTGGTGGGGACCTCCACCGGGACGGCGAAGTTTGACCTGGTCCTCTCGCTTACCGAAGGTCCGGACGGGATCTATGGGCACGTCGAGCACAGCACCGATCTGTTCGACGCCGCCACGATCGATCACTGGATCGACAGCTTCCAGGCGCTGCTCTCGGATCTGACCGCGAACCCCGGTCGGTCGGTCGGCGAGGCGGCGCTGCTCAGCGCGGCGCAGCGCCGGATGGTGCTCTGCGAGTGGAACGGATCTCTCGCGCCGGCGGGCGAAGAGCCCTGCCTGCACCGGACCTTCGAGGAACGCGCGGCACGGGTCCCCGAAGCGGTGGCCCTGGTGGCGGACGGGGAGCCGACGACCTACGAGGAGCTGAACCGGCGCGCCACCGAGCTGGCGCTCCATCTGCGGCGCCTCGGCGTGGGGCCGGAGGTGCGGGTGGGGATCTGCCTGGAGCGCTCGGCCGACCTGGTGGTCTCGATCCTGGCGACGCTGAAGGCGGGCGGCGCCTACGTTCCGCTCGATCCGTCCTATCCGTCCGAGCGTCTCCGCTTCCTCCTGGAGGACAGCGGCTCGCCGGTCCTGCTGACGCGCGGGGAGCTGCGCGCGCGGCTGCCCGAGACCGCGGCGCGGGTGGTGCCGCTGGAGGAGGTCCCCACCTCTTCCGTCGAGGAGATCGACCGGTTCCTGGCCAGCCCTCATCCGTCTCATCCGGACAACGCGGCGTACGTGATCTACACCTCGGGCTCGACCGGCCGCCCCAAGGGCGTGGTGGTGACGCACGCCCAGGTGAGCCGCCTCTTCACGGCCACACGGGACTGGTTCGGCTTCGACGAGCGGGACGTCTGGACGCTGTTCCACTCCTACGCCTTCGACTTCTCGGTCTGGGAGATCTGGGGGGCGCTGCTCCACGGCGGCCGCCTGGTGGTCGTCCCCTACCTGCTGAGCCGCTCTCCGGAAGGGTTCCTCGATCTGCTGCGCCGCGAGAGGGTTACGGTGCTCAATCAGACCCCCTCGGCCTTCCGCCAACTGATCCGGGCGGAGGAGACCGTGGAGGCGCGAGAGCTGGCGCTGCGCTGGGTGGTCTTCGGCGGAGAGGCCCTGGAGCTCCAGAGCCTGGAGCCCTGGTTCGACCGGCACGGCGACGAGCGCCCGCGGCTGGTCAACATGTATGGGATCACCGAGACGACGGTCCACGTCACCTACCGGCCGCTCGACCGGGGGGATCTGAGGAGTGGCGCGGGGAGCGTCGTCGGCGAGCCGATCCCGGACCTGCGTCTCTACCTGCTGGACCGCCGAGGGGAGCTCCTGCCGCCGGCGGTGCCGGGAGAGATCCACGTCGGAGGCGCCGGCCTGGCGCGCGGCTATCTCGGCCGCCCCGAGCTGACCGCCGAGCGCTTCGTCCCGAATCCGTTCGAGGGGAGCGGCACACGTCTCTACCGGTCGGGAGACCTCGCCCGCTACCGGTGGGACGGCGAGCTCGAATACCTGGGCCGGATCGACCATCAGGTCAAGGTCCGCGGCTTCCGCATCGAGCTCGGCGAGGTCGAGTCGGCCCTGACCGGCCATCCGTCGATCGCCGAATCCGTGGTGGTGACCCAGGGAACCGCCGAGGCGCTGCGCCTGCTCGCCTACGTGGTGGTCCGGGCGGGGGCGAGCGCCCCGTCGGTCGCCGAGCTCCGCGATTTCCTGGGCTCCCGGCTGCCCGACCATCTGATCCCGTCCGCCTTCGTGCCGCTCGATGCGGTCCCGCTCACCGCGCACGGCAAGGTCGACCGCCGCGCGCTGCCGGATCCGGAGAACCAGCGCCTGGAGCTGGGCCAGGAGCACGTCGCCCCGCGGACTCTCCTGGAAGAGGCTCTCGCCGCGATCTGGGAGCGGGTCCTCGGCGTCGACCGGATCGGCATCCACGACAACTTCTTCGCGCTGGGCGGCGACTCGATCCGCAGCATCCAGGCGCTCGCCCTCGCCCGTGAGCAGGAGATCGGATTCTCGCTGCAGCAGCTCTTCCGGCACCAGACGATCGCCGGCCTCGCCGCGGAGATCACGGCCACCGGCAACGACCGCGCGGCCGCTCTCCGGACGGAGCCGTTCTCCCTGGTCCGGGAGGAGGACAGGCCGCGGCTGCCGGAGGGGGTCGAGGACGCCTATCCGCTCTCCACGCTGCAGGCCGGCATGCTCTACCACATGGAGCTGACCCCCGAGGAGCCGCTGTACCACAACGTGGACAGCTGGCACCTGCGGGGCCGTTTCGTCTTCGAGGCCCTGCGGCTGGCGATGCAGCGGGCGGTCGACCGCCACGAGGTCCTGCGCACCTCGTTCGATCTGGCCTCCTACAGCGAGCCACTCCAACTGGTCCACCGGGCCGTTTCCATGGATCTGACCTGGGACGATCTGTGCTCTCTCGACGAGGTCGCCCAGGAGGCGCTGATCGACGCCCATGTCGCGGCCGAGAAGCTCCGTCTCTGCGATCCTGCCCGTCCGCCGCTCCTGCGCTTCCACGTCCATCAACGGGCCGACGACCGGTTTCAGCTGACGATGACGGAGAACCACGCGATCTGGGACGGCTGGAGCCTGCATGCCACCCTGGCGGAGATCTTCACCGACTACTTCGCGTTGCTCCGCGGCGAGACTCCCGCCGAGCCGCCGGCGCGGACCCTCCACTTCCGCGATTTTGTGGCGCTCGAGCGCGAGGCGGTCGAGTCCGCCGAGCAGCGCCGCTTCTGGGACGGCGTCGTCGCCGGAGGCTCGATCCTCCGGCTCCCTCGCGTCGCGCGTCGCCTGCCGGCCGCTGGCACGGCGAGGATCCGCATCCTGGCGATCCCCTTCCCGGAGGAGCTGCATTCCGCCCTGCGGCGGACCGCCCGGGAAACCGGCGTGCCGTTCAAGAGCGTTCTTCTCGCGGCCCACCTCAAGGTCCTCGGAGTCAGCGGCGGCCAGACCGACGTGACGACCGGCATCGTGACCAACGGCCGCCCGGAGGACATGGATGGCGAGCGCCTGCGGGGGCTGTTCCTCAACACCCTCCCCCTGCGCGTGCAACTGGCGGGAGGTTCCTGGGCCGATATCGCGCGGCGGGCGTTCGAGGCTGAGCGCGACATGCTGCCGTTCCGCCGCTATCCGGGAGCCGTCCTGCAGCAGCGTCGCGGCGGCACGCCTCTGTTCGAGGCGGTGTTCAACTACATCCACTTCCACTCCGTCGACGCGGTGCTCAGGTCCGGCGACATCGAGGTGCTGGGCTTCCGGAAGTCGGAGGGGACCAACCAGCTGCTGATGGCCCATTTCGACCACGTGGGGCTGCAGCTCGAGTACGACTCCGTGGAGCTCGACGACGCGCAGATCGGCGAGCTCGGGGCGCGGTACCGCATGGCCCTGGAGCGCCTGGCGCGGGAGCCGTTCGCTCCACACGACGCGGCCCCTCTCCTCACCGACCTGGACCGCCAGCAGGTCGCGGAATGGAACGACCGCACGGTCCCCGCCGCGTGGGGCCGGCCGGTGCTCGAGCTGTTCGCCGAGCAGGCTACGCGGAACCCGGGGGCGACGGCGATCTCCTTCGGCGACAGGGAGATGACCTACGCCGAGCTGGCCAGCCGCGCGCTGGCGCTGGCGCGCCACCTCCGCTCCCTGGGAGTCGGAACGGACGTACCGGTGGGACTGTTCCTGGAGCGGTCGCCCGACATGATCGTCGCCCTGCTCGGTGTGTTGGCGGCGGGCGGCGCCTATCTGCCGCTGGATCCGGCCTACCCGGCCGAGCGCCTGGCTTTCATGCTGGAAGACTCCGGAGCGCCTGTGGTGTGCACTCATGCCGCGGTGCGCGACCGGGTGCCGCCGACGCTGGGGCGGCTCGTCGCTCTCGAGGAGCTGAGGGAGGAGGGTTCGGCTGACGCCTGGCCGCGGACCGAGCCGGACGCGCTCGCCTACCTGATTTACACCTCCGGCTCGACCGGCCGTCCCAAGGGGGTCCAGATCCCGCACCGGGCGCTGGCGAGCTTCCTCGGCTCGATGCGCCGCGTTCCGGGCCTCGCGGCGGCCGACGCGCTCCTGGCGGTCACTTCACTCTCCTTCGACATCGCCGGTCTCGAGCTTCTCCTGCCGTTGACCACCGGCGCCAGGATCGTGCTGGCGAGCCGGGAGGAGGCCGCCAGCGGTGATCTTCTGCTGGGGCTGATCCGCCGGCACCGGCCGACGGTGCTGCAGGCCACCCCGGCGACCTGGCGGATGCTCCTCGACGCCGGCTGGTCGGGCGGCGAAGGGCTGAAGGCTCTGTGCGGCGGCGAGGCCCTCCCCCTCGCGCTCGCCGCCGGCCTGACCGCGCGCGCCGGCTCGCTGTGGAACATGTACGGACCGACCGAGACCACGATCTGGTCGGCGGTCGCGCGGATCGAGGAGGGAGCCGGGACGACGATCGGCCGCCCGATCGAGAACACGCGGATCTACATCCTCGACCCGTTCGGGCACGCGGCTCCGGTGGGTGTGCCGGGCGAGCTCTGCATCGGTGGGACCGGCCTGGCTCGTGGGTATGCGGGACTTCCGGGGCTGACGGCCGAACGGTTCGTTCCCGACCTGTTCGGCGCGCTCCCCGGCGGGCGGCTCTACCGCACAGGCGACCTGGCGTGCCACCGTCCCGGCGGCGAGCTCGAGTTCCTCGGCCGCCTCGACTTCCAGGTCAAAATCCGGGGCTTCCGCATCGAGCTGGGCGAGATCGAGGCCGAGTTGGAGCGGCAGGACGGGGTGTCCCGCGCCGTGGTGATGGCCCGCGAGGACGTGCCGGGCGACCGGCGGCTGGTGGCCTATCTGGTTCCGTCCGGCGGCGCGGAGCCGGCCGCGGGCTCCCTGCGCGAGGTGCTCCGGCGGCGCCTGCCCGAGCACATGGTCCCCGGTTTCTTCGTGACGCTTGGCGAGCTTCCGTTGACGCCGAACGGCAAGGTGGACCGCAAGGCGCTGCCGGCGCTGGAAGGGGGCGCGGCCGTGGCGGCGCGGGAATTCCTGGCGCCGCGCACCCCGGCGGAGGATGTCGTGGCGGCCGTCTGGGCCGAGGTGCTGGGGGTGGAGAAGGTGGGGGCGCGGGACGACTTTTTCGAGCTCGGTGGCCACTCGCTGCTCGCCGGCCGCGTGGTCTCCCGGCTGCGCGCCGCGCTCGGGATCGAGCTGGCCCTGCGCGAGCTGTTTGACGCGCCGACCGTCGCGTCCCTGGCGGCGCGGGTGGAACACGCCTTGCGGCCCGATGGCGCGGTCCGCGTGCCGCCGCTCGTTCCCGTGCCGCGCGGCGCGGCTCTCCCCCTCTCCTTCTCGCAGCAACGCCTCTGGATCCTCGATCAGTTGGAGGAGGGGACGTCCTCCTACAACATCTCGTATGCGCTGCGGATCTCCGGCCCCCTCTCCCCGAGGGCCCTGGCGGCGAGCCTGGGAGAGGTCGGCCGGCGCCACGAGTCGCTGCGGACGGTCTTTTACGCGGTCGACGGGGTGCCGCGTCAGGTCGTCTTGCCCGCGGAGCACCTCCCCCTGCCGATCGTCGATCTGTCCGGTCTGGCGATCGAGACCCGTTCGGGAGAGGCGCTGGTCCTCGCGGCGCGCGAAGCCGAGCGCCCCTACGACCTCGCGCGGGGGCCGCTCTGGCGGGCCGCGCTCCTGCGCCTTTCCGCTGTCGAGCACGTCGTCTGCCTGGGCATGCACCACATCGTCAGCGACGGCTGGTCGATTGGCATCCTGGTGCGGGAGGTGGCGGCTCTCTACGCGGGGTTCGCCACCGGAAGTCCGATGGATCTCCCCGAGTTGCCCGTCCAGTACGCGGACTTCTCGGTCTGGCAGCGCGGCTGGCTGCAAGGGGACGTGCTCGAGCGGGAGATCTCCTACTGGCGCGACCGCCTCGCAGGGGTCCCCCCGCTCGAGCTGCCCACGGACGCGCTCCGGCCGCCCGCGCAGACCTACCGGGGGGCCTCCGCGGGCCTCACGCTGCCGCCGCAACTGTCCGCGGGTCTGCACGCCCTGTCACGCCGGGAAGGGGCCTCTCTGTTCATGACCCTGCTGGCCGCCTTCGACGTCGTGCTGGCGCGTCACAGCGGCCAGGACGACATCGCCGTGGGCGTACCGGTCGCGAACCGAGACCGCGCCGAAGTCGAGGGTCTCATCGGGTTCTTTCTGAACACCCTGGTGTTGCGCACCGACCTGTCGGGCGATCCGACCCTGCGTGAGGTGCTGCGGCGCGTCCGCGAGTCGTCCCTCGGTGCCTATGCCCATCAGGACGTCCCCTTCGAAAAGCTCCTGGAAGAGCTGCAGCCGGAGCGCGACCTGGGGCGGACGCCGCTGTTCCAGGTCTTCTTCAACATGCTGAACTTCCCGGTCCCGGAGCTGAGCGTGGCGGGGCTGACCATCGAACCGCTCGCGCTTCCGGAGGCCGTCGCCAAATTCGATCTGACGGCCTACATCGCCGAGGACGGCGCGGGGCTCCACGTCAACACGATCTACAACGCCGACCTCTTCGACCGGGCGCGGATGGAGGAGATGCTGCGCCAGCTCCAGGGGGTCCTCGTGCAGATGATTGAGAGGCCGGACGCGCCGGTGCGGGACGTCTCGATGCTCACTGCCGAGGCCGCGGCCCTGCTGCCCGATCCGGTGGCGGTGCTGGGGGACGACTGGCATGGCGCGGTCCACGCGCTATTCGCCGAGCGCGCCCGGCTGCACCCGGAGCGGGCGGCGGTGACGGACGAAGAGGGAGTCTGGAGCTACGGCGAGCTCGCCGAGGCCGCGGCGCGCCTGGCCGCCCGCCTGCGCGCGGACGGCCTCGCGCCCGGCGACCCCGTGGCCATCCTGGCTCACCGCGGCGCGTCCGTGGCCTGGGCGGTGATGGGCACCCTGTGGGCCGGCGGCGCGTTCGTGATGCTGGACCCGGCGTATCCGCCCGTACGTCTGGCGGAGACGATCGCTTTGGCCGCCCCACGGTACTGGCTGCAGATGGAAGCCGCCGGAGCGCCGCCGGCCGAAGTCGAGGAGACGCTCCGCCGCCTTGCGGCGGAGGGCGTCCTCCTTGGCCGTCTGGTCCTGCCGGCGGGTGGGCCGGCGGGAGCGCGGAGCTTGCTGGCCACCCTCCCCGCGCCGGTGGAGCCCGCTCCCGTGGAGCCGGACTCTCTCGCCTACTTGGCGTTCACCTCGGGCTCGACCGGCACGCCCAAGGGGATCCAGGGTCGGCACGGTCCGCTCTCGCACTTCCTGCCGTTCCAGCGGGAGCGGTTCGGGATGGATGAGGAGGACCGCTACACCCTGCTCTCCGGCCTGGCGCACGATCCGCTGCAGCGCGACCTGTTCACGCCGCTCTGTCTGGGCGGGCGCCTGAGCGCGCCGCCGGCAGAGGACATTGCCACGCCTGGACGGCTCGCCGCCTGGATGGCGCGCGAGGAGATTACGGTCTCCCATCTCACCCCCGCGATGGCGCAGGTATTGACCGAGACCGGCGCCGGGCCGGCACCATTGATCCCGACGCTGCGCTGGGTTCTGCTGGTCGGCGACGCCCTCCGGCGCCTGGACGTCGAGCGGCTGCGCCGGATCGCGCCGCGCGTGGTCTGCGTCAACCTCTATGGCAGCACCGAGACGCAGCGGGCCGTGGCGCATCACGTGGTGGAGGAGAGGGAGATCACGGACGAGAGGGCGCCGCAGATCCTTCCCCTGGGGCGCGGCATGCGCGACGTCCAACTCCTGGTGGTGAGCCGCGCGGCCGAGCCGCCGCGCCTGGCTGGCGTGGGGGAGGTAGGGGAGATCTGGGTGCGCAGCCCGCACCTGGCCCGCGGCTATTTGAGGGACGAGGCGCTGACCGCGGAGCGCTTCCTCCTCAATCCGTTCACGGGTGCCGCGGGCGACCGGGTCTATCGGACGGGCGATCTCGGCCGCTACCGGCCGGATGGTGAGGTGACCTTCGCCGGCCGGGCGGACCAGCAGGTGAAGGTGCGCGGCTTCCGGATCGAGCTGGGCGAGATCGAGGCGCATCTGCAGGCGCTGCCGCAGGTGCGCGCCGCGGTGGTGGTGGCACACGACCACGGGGAGAGCCGCCGCCTGGTGGTCTACTTCGTCCCGGAGGGTGGTGGCGAGACCTCGCCGCAGGAGCTCCGCGAGGCCCTGCTCCGGCGGCTGCCGGAGCCGATGGTACCGTCGGTCTACGTCGCCATCGACCGCATCCCGCTGACTCCGAACGGGAAGGTGGACCGGCGGGCCCTGCCGCCACCGGACGCGAGCTTGCAGGCGACCGCGGCCCGGGTGGCTCCGTGCAATGCCGTCGAGGAGGCTCTGTGCGCCGTGTGGCGGGAGGTGTTGGGCCTGGATGAGATCGGGGTGGAGGACAACTTCTTCGCCCTCGGCGGCGATTCGATCCTGGCCATCCAGGTGGCTGCCCGGTCGGCCCGCGTCGGGCTCCGCGTGACGGTCCGGCAGGTCTTCCTGCACCAGACGGTGGCGCGTCTCGCCGGGGTGGTCGAGCCGCTCGCTCCGGAAGGGCCGCGGACGCGAACGTCTCCGCTTCTTCTGCCGGCGGGTCTGTCGGACCGTCCGGTCGAAGACGCCTATCCGCTCTCTCCCTTGCAGCAGGGGCTGCTGTTCCATGCACGCTACGAGGCCGGGCAGGACCCCTACTTCCAGCAGATCTCCTGCGGCCTCCACGGTGACGTGGACCCGGAGGCCCTGGCGGACGCCTGGCAACAGCTGATCGACCGCCATCCGGCGCTACGCACCGGCTTCGTCTGGGAAGGTCTGGATACTCCGCTGCAGGTGGTCGAGGCGGGTGCCGTGCTGCCGCTCCACCGGGAATCCTGGCGGGGTCTGTCCACGTCCGAGTGCGCGGCGCGTCTGGATGGGTATCTGGAGGCTGACCGGCAGCGCGGCATGGAGCTGTCGCGGCCGCCGCTGATGCGGGTGGCGCTGTTCGAGACCGGGCACGGGCACCAGCTGGTCTGGAGCCGTCACCACATCGTGCTGGACGGCTGGTCGAGCAGCCTGTTGATGGGTGAGCTGCTGGCGATCTACGACGCCCTCCGGCAGGGGCGGGAAGCGGTTCTGGAGCCGGTGCGCCCCTATCGGGACTATATCGACTGGCTGAGGGGCTTCGACCCCGCGGCCGCCGAGGCGTTCTGGCGCTCGACACTGCGCGGGCTCACCGTGCGCACGCCGCTGCCGGAGCAGCGCGCGGTCTCCCTGGAGCTGCCGCCAGAGGAGCGCTTCGCGGATCGTCTCCTGGTGCTCTCCGCCGAGGCGTCGGAGCATCTGCACGCGTTCGCCCGCGCCCACCGCCTGACGCCGAACACCTTGCTGCAGGGGGCCTGGGCCCTGCTCCTGGCGCGCTACGCCGGCTTGGAGGACGTGGTGTTCGGAGCCGTCTCCTCCGGGCGGCCGCCGTCGCTCCCCGGTGTCGAGCGGATGGTCGGCCTGTTCATCAACACCCTGCCGGTGCGGGTCGAGGTGGATGCGGAGGCGCCGTTGGGACTCTGGCTCGCGGCGCTGCAAGAGCATCAGTCGGCGGCCAGCGAGCACGAGCACGCTCCCTTGAGCGAGGTCCAGGGCTGGAGCGAGCTGCCGCGCGGCGAGGCGCTCTTCGAGTCGTTCCTGGCTTTCGAGAACTTCCCGATGGAGCAGGCCTTGGAGAGCCGGCCCGACGGGCTCGAGATCGCGGATCTCCGCCTGATCAGCCAGACCACCTATCCGTTGAACCTGATCGTTACCGGGGGGGAGCGGCTCGCCGCGCGGCTCCGCTTCGATGCCGGCCGTCTGGAAGAGGCGGGGGCCGATCGCCTGCTCGACCGCCTGCGGATCGTCCTGGAGAGCTTCCCGGCATGCTCCGGGTCTCGTCTCGGCGATCTGCCCTGGCTCGGCGCGGAAGAGATCGCGCAGCTCACCCGGGAGTGGAACCAGACCCGCCAGGACTACGGCCCGCTCGACTGCCTGCACGAGCTGGTCGCGGAGCAGGCGCGGCGCACGCCCGGTGCGACCGCTCTCGTGGCGGAGGGGGAGAGCCTGACCTACGCCGAGCTGATGGAGAGGGCGCGGCTCCTGGCGGCTCACCTGATCCGTCTGGGGATTGGATTCGAAGGACGCGTGGCGCTTCTGCTCGACCGCGGCCCCGAGGCGGTGACGGCGATCCTGGCCGTGCTCGAGGCCGGCGGCGCCTATGTGCCGCTCGATCCGGATCATCCCGCGGAGCGGCTGGGCTTCCTGATCGCCGACTCGCGCCCCGCGGCGCTGATCACCGTCAGCTCTCTGCTCGCGCGGGTGCCGGGAATCGCGGTGCCGGTCGTCTGCCTCGACCGCGACGCCGCCGCGATCGCGGCGGCGGATCTCCGGGCTCTGAGCCCGGCGCGCGTGACTCCGGACAGCCTGGCCTACGTCATCTACACCTCGGGCTCGACTGGAACGCCCAAGGGAGTCATGGTGTCCCATCGTGCGATCGCCAACCGAGTCCTCTGGATGCGTGCCGCGCTGCCGGTGGGAGCGGAGGACCGGGTCGCGCTGAAGACCCTGCTCGGGTTCGATGCGTCGATCTGGGAGATCTTCCTGCCCCTCATCTCGGGGGCCCGCCTGGTCCTCGCCCGGCCGGACGGTCACCGCGACAGCTCCTACCTGGCGGAGCTGGTCGCGGCGGAGGGGATCACCGTCCTCCAACTCGTCCCCTCGATGCTCGGAGCGTTCCTGGAGGAGCCGCGGGTGCGCCAGGGGCTGCCTCTGCGCCGGCTCTTCTGCGGCGGCGAAGCTCTGCCCGCCGAGCGCGTGCGGCGCTTCTATGAGCTGCTCCCGGAGGTGGAGCTGCACAACCTCTATGGTCCGACCGAGAGCTCGATCGACGCCACGCACTGGGCTGTCCGTCCCGAGCATGCGGCGCGGACGATCCCGATCGGCCGTCCGATCGGGAACGTCCAGGTCTATATGACCGATCGCGAGCTGCGTCCGGTCCCTGTCGGTGTCGGCGGTGAGCTGTGCATCGGTGGAGTCGGCCTGGCGCGCGGCTATCACGGGCGTCCCGAGCTGACTGCCGACCGGTTCATCCCGGACCCGTTCTCCGGCGAGCCGGGGGCCCGCCTCTACCGGACAGGCGATCTCGCCCGCGTGGTTCCGGACGGAGTGGTCGAATTCCTCGACCGCCTCGACCATCAGGTCAAGATCCGTGGCTACCGGATCGAGCTGGGCGAGATCGAGGCCGTTCTTCTGGAGCATGCGGCCGTCCGGGAGGCGGTGGCCATGGTGCGGGAGCAGGCGGGGGATCGGCGCCTGGTCGCGTACGTGGTGCCACGACCGGATCTGGAGCCTCCGGCCGCGGAGCTCCGCGGATTCCTGCGGGAACGGCTGCCGGAGCACATGGTGCCGGGGAGCTTCGTCTTCCTCGAAGCCCTGCCGGTCACCGCCAACGGCAAATTGAACCGCCGGGCGCTTCCCGACCCTCCCGCGGCGGATGGCGGGGTCGTGGAGGCGGTGGCCCCGCGCACGGTGATCGAGGATCTGCTGGCCGGCATCTGGGCCAATCTGCTCGGCCGAGAGCGGATCGGGGTGACGGACGAATTCTTCGCCCTGGGCGGACACTCTCTGCTCGCCACCCAGGTGGCTTCGCGGGTTCGTGCCGCGCTCCGCGTCGACGTGCCCCTGCGGACGCTGCTCGCCAATCCGACCGTGGCGGCGCAGGCCGCGGAGGTGGAGGCCCTCCTCGCCGGCCGGCGCGGCCTCGAGGCCCCTCCCATCGTGCCGGTGCCACGCGACCGTCCGCTGCCTCTGTCGTTCGCCCAGCAGCGCCTCTGGATCGTCCAGCAACTGGACCCGGCGAGCGCCGCCTTCAACATCCCGATGGCCGTGCGGCTGCAGGGGCGGCTGGATCTGGCGGCGGTGGTCTGGAGCTTCACCGAGATCCACCGGCGCCACGAGGTCCTCCGCACCACCTTCACCGAGGTGGGGCGCCAGCCCGTCCAGCGGATCGCGGCGGCCGCCGATCCCCATGTGGGTCTGATCGACCTGCAGCCTGTTCTCGAAGAGAGGCGATCCGCCGTGATCGATGAGCTGGTGCGCGAGGAGCTCCTCCGCCCCTTCGATCTGGAGCGCGGGCCGCTGCAGCGGATCGTGCTCGTCCGCCAGTCGCCGGACGAGCACGTGGCGATCCTCACCACCCACCACAGCGTCTCGGACGCCTGGTCGACGGGCATCCTGATCCGCGAGCTCGCCGCGCTCTATCGCGCTCATGGGGAGGGGAGCCCGTCGCCTTTGCCCGAGCTGCCGGTCCAGTACGCGGACTTCGCCTGGTGGCAGCGGCAGTGGCTGCAGGGCGAGGTGCTCGAAACGCATCTCGACTTCTGGCGGCGCCAGCTCGAAGGAGCGCCGCCGTTGCTCGCCCTGCCGACGGATCGTCCGCGGCCCGCGGTGGCCTCGCCGCACGGACGCGTCCGCTCGTACCTCTTCTCCGAGGGGCTGGGGGAACGGCTGCGTGCCGCGAGCCGGGGCGAAGGGGTGACCCTCTTCATGCTGCTGCTGGCCGGCTTCTACGCACTGCTGCGGCACCTCACGGGCGAGGACGACCTGGTGGTCGGGACAGACGTGGCGAACCGCAACCGCATCGAGACCGAGCCGATGATCGGCTTCTTCGTGAACCAACTCGTGCTGCGCGGGCGGGTACCCGCCGAGGGGAGCTTCCGCGACCTCCTGGAACAGGTCCGCGAAACGACCCTGGAGTCCTACGCGCACCAGGACGTGCCGTTCGACAAGATCGTCGAGGTGCTGCGTCCGGAGCGGAGCCTGGCCTACGCGCCGGTCTTCCAGGTGAAGCTGAACGTGCAGAACATGCCGGCGCAGGTGCTCGAGGTGCCGGGGCTCACCCTGGCGCCGCTGGATTTCAGCAGCACCACATCACAGCTCGACCTGATCGTGAACGTGGTCGACGATGGCAAGGGCTTCTTCGGCTCGGTCCACTACAACACGGACCTGTTCCTCGCCGAGACGATCAGCGACTGGTGGGCTGATTACGAGATGGTCCTGTCGGCCGGGGCCGAGCGCCCGGAGATCTCCCTCGCCGAGCTCGGGGAGATGCTGGCCGCGTCGCGCCAGGGGCGCCAGGCGGAGAGGGAGCGCCAGCTCGAGCAGGCCAGCCTCGACAGGTTGAAACGAGGGCGGCGCAGCGCCGTCCGCATCCCTGCCGGGGCGACCCCGGCCGACGGTTTCTGAGGGTTTGAAGGGTATGCACAACGACGTTGTCGAAGGATTCCGGCTTTCGCCGCAACAGACGCACCTCTGGGAGCTGGCTGGAAGCCGGTGGGCCGGCAGCTTCGTGGCCTGCTGCGCCGCGCGGGTCACGGGGGCGGTCGATCCGGAGACCGTGCGCACCGCGGTCCGGAAGGTCATTGTCCGCCACGAGATCCTGCGGACGAGCTTCGCGAGCCTGCCGGGGATGTCTCTGCCCCTCCAGGTCATCGGGGACCAGGCGTCCTGCCGCTTCGAGCACAGGGACCTCCGTGGGCTACGAGACGAAGATCGCGACGTGGCGCTCGCCGCCGTTCTCGCCGAGGCCGAAGCTGGCGGCTTCGACCTGGAAGCGGGTCCGCTCCTGGCCGCATGGCTGGTCACCCTCGCCGACGCCGATCACCGGTTGATCCTGAGTCTCCCCGCGCTCTGCGCCGATGGTGTGGCCCTGGGCGACATCCTGCGCGAGGTCGCTCTCTCCTGCGGGCCGGCGCCGCGCCTCCCCGAGCCGACCCAGCACGTCGACCTCTCCGACTGGCAGAACGATCTGCTCGAGCTGGAGGAGACCGCGCACGGGCGGGCCCACTGGGAAGGCGCGGGGCTGCGGTCTCTCGTCCAGCTCCGGTTGCCCTCGCGGCGGCAGGGGGCGGCCGGCGCGGGTTTCGTGCCTCGCGTGGCGGCTCTGCCGCTGACCGCCGAGGAGACCGCCGCGCTGGCGCGCTGGGCCGAGGCGGAGGGGGTGCCCCTGGCGAGCCTGCTCCTCGCCGCCTGGTCGCTTCTGCTCGGCCGTCTCTCCGGCCGGCAGGACCTGGTCGTCGGAACCGTTTTCGACGGCCGCAAGTACGAGGAGATCGTCCAGGCGGTGGGGCCGTTCTCGCGGTTCGTGCCGGTGCGCTCGTCCCTGGCAGCTGCGGTCCCCTTCGCCGATCTCGTCCGGCAGGTCGCGGCGACCTTGCGTGAAGCGGAGAAGTGGCAGGAGTACTTCGGTTGGAGGGAGACCGGGCCGGAGGAAGCCGGCTTCTCCGTTGCCTTCGAGCTCGACCCGGAGCTCGCCCCTGTCGACGTCGCCGGGCTGCGCTTTGATCTCGAGCGGCGGCGGGCGGTCATCGACCGCTTCGAGCTGAAGCTGAACGCGGCGCTCCGTTCCGGCCGGCTGTCGCTGGAGATCGAGTACGATCCGGAGCACTACCGCGAGGAGGACGTGACCATCCTGCTCGCTCAGCTGCGGGCGCTGCTGACGCAGGCCATGGCGCAGCCGGAGACTCCGCAGGGGGAGATGTCCCTGCTTGGCGCCGAGGAGCTCCAGCGGCTCGCCGGGGTGAACGCCACCCGCCGTGAGTGGCCGGAGCCACGCACTCTCCACGGTCTCTTCCAGGCCCAGGCGGCACGCACCCCCGAACGGACCGCGCTCCGTGGTGACGACCTCGCCCTGACCTACGCGGAGTTGGCGGCGCGCGCGAGCGGCCTCGCACGTCACCTGCGCCGGCTCGGCGTTGGACCGGAGACGCGGGTCGCGATCTGCGTCGAGCGTTCGCCGGAGATGGTGATCGGTTTGCTCGGGATCCTGGGCGCCGGCGGCGTCTACGTTCCGCTCGACCCGGGCCAGCCGGAGGAGCGCCTGGAGCAGCTGATCCGGGAGTCGCGGTCGGTGGCGGTGGTGACGCAGGAGCGCTTCGCCTCTCGCCTGCCTGCCGGCGTGCCGCAGATCCTCCTCGACCGCGAAGTGCTGGCCTCCACGGAGGGCCCGCCTGACGCAGGGAGCGGGGCCGACCACCTCGCCTACGTGATCTACACCTCGGGCTCGACCGGCCGCCCCAAGGGGGTCATGGTCTCGCACGGGGCGATCACCAACCGGCTTCTCTGGATGGTCGAAACCTGCGCCTTCGGCGTGGCCGACCGCATCGCCCACAAGACGCCGTTCGTCTTCGACGCCTCGATCTGGGAGATCTTCGTCCCGCTGCTCGTCGGGGCGGAGTGCGTGATCGCGCAGCCCGGTGAGCACCAGGACCCTGCCGCGCTGACCCGGATGGTCGCGGCGCATGGGGTGACCGTGCTGCAACTCGTCCCCTCCCTGCTCGAGGTCGTGCTGGCCGAGCCCGGCCTGCGGCTCTGCACCTCGCTCGAGAAGGTGTTCTGTGGTGGCGAGGCTCTGTCCCCCTCGGTCCGCGATCGCTTCTTCTCCCTCTCGGACGCCGGCCTGCACAATCTGTACGGCCCCACCGAGGTGGCGATCGACGCGACCCACCATGAGTGCCGCCGCGAGGACGGGCGGCCCTTCGTCCCGATCGGACGGCCCATCGCCAATGCCGAGGTCCATGTCCTCGACGCCGGCCTGCGCCTCACGGCCACGGGCGAGGCGGGGGAGTTGTACGTCGGCGGCGCGGGCCTCGCCCGCGGCTATCTCGATCAGCCGGCGCTGACCGCGGAGAGGTTCCTGCCACATCCCTGGAGCGATCAGCCGGGGGCCCGGGTCTATCGGACCGGCGACCGGGCGCGGCTCCTCGCGGACGGGACCCTGGAGTTCCTCGGCCGGGCGGACGAGCAGGTGAAGTTGCGCGGGTTCCGGATTGAGCCGGGTGAGATCGAGGCCGTGCTGGCCGATCACCCGACCGTGCTCCAGGCCGTGGTCATCGTCCGCGATGACATGCCAGGCGGTTCCCAACTCGTCGCCTACGCGGTGCCGGCTGCCGGCGCCTCCCCGCGGAGCGCGGAGCTGCGAGCGCACCTGCAGGGGAAGCTGCCGGACTACATGGTGCCCGCGGCGGTTGTCGTCCTGCCGGAGCTCCCGCGCACGGCCGGGGGGAAGATCGACCGGCGGGCGTTGCCGCTGCCGGATTTCTCGGGGGACGCCTCGCGAGCGCTCGCGGCGCCACGAACCCTGGTCGAGGAGATGCTCGCCGAAATCTGGAAGGACCTGCTCCAGATTGCGCGGTTGGGGATCCACGACAACTTCTTCGAGCTCGGTGGGCATTCGCTGCTGGCTACCCAACTGGCTTCGCGGGTGCGCGACGGCTTCCGGCGCGAAATCTCGCTGCGCAGCGTCTTCGAGAAGCCGACGATCGCGGGGCTGGCGGAATGGCTGGCTTCCACGAGCGGCGAGGGATACGTGGAGCCGCCACCCCTCGAACCGGTTCCGCGCGACGGCGAGCTGGCGCTCTCCTTCGGCCAGCAGCGCCTCTGGTTCATCGACCAACTCGATCCTGGAAGCTCCGCCTACAACATCTTTTCCGCCCTGCGCCTGGATGGCGACCTGGACCTGGGCGTCCTCGGCCGGACCTTCAGCGAGGTGGTGCGCCGGCACGAGGTCCTGCGGACCACCTTCCAGTCCGTGGAGGGTCGGCCGCGGCAGGTGATCGGCGCTCCGTGGGCGGTGCCGCTGCCCGTCGTCGACCTCGAGGCGTTGCCGGAGGACCGGCGCGAGCCGGAAGCCATGCGCCTCCTGGCGGTCGAGGAGTCCTGGCGGTTCGCGCTCGACCGCGGCCCCCTGCTCCGGGTGACGCTGTTGCGGCTGGCTCCGCAGGCACACCTGGCGTGCGTCAACATGCACCACATCGTCTCTGACGGGTGGTCCTCGGGGGTCCTGATCCTCGAGGTGGCGACCCTCTACCTTTCGTTCGCCGAAGGGCGCCCCTCGCCTCTGCCGGACCTGCCGGTCCAGTACGCCGACTTCGCCGCCTGGCAGCGCCGGTGGCTTCAGGGCGAAGTGCTGGAGCGTCAGCTCGCCTTCTGGCGGGAGCGGCTCTCCGGCGCCGCCGAGGTGCTCGCGCTGCCGACCGACCACCCCCGTCCGAGCCTCCCTTCGAACAGCGGCGCGGTCCGCACGCGCTCCCTGGCGCCCGGGCTCGCGGCCGATCTCGCGGCGTTCAGCCGCCGCCACGATGCGACCCTGTTCATGACGCTGCTCGCGGCCTGGCAGATCCAGCTTCATCTCGCCAGCGGCCAGCCCGACATCCTGCTGGGCACGCCGATCGCCAACCGGACGCGCACCGAGATCGAAGGGCTGATCGGGTTCTTCATCAACACGCTGGTGATGCGCGCCGACCTCGCGGCCGAGCTGACCTTCTCCGATGTGCTGCGCCAGGCGCGGGAGCGGTCGCTCGCGGCTCACGCGCACCAGGACCTCCCCTTCGAGAAGCTGGTGGACGAGCTCGGAATCGAGCGCCAGCTCGGCCATACGCCTCTCTTCCAGGTGCTGTTCGCTCTGCAGAACCTCCCCGCGCAACGCCTGGAGCTGCCCGGGCTCGCCCTCGACGGCGTGGCGGCTCCGAAGAAGCAGGCGAAGCTCGACCTCACCTTGGTCGTGGCGGGAGATGACAGAGGTCTCACCGCTGTCCTGGAGCACAAGACGGCGCTGTTCGACTCCACCACGGCCGACCGGATGCTGCGGCAGCTCGAGGCGCTCCTCGCCTCGGCGATCGCCGCTCCGGAGCGGCCGCTACGCGACCTGGCGCTGACCAGTGAGGCGGAGCGGCACCAGATCCTGCACGAGTGGAATCCGCCGGAGCGTCCGTGGGCCGGCACGCCGCTCCTGCACGAACGGTTCGAGATCTGGGCACGGCGCGCTCCGGAGCGCACCGCGCTCTCCACGGACGAGGAGACGCTCAGCTACGGCGAGCTCGACCGGCGGGCCAACCGGCTCGCCCGTCACCTCACCGGCCTTGGCGTGCGCCTCGAGGTCCCAGTGGCGATCTGCCTGGACCGCTCGGCCGACATGGTCGTCTCCCTTCTGGCCGTGCTCAAGGCCGGCGGCTGCTACGTGCCTCTCGACCCTGCCCTGCCCGCGGAGCGGCTCGCCTTCATCCTCGCGGACACGGCCGCCCCCGTGGTGGTGACGCGCGGCGCGCTGGCGGCTTCGTTGGGGGATACCGCGGCCCACCTGGTCCGGCTCGACGAGGACGCCGCGACGATCGCGGCGCAGGGAGCGGACGGGCTCGCCGCGGGCACGGTGCCGGAGAACCCGGCCTACGTCATCTACACCTCGGGCTCCACCGGGCGCCCGAAGGGGGTCGTCGTCACCCACGCCAACGTCCTGCCGCTGTTCGACTCGACCGCGCCGTTCTTCGGCTTCGGGGAGGACGACGTCTGGACTCTCTTCCATTCCTACGCGTTCGACTTTTCGGTCTGGGAGATCTGGGGCGCCCTGCTCTACGGTGGCCGTCTCGTCGTGGTGCCGTATCTCACCAGCCGCTCTCCCGAGGCGTTCTACGAGCTGCTCCGCCGGGAAGGGGTCACCGTCCTCAACCAGACCCCGTCCGCCTTCCGCCAGTTGATCAGCGTCGAAGAGGAGATGGGGGGGGGAGGAGAGCTGGCCCTGCGCACCGTCGTCTTCGGCGGCGAGGCGCTCGATCCGTCCACGCTACGCCCCTGGTTCGACCGCCACGGCGACGAGCGCCCGCGCCTGGTCAACATGTATGGGATCACGGAGACCACGGTCCACGTGACCTGGCGCCCGCTCTCCAGGCGCGACCTGTCCGGTGGCAGCCTGATCGGTGGAGCGATTCCAGACCTGCGGCTCTACGTGCTCGACGCCGCCGGCCGCATTGCGCCGGTCGGAGTGCCCGGTGAGATCCACGTCGGTGGCGCCGGGCTGGCCCGCGGCTACTTGGGGCGCCCCGAGCTGACGGCGGAGCGCTTCGTTCCCGATCCGTTCTCCGCGCTGCCGGGTGCCCGCCTCTATCGCACCGGCGACCTCGCGCGCTGGCGGCCGGACGGCGACGTGGAGTACCTGGGACGCATCGACGCCCAGGTCAAGATCCGCGGCTTCCGCATCGAGCTGGGAGAGATCGAGGCGGCGGTGGCGAGCCATCCCGGCGTGCGCGAGGCGACCGTCGTCGTCCGCGAGGACCTGCCCGGCGACCGCCGGCTGACGGCCTACTTCGTCCCCGGTGGGGAGGCGCCCGCCACCGCGGCGGAGCTCCAGGACCTGCTCCGGCGAAAGCTGCCGGACTACATGGTCCCCGCGGCGTTCGTGGCCCTGCAGGCGCTGCCACTCACTCCCAACGGCAAGCTGGACCGGCGCGCTCTGCCCAGGCCGGATGCGTCCCGGTCCGACCTGTCCCTGTTCGTCGCCCCGACGACCGAGGCGGAGGAGATCCTGGCTGGTGTCTGGAGCAAGGTGCTCGGTCTCGTCGAAGTGGGAGCCCGGGACAACTTCTTCGCCCTGGGTGGCGATTCGATCCTCACCATCCAGGTGATCGCGCTGGCCCGTGCGCGCGGCCTCGAGGTCTCACTGCAGCAGCTCTTCCTGCACCAGACTCTGGGCGAGTTGGCGCAGGAGGCCCGCCGGACTGACGAGGCGCGCGAAGCGCCGGCGCGGGCGGAGCCCTTCTCCCTGGTCCGCGCCGAGGATCTGGCCGTTCTTCCCGAAGGGGCCGAGGACGCCTATCCGCTCACGCTCCTCCAGGCCGGCATGCTCTTCCACATGGAGCTGTCCCCGCAGGAGCCCCCGTACCACAACGTCGACAGCGTGCACCTGCGGGCCCCCTTCGAGCCGGTGGCGTTCCGCGCCGCAGTGCAGCGGACCGTGGCGCGCCACCCGGTGCTGCGCACCTCGTTCCATCTCGAAGGATTCTTCGAGCCGCTGCAGATCGTCCACCGGGAGGCTGTGCTCCCCGTTCAGGTGGAGGACCTGCAACACCTCTCGTTCGATGAGCAGGAACGGGTCCTCGACGGCATCGTGCAGAGCGAGAAGCGGCGGCTCTTCGATTTCACCCGGCCGCCGCAGCTCCGTTTCTTCATCCACCTGCGGTCCGCCGACACCTTCCAGCTCACCCTGACCGAGAACCACGCGATCCTCGATGGCTGGAGCCTGCATTCGACTCTCGCGGAGATCTTCCAGGTCTACCTGGCACTGCTCGACGGGCAGGAGCCGCCGGCCGAGCCGACCCCGTCCTTCGCATTCCGCGACCACGTCGCGATGGAGCGCGTGGCGCTCGGCTCCGAGGAGCTGATGGCCTGGTGGGACCGCAATCTGAGCGATCTCACGGTCACGCGGGTGCCGCGCTGGGCCGGTCCCGTGGCGCGCGCCGCCGGGCCGCGCCTGCGGATCCACTCTGTCGAGGTGCCGCTCGACGTCTCGGACGGCCTCAAGCGTCTGGCGCGCTCCGCCGCGGTGCCGCTCAAGAACGTCCTGCTGGCGGCTCACCTCAAGACCCTCGGCGTCCTCGCCGGCCAGACCGACCTGGTCACCGGCATGACCACCCACGGCCGGCCGGAGGACCTGGAGGCGGAGCGCACCCGCGGTCTGTTCCTCAACACGCTCCCGTTCCGCTTCGCGCTGCCGTCCCAGGGTACGTGGGCGGATCTGGTCGGCGCCGTGTTCGAGGCCGAGCGCGAGATGCTGCCCTACCGGCACTATCCGACGGCGGCGCTGCAGAAACGGCACGGCGGCCAGCCGCTTTTCGAGGTGGCGTTCAACTACGTCCACTTCCACGTCGTCGAGGACCTGATCCGCAGCGGGCCGATCGAGGTCCTTTCCTTCAAGCGCGCCGAGGGGACGAACTTCGGCCTGCTTGCCGGGTTCAGCCAGAACCTGGTCACTTCCCGCGTCGCGTTGCAGCTCGAGGTCGATGGCCATGAGCTCGGCGCGGCCCAGGTCGAGGCGATCGCCACCCTCTATGGCCGGGTGCTGGCGGAGATGGCCACCGACCCCACGCGGCGGCACGAGGTCTCGCTCCTCTCCGCTCCCGAGCGGCAGCAGCTCCTCCTGGAGTGGAACGACACCGCTTGGCCGATCCCCGGGGCCGGCAGTTGCCTGCACGAGCTGATCGAAGCCCAGGTGGAGCGGACCCCCGACGCCGTGGCCTTCGTCTTCGAGACGGTGACCTGCTCGTACCGGACCCTCGACCGGCGCGCCAACGCTCTCGCCTGGCACCTGCGCGAGCTCGGCGCCGGACCCGGCGATGTCGTCGGGATCGCCGCCGAGCGCTCGCCCGAGCTGATGGTGGGGCTGCTCGCCATCCTCAAGGCGGGGGCGGCCTACATGCCGCTCGATCCCAACTACCCGCAGGCGCGCCTCGCCTTCATGCTCGAGCAGGCGGCCCCGCCGGTGGTGCTGGTGCAGCGGCGCCTCGCCGGCCTGCTGCCAGAGGGCGGAGCTGTGGTCCTCGATCTCGATGCCGCGGACGGCATGCTCCCGGCGGAGAGCGGCGACCGGCCCGCCAGCGGGGCCCTGCCAGCCGACCTCGCCTACGTGATCTACACCTCGGGCTCCACCGGGCAGCCGAAGGGGGTCATGAACAGCCACGCCGGCATCGTCAACCGGCTGGGCTGGATGCAGGACGCCTACCGGCTGAACAGCGAGGACCGGGTGCTGCAGAAGACCCCCTACAGCTTCGACGTCTCGGTCTGGGAGCTCTTCTGGCCGCTGCTCGTCGGCGCTCGCCTGGTGCTCGCCGCGCCGGAGCGCCACCGCGACAGCGCCTATCTCGTCCGCCTGATCGCCGACGAGGGGATCACGACGCTCCACTTCGTCCCCTCCATGCTCCAGGCCTTCCTGGAGGAGCCGGACCTCGATGGCTGCGCGGGGCTGCGGCGCGTCATCTGCAGCGGTGAGGCCCTGCCGTATGAGCTGCGGCAGCGGTTCCTGAACCGTCTCGGAGCCGAGCTGCACAACCTCTACGGGCCGACCGAGGCCGCGGTCGACGTCACCGCCTGGGACTGCCGGGCCGAGGCCGTCGCGCCGGTGGTGCCGATCGGCCGGCCGATCGCGAACCTCAGGGTCCATCTGGTCGACCCCTCTGGCGGCCTGGCGCCGTTCGGCACCCCGGGAGAGCTGTGCATCGGGGGTGTCGGCGTCGCCCGGGGCTATCTGGCCGCGCCACGGCTGACCGCCGAGCGGTTCGTTCCCGACCCGTTCGCGGCGGAGCCCGGCGCGCGCCTGTACCGGACGGGCGACCTGGCCCGCTTCCTCCCGGGCGGCAGCGTCGAGTTCCTCGGCCGCCTCGACCACCAGGTCAAGGTCCGCGGCTTCCGCATCGAGCTCGGTGAGATCGAGGCGGCTCTCCTCGCACACCCGGGAGTCCGCGAGACCGTGGTGGTGCTGAATGGCGGTCGGCTCGTGGCTTATCTGGTCGGCACCGGCGCGGAGGCACCGTCCGCCGTCGAGATGCGCGACTTCCTCCGGCAGCGGGTCCCCGAGTACATGGTGCCGGCCCGCTTCGTGGCTCTGGATGCGATGCCGCTCAACCCGAACGGAAAGCTGGACCGCAAGGCGCTCCCCTCGCCGGATGCCCAGCGGACGGATCTGCAGAAGCCCTACGTGGCGCCGCGCGACACCGCGGAGCGGCGGCTCGCCGAGATCTGGGAACGCATCCTCCAGGTGGAGAGGGTCGGCATCGACGACAGCTTCTTCGAGCTCGGCGGCGATTCCATCCGCAGCATTCAAGTCGTGGCGCACGCGCGCGCCGCGGGCATCGGGATCTCCCTGCCGCAGCTGCTCGAGCACGTCACGCTGCGCGAGCTGGCGCCGCGGGCGGAGTGGCTGGCCGCGGGGGCCGAGAACGTCGTCCTGAGCGAGCCGTTTTCACTGATCTCCGCGGCCGACCGCGAGAAGCTGCCGCCGGGGATCGAAGATGCCTACCCCTTGGCCGAGCTCCAGGCGGGCATGCTGTTCCACAGCGTGCTCAACCCCGGCTCGGCGATCTACCACGACGTCGTCAGCTATCACCTCGGCATCGAGCTCGACGAGGGGGCGGTGCGCAAGGCTCTGACGCAGATCCTGGCGCGCCATGCGGTGCTCCGCACCGCATTCGATCTCACCGGCTTCTCGGAGCCGCTGCAGATCGTTCACCGGTCGGTGGAGATCCCGTTCACGCTGGAGGATGTGAGCCACCTCTCCGCCGCTGAGCAGGAGACGGCGGTCGCCGCCTGGATCGAGCGCGAGAAGGCGACGCCGTTCGAATGGAAGAGAGCGCCGCTCTGCCGTTTCCATCTGCACCGCCGGGGGAGTGAGGAGCTGCAGCTCAGCTTCAGCTTCCACCACTCCATCCTGGACGGTTGGAGCCTCGCGTCACTGCTCACCGAGCTGTTCCAGCTCTATCTCACGCTGCTCGGCAGGGCCGAGCCGGCCGCTGCCCCGCTGCCGATGGTGACCTTCCGTGACTTCGTCGCCTTGGAGCGCGCCGCTCTCGCCTCGGATGAGCACCGCGCCTTCTGGGCCGGCCGTCTCGAGGACTTCACCGTGCTCCACCTGCCGCGCTGGCGGCGGCCGACGGCCGAGGGGCGGATCGCCCTCCACGGCATCCCCATCCCCCAGGAGGTCTCACTTGGGTTGCGGAGCTTCGCCGCGCAGGCCGCGGTGCCGCTCAAGAACGTGCTGCTCGCCGCGCACGTCCGGGTGCTGGCCCTGATCGGCAGCCTGCCGGACGTGGTGACCGGCCTCGTCTTCAACGGCCGTCCCGAGGGGGTGGGGGCCGAGCAGGTGATGGGCCTCTTCCTCAACACCCTGCCGTTCCGGGCGCGCCTGGGAGAGGGGAGTTGGGAGGACTGGGCGCGCGAGGTCTTCCGCGCCGAGATGGAGATGACCACGTGGCGCCGTTTCCCCATGGCGCAGCTGCAGAGGTCGTTCGGCGGCGGCCGGCCGCTCTTCGAGACCGCCTTCAACTTCACCCACTTCCACGTGCTGGAGAAGGTGCAGGAGGTCGGTGGGCTCGAGGTTCTGGGCAGTCACGGCTTCGAGCAGACCAATTTCACGCTGCTGGCCGGTTTCGGCGTGAATCTGGCCACCTCGGCCGTCGAGCTGAGCCTCACCTACGACGCCGACAACCTGGTGGAATCTCAGGTCGAGGCCTGGGGCGGGTACTACCTCCGGACCCTGGAGGCCATGGCGCGCGATCCGCTGGCCCCGGTCCTGGAGGCGTCCCTGCTGACCTCCGGGGAGAGGCAGCAGCTCCTCGTCGATTGGAGCGGCTCCCGGACCGCACTCGCCACGGGGACCACCGTGCCGGCGCTCTTCGCCGCGCAGGTGAGGGCGACCCCCGACGCGCCGGCGGTCCTCTCCGGGGGGGAGACCCTGAGCTATGGCGAGCTGGACCGGCGGGCCAACCGCCTGGCTCACCACCTCCGGAGCCTCGGCGTGGACCTCGAGGTCCCGGTCGGCGTCCTTCTGGAGCGGTCGGCGGAGATGATCGTCGCCCTCCTGGCCGTGCTCAAGGCCGGCGGTGCCTACGTTCCGCTCGAGCCCACCTATCCGGCGGAGCGCCTCGCCCTCATGCTCGCCGACGTCCAAGCGCCGGTGGTGGTCTCCGCGGAGCCGCTTCTCGCCACGGTACCGGAAGGACCTTGGCACACCCTCTGCCTCGGAAGCGTCGCCGCCGAGGGTTCTTTTCCGGAGGAGCCGCCCGTCCTGGCGGAGCTGCCGGATGCCCTGGCCTACGTCCTGTTCACCTCCGGCTCGACCGGCAGGCCCAAGGGGGTGGGCGTGGCGCACCGGAGCATCCTGCGCCTGGTCCGCGACCCCGATTACGCGTCGCTGACCGCCGAGGAGGTCTTCCTCCAGCTCGCGCCGGCCTCCTTCGACGCCTCGACTCTGGAGATCTGGGGGCCGCTGCTCAACGGCGGGCGCCTGGTGGTCTTCCCGGCCGGAGCCGTGTCGCCGTCCGCGGTCGGCGAGGCGATCGGCCGCCACGGCGTCACCACCCTCTGGCTGACCGCCGGGCTGTTCCACCAGATGGTGGAGGACAATCTGGAGTCCTTGCGCCCGGTGCGCCAGCTCCTCGCCGGTGGCGACGTGCTCTCGGTGCCGCACGTCCAGCGCGTCCTCACCGAGCTCCCGGACACGACGCTGATCAACGGGTATGGGCCAACGGAGAACACGACCTTCACCTGCTGCCACCGCATGCGGGGTGGCGAGCGCCCCGACGGCCCGGTGCCGATCGGCCGGCCGATCTCCGGGACCGAGGTCCGGGTGCTCGACGGACAGCGGCTCCCGGTGCCGGTCGGTGCGCCCGGCGAGCTCTGCGCCGGGGGGGACGGCCTGGCTCGCGGGTACTTCGCCCGTCCGGAGCTGACGGCGGAGCGCTTCGTTCCCGATCCGTTCGGAGCGCCGGGCAGCCGGCTCTACCGCACCGGCGACATCGTGCGCTGGCGGCCGGCCGGGACCATCGAGTTCCTGGGGCGCATCGATCACCAGGTGAAGATTCGTGGCTTCCGGATCGAGCTGGGGGAGATCGAAGCGGCGCTCACCGCCGATCCGCGGGTGCGTGATGCCGTGGTGATGGCCCGCGAGGACGTCCCCGGCGACAAGCGGCTGGTGGCCTACGTGGCCGCCGACGAGGCGGTGACGCAGGGCGAGCTGCGCGATCTTCTGCGCGGCCGCCTGCCGGACTACATGCTCCCCTCCGTCTTCGCGCTGGTCGACACCCTGCCACTCACGCCCAACGGCAAGGTCGACCGCCGCGCCCTGCCGGCACCGGAAGGGGAGCGGCCGGAGCTGGCGGTGGTCTACGTGATGCCGCGGACCGCCGCCGAGCAGGTGGTGGTGGCCGCCCTGCAAGATGTCCTGCGAGTGGAGAAGATCGGAGTCCGCGACGACTTCTTCGAGTTGGGGGGGCACTCTCTGCTCGCCACCCGGGCTGTCGCGCGGCTCAGCGACGCCTTCCAGGTCGAGCTCCCCCTGCGCGATCTGTTCGAGTATCCGACCGTGGAGGGACTGGTCGACCGTCTGGCTCAGCTCCTGGGCGGCCGCGAGATCACCGAGGAAATCGCCGAGATGTATCAGCAGGTCCAGCAGCTTTCGGAGGAGGAGGTCCAGGCCCTCCTGTCGTAGGCCGGGGCGGACGAAGGTTCTCATGGCGATTCAGGACAGCACTCTCAGCTCAGAGCGGGCCCGGCTCCTCCAGCAGCTCCTCCGCAAGAAGGGGATCGAGGTCTCGCGCGCTCCCGCGATCGAGCGGCGGCAGGGGCCGGGCCCCTGGCGCCTCTCCTTTTCCCAGGAGCGCCTCTGGTTCATCGACCAGTTGGAGCCGGGGACCTCGGCGTACAACATCCCCTATGCCACCCGGCTGATCGGTCCGCTGGACGTGCAGGCGCTCCGCGACACCTTCGAGGAGCTGGTGCGCCGCCACGAAGCCCTGCGCACCACGTTCCAGAGCTCCGCGGGGCAACCCGCCCAGGTGGTCGCCCCCGCGGCGCCGCTGGCCGTGCCGCTGATCGACCTCGCGGGGCTGCCGGCCGCGCTCCGTGAGCCGGAGCTGCGGCGGCTGGCGGGCGCCGAGACGGAGCGCCCTTTCGCGCTCGACCGTGGACCCCTGCTGCGCCTGACCCTGGTGCGTTCGGAGGAGACTGAGCATGCCCTTCTGCTGACGATGCATCACATCATCGGCGACGGCTGGTCGATGGGCATCCTGATGCGCGAGGCCACGATGCTGTACGAGGCCTCGCGGCAGCGGCGCCCCTCGCCACTCCCCGAGCTGCCGGTCCAGTACCCGGATTTCGCGGAGTGGCAGCGGCAGTGGCTCGCCGGCGAGGTCCTGGAGACGGAGATCGCCTACTGGCGGGACAAGCTGAGCGGGCTGCCCCCCGTTCTCGAGCTGCCGACCGACCGTCCGCGCCCCCTGGTCCAGACGTTCCGCGGCTCGACGCGGAGCGTGCGATTCTCCGGCGCCCTGCGCGACGGCCTCATGGTGCTCTCGCACCAGCAGCGGGCCACCCTGTTCATGACCCTGCTGGCTGCCTTCGAGGTCCTCCTCGGCCGCCACTCTGGACAGGACGACCTGGCGGTGGGCACGCCGGTCGCCGGCCGCAAGCGCTCCGAGCTGGAGAACGTCATCGGGTTCTTCGTCAACACCCTCGTCCTGCGCGGGGAGCTGGCCGGAGATCCGACCTTCCGCGAGCTTCTCGACCGGGTGCGCGCCTCGATGCTCGAGGCCCAGGCCCACCAGGACCTCCCGCTCGGCAAGCTGGTGGAGGAGCTGCGGCCGGAACGGAGCCTGGCGCACAACGCGCTGTTCCAGGTCATGTTCTCCCTGGAGGCCGCGACCTCGGGCGGCGCCGATCAGGCCGGATTCGCCGAGCTTGTCCTGCGCCCCCTCTCGGCGTCGACCGCGACCGCCAAGGTGGATCTCACCCTGGTGCTGACCGAGGGGGAGGACTCGGTCAGCGGCTGGCTCGAATACAACACCGATCTCTTCAACCCCACCACGATCGACCGTCTGGCCGGCCATCTCGGGACGCTGCTCGCGTCGATCGTCCACGATCCTGACCGGCGGCTCTCGGAGCTCCCTCTGCTCACCGCGGCGGAGACCTGGCAGGTCCTGGCCGAGTGGAACGACACGCTCTCGGGGTTCCCGCGCGACCTCTGCGTGCACGAGCTGTTCGCCGCGCAGGCGCGGCGCACCCCCGGCGCCGTGGCCGTCTCCTTCGATGGCGTCGAGCTGACCTACCGGGAGCTGGACCAGCGGGCGAACGCCCTGGCCTGGGAGCTGCGGGCCCGCGGTGTCGGTCCCGACTCCCGGGTCGGCGTCGCGCTGGAGAGGTCGGCCGAGCTGGTGGCCGCCCTGCTCGCGGTCCTCAAGGCCGGCGGGGCCTACGTCCCGCTCGATCCCGACTACCCGAGCGAGCGCCTCGCCTACATGGTGGAGGACGCCCGGGTCGGCGTGCTGCTGGCGCGCGAGCGGTCGCTGGCGAGCCTGCCGGAGCACCGAGCCGCCGTGGTGCTGCTGGACGAGGTGTGGGGTGATGCGGGGGCCTGGCGCGACGACGCGCCCGCCGCCGGCGCGGACCCCGACCACCTCGCCTACGTGATGTACACCTCGGGCTCGACCGGACGCCCCAAAGGGGTGGCCATCCCCCACCGCGGGATCGTCCGCCTGGTGATGGACAACAACTTCGCTCCGCTGGGGCCGGGGGACCGCGTGGCGCAGGCCTCGAACGCCGCCTTCGACGCGGCCACCTTCGAGATCTGGGGCGCGCTGCTCAACGGTGGCCAGCTGGTCGGGATCCGGCGCGAGACCGCCCTGTCGCCGCGCGATCTCGCCGAACGGCTGGTGACGGACCGGATCGACGTCCTGTTCCTCACCACCGCCCTGTTCAACCAGATCGCCATCGAGGCACCGGAGGCCTTCGGACGGCTCCGGCACCTGCTGTTCGGCGGTGAGGCGGTGGATCCCAACCTGGTGCGCCGCGTGCTTGGCCGCGGTGCGCCGCGCCGCCTGCTGCACGTCTATGGACCGACCGAGAGCACGACCTACACCTCCTGGTTTCCGGTGGAAGAGGTCGCGCCGCGGGCGTCCACGGTCCCGATCGGACGGCCGATCTCGGCGACCGGGATCTATCTGTTGGACGCGGCGCTACGGCCCGTACCGGTCGGCGTCTCCGGCGAGCTCTGCATCGGCGGCGACGGCTTGGCGCGGGGCTATCTCGACCGCCCCGACCTGACGGCGGAGCGATTCATCCCGAACCCCGCCGGCCGCATGCCGGGCGAGCGCCTCTACCGGACGGGCGACGTCTGCCGGTTCCTGCCCACCGGCGACGTCGAGTTCCAGGGACGGCGCGACCACCAGGTGAAGATCCGCGGCTTCCGCATCGAGCTGAGGGAGATCGAAACCGCGCTGGGGAGCCATCCGGGGCTGCGGGACACCCTGGTCCTCGCTCGCGAGGACACCCCCGGAGACCGGCGCCTGGTCGCCTACCTGGTGCCGGAGGAGGGGCGGGAGATCGCGGCGGCCGAGCTGCGCGACCTGCTGCGGCGCACGCTGCCCGACTACATGGTCCCTTCCGCCTTCGTCTTCCTGGAAGCGTTCCCGCTCAACCCCAACGGCAAGGTCGAGAGGCGGGCCCTGCCCGCGCCCGACGTCGGAGCGCGCGCCGACCTCGGCCTCCCTTATCTGCCCCCCCGCACGCCGATGGAACAGATCGTGGCCGCGATTTTCGGCGAGGTGCTGGGGGCCGAGCGGGTCGGGCTGCTCGACGACTTCTTCGTCCTCGGCGGCCACTCTCTGCTCGCCACCCGCGCGGTCTCGCGCCTGCGGGAGTCGCTGGGGATCGACGTGCCGCTGCGCGACCTGTTCGAGGAGCCGACGGTGGGGGGGCTTGCGGCGCGGATGGAGGACGCGATGCGGCGCGGGGCAGGCATCGCCGCGCCACCGATCGGGCCGGTGCCGCGCGCGGGCGATCTCCCCGTCTCCTTCGCCCAGCAGCGGTTCTGGTTCATCGACCAGCTCGACCCCGGGAGCTGGGGGTACAACATGCCGGTGGCGATGCGCCTGGAAGGGCCGCTGCACGCTTCCGCCCTGGAGGCGGCCCTGCTCGCCGTGGTCGATCGCCACGAGGCGCTGCGGACCACCTTCGGAGCGCTCGACGGCGAGCCCCGGCAGCGGATCGGCCCCCCCGTCTTCGCACTTCTCCGGGTCGACCTCCGCGGCCTGCCGGACGGGCAGCGGGCCCTCACCGTCGCGCGCCTCGCCGTGGAGGACGCCCGCCGGCCGTTCGATCTCGAGCAGGGCCCGCTGCTGCGCGGCACGCTGCTGGTCCTCGGGGAGGAGGAACATGCCCTCCTGCTGACCATGCACCACATCGTCAGCGATGGCTGGTCCATCGGGATCATGATCCGGGAGACCTCGGAGATCTACCGGGCTCTCTTCGAAGGGAGGCAGGCCGAGCTCCCCGGGCTGCCGATCCAGTACGCCGATTACGCGGCCTGGCAGCGCGCCTGGCTGCAGGGCGAGGCGCTCGAGCACCAGCTCGACTACTGGCGCCGCCAACTCGCCGGCGCGCCCGCACTCCTGGAGCTGCCGACCGACCGTCCGCGCCCCGCCGTCCAGACCAACGCCGGAGCCGTGGTCCAGATCGGTCTGTCCGGCGAGCTGACCGCGAGCTTGCGCGCCCTCTCCCAGGAGCGCGGCGCGACGTTGTTCATGACGCTCCTGGCCGGTTTCCAGACCCTGCTCGCGCGTTCCAGCGGCCAGTGGGACGTCAGCGTCGGCATGCCGATCGCCGGCCGCAACCGCCGGGAGGTGGAGGGGCTCATTGGACTGTTCGTCAACACGCTCGTCCTGCGCGTCGATCTCGACGGCGGCGCGGCGGCGTTCGGCGAGCTGGTGGAGCGGGTCCGCGACGCCTCCCTCGAGGCGCACGCGCACCAGGACCTGCCGTTCGAGAAACTGGTGGAGGAGCTGCAGCCCGAGCGGAGCCTGAGGCACTCCCCGCTGTTCCAGGTGATGTTCGACCTGATACACGCCGCGCCCGCCCTGGAGTCTCCGGCCGGTCTGCGGATGAGCCCGCTGGCCGCCGAGCTCGGGGTGGCGAAGTTCGACCTCACTCTGGCGCTGGAGGAGGCGGCCGACTTCCTGGTGGGATCGCTCGAATACAACACCGACCTGTTCGATCCGGCCACCGCCGTCCGCCTGGTGGAGCGTTGGAAGCGCCTGCTGGAGGAGGCGGTCCGCCAGCCCGGCCAGCGGCTCGATGCGCTGCCCTTGTTGAACGAGGCCGAGCGGGAGCAGGTGGTGGTCGCCTGGAACACCACCGGGGAGAGCCCGGTGGCGGGTTTCTGCCTGCACGAGCTGTTCGAGGAGAGGGCTCGGCAGGCACCGGACGCGCCGGCCCTGCTGTTCGCCGGCGGGCAACTCTCCTATGGCGGCCTCGACGCGGCCGCCAACCGGCTGGCCCATGAGCTGCGCGATCTCGGTGTCGAACCCGACGTGCCGGTCGCTGTCTGCTGCGAACGCGGACCGGACCTGATCGTGGCCATCCTTGCCGTGCTGAAGGCGGGAGGCGCTTATCTGCCGCTCGATCCCGCCTACCCGGCGGATCGCCTCACGCTCATGCTGGAGGACGCCCGGGTCTCGGTGGTCATCGCGCAGGAACCGCTGCGCGCGCGTCTCCCCGAAGGAGACTGGCAGGTGGTGGACCTGGTCCGCGACCGCGAGCGGATCGCCGGCCGGAGCGCCGAGCGACCCCGGCCGCGGGTCGCGCCCGGGCACCTCGCCTACCTGATGTACACCTCCGGGACCAGCGGGCGCCCGAAGGGGGTGATGATCGAGCACCGCTCCGCCGCCTGGTATGGCGCCGTGGCGGCGGCCAACTACGGCATCGGTCCGGGAGACCGGATGCTGCAGTTCTCCTCGATCAGCTTCGACATCAGCGTCGAGGAGATCTTCTCCTGCCTGAGCGGCGGCGCGGCGCTGGTGCTGCTCACCGGCCTCGACGCGCTCGACCCCCGGGAGCTGCTCGCCGCCTGCGCGGCGGCGGGAGTGACCGTGGTCTCGTTCCCCACCGCCTTCTGGCACGAGCTGACCCTGGAGGCGGCCGCCCATCCCGAGACGGTACCGCCATCGCTGCGGCTCATCTGCCTGGGAGGCGAGAAGGTCCTCCCGGACCGTGTTGCCCGCTGGCAGCGGCAGGTCGGAGTGCGCGTCGAGCTGCTCAACTCCTACGGCCCCACGGAGACCACGGTGGTCGCCGCACTGTTCCAGATCCCCGACGGCTGGGACCCGGCGCGGGAGGTGCCACTCGGCCGCCCCATCCGCGGCGCGCGGACCCACGTCGTGGACCCGTCGCTGGCGGCGCTCCCTGCCGGCA
>WUUC01192055.1_pt1 | contig 37055 bp, 29 predicted proteins | sample 6278441 | NCBI WGS metagenome assembly WUUC01 (sample SAMN13675441, study PRJNA597444) | soil metagenome | isolation source: soil | place: USA: Washington | collected 2017-10
CGCGTAGTACCCGGCCAGGTCCGCGAGCAGGTGGACGTTGCCCGCGTGGTTGTAGAGGTCGACGGTGCGGTCGGTGCCGAGCGCCACGGTCACGAGGTTCGGCCGGACGTCCCCGGCCACCACGTTCAGGTTCGACGCGAGCGGCCTGGCCTGCCCGTGCGGGAAGACGGTCACGTAGGTCGAGGCCGTCGGCGCCACGGCGGTCACGTTCAGCACCACGGCGGTCGCGGTCGACGGCACCCTCGCCGACAGGTTCAGCGCGATCGTGCGTGCCGCTCCGACGGGACCGGTCACCCCGCCGGTGCCGTCCCGCGTGTCGAGCACGCGCGCCGGCGAGGTCGGCGTGAACGCGGACCCCTGCTCGACAGCGGCAGCGGCGGTGACCGGGCGCGCGACAGGCGCGGCGGCCACTGTCAGTGCGGCCGCGGTGAGCATCGTGATCAGGGCAGCGGACAGCAGGGACCGCATGTTTCCTCCCCAGGAAGGTCGCGACCGACCAGTGACAACCCGAGCATAACGTCCGCCCGTTGCACAGAAGCCCGTCGATGCGCGGAATGTGCGCACTGCCCATCGAGAATCCGGTTGTGCCGCGGAAACCAGTGATCTGGTAGCGACTCGATCGAAGATCGACACTGCCGTCGCGTGCGTCGACCGGGTAGACACATCCCCCGAGAGCCATCACAGGCCATCACACGCCATCACACGCCGTCCCCGCGCTGCCCGGCGTCGAGTCGTGGGTCAGCGGGCTCGTCGTGCCGGCGGGTCGTCGGTCAGCAGGAGGCGGGCGGACAGCTCCACGAGCCGGCGGTAGTCCCGCTCGAACGCGGCAGGCGACTCGTGGGCCAGGTGCGCCACCATGGGGCTGGAAGGCAGGTCGACAGTCGGCCGGAGCCGGTCGCCGCGGCCGACCTTCAGGCTGACGACCCGGACCGAATCCAGGGCGTTGATCTCCGCGAGCACGTCCTGGTCGACGTCGGTCACGGTGCCCGTCAGCTCGGTGGTCGCGAAGTACCGGCAGGCGGTACGGCGCATCCGGTAGGTCCGCCCGGCGTAGCGGTCGCGGAACTCGGCCGGACGCAGGTAGGCCAGCGCGGTGACGCCGGCCTGGTCGGCACCGCAGCACTCGGTGTCGAACGCGGGATCGACGACGCCCATCAGCCGTGCGCCCACCTCCACCAGCGTCGGTCCGGCCGAGGTCGACATCACCTCGGCGTGCGTCGGCCCGAGCTGGATGCCGAGCGCGTCGAGCGCGTCGTCGACGTAGTCGGTCAGCACCGGCACGAGCGGGTCGTCGGCCGGCAGCAGCGTCATGTCGTGGTAGATGTTGCGGGTGCCGACGCGGCGCTTGTCGTAGCGCCACACCCCGCAGGTGTAGCGACCGCCGTCGCCTGACACCGAGTCGACGACATACTCCACGCCGTCGAGGTAGGACTGCGCGAGCACCTCGGTGTTGAGCTGGTCGTACATCGTCGTGGTGCCGAGGATCTCGACGGCTGCCCGGCGGGCCTCGCCCGCGTCGCCGCAGATCTGGACGCCCTGGGCGCCGGACGCGGCAAGAGGCTTCACCACGACCGGATAACCCCGGCGCTCGGCCCACGCGACCACCGCGTCGACATCGTCGGACTTGACCTGGTCGGCGCACCGCACGCCGGCTTTGCGCAGCGCCTCGATCATCAGGTACTTGTCCCGCCGCGCCGCGGCCAGCGCGGAGCCGTTGGTCGGGAGGCCGAGCAGTTCGGACAGCACGTCGGCGAGCGGCACCCCGGGCTCCTGCCCGGCCACCACCGCGGTCGTCGACATCGCCGCCAGCTCGCGGGCGGTCCGCACGGGATCCGTGCAGACCAGGCCCGCGCGGTAGGCGCTCAGGTCCGGTGCCAGCATCGAGGTCATCGGCTCGGTCGTGCTCGCCACGTGCACCACCTCCGCGCCGAGCTCGGCGAACGCGGCCCGCAGGTACCGGCCGGTGGCGTAGGCGTCGACGAGGGCGACGACGGGACGATCGGCGCACATGGTGTTCCTCTCAGGATCGGTCTCAGGGCACGGGAACCGGAGCGGGCGCACTCGCGGTGGAGGTCCGCTCCGCCCACGCGACCAGCGGGGGGCTGACGACGCCGACCGCCAGGAACCCGGCGCCGACCAGCAGCCAGCCGGCGGCCTCCCAGTGCAGGCACACGGTCAGCACCATCGGCCCGAGGGCCTCGGCAGCACCCGTGCCCAACCCGAACACGCCGGCGTACTGGCCCTGGGCGTGCGCAGGCGCCAGCCCGAAGGTCCACTCCATCTCGGCGGCGGCGTGCCAGAGCTCGCCCAGGGTGTAGACGACCATGCCCGCGGTCAGCAGCCCGGCGGCCGCCCACGCGCCGAGCCCGCCGGCGAACGCCATCAGCGCCATGCCCGCGAACAGCGCGATGCCCGCCCACCGCAGGCGCAGGCCGGCGGCCCGCTGGTCGTGCACCCCTCTGCTGGCCGGGACCTGGAACACCACCACCAGCAGCGTGTTGACCAGGAGCATGCCCGCCACCAGCCAGCGCGGCGCCTGGGTGTGACCGACGATCCACAGCGGCAGCAGGAACACCGGCACCGCCGTGTGCATCCGGACCAGGCAGTTGAGCACGGTCGCGGTGAGGTAGGCGCGGTCCCGCATCGCCGCCCACCGCGCGGTTCGTGTCGGCGTCGGGATCGGTTCGAGCCGGGGCAGGAACCACTGCACCAACGCGCTGCCGGCGAACGCAGCCGCCCTGGCGATGATCAGCGCCCGGTAGGCCGCCGGAGTGTCGAGCTGGATGCCGATGCCCGCGGTCAGCGCGCCGAGTGCCCAGGACAGGTTCTGCGTCGATCGCAGGTAGGCGCGATACGCTGCCGCCTGGTCGCCGCCGAATCCGCGGATCAGCGGCGCCCGGCTGGCGTCGTTGGCCGCGTAGGTCAGCCCGATGCACACGCAGACCAGCACGAACGGCACGAAGCTGTGCGCCAGCAGATAACCCGACATCGACACCGCGCCGAACAGCATGACGGCGAGCTGGGTCTCCCGCGGCCCGCAGCGGTCGGCGACCTGTCCGACGAGGACGCCGGCGAGCAGGCCGACCGACGAGCCGATGAACAGCCCGAGTGCGACCTCCCCGGCGGTGAGCCCGACGACGCGGGTGAAGTACAGCGCGCTGCTGGTGACGAACATGCCGCCGCCGAAGCTGTTCACGAAGATGCCCGCGGCGAGGACGCGGCGGGCCCGGCCGTCCGGGAGGAGCTTGGCGAAGACGGTGCCGCTCAGTGCCACAGCGTGTCCCGCAGATCCAGTTCCGGCACGACTCGTCGTTGCCAGGCACGGAGATCGCGGGCCCGCGCTCGATCGGGGACGGTGACGGTCCGCTCGGCGAACCAGGTGCGCACCTCGGCGAGCCGGTCGGTCACCGCCGCCTGGGTGGCGTCCGCGATGACCACCAGGCCGAGGCACTGGCTGGTGTTGGCCACGTCTTCGTCGAACCGGGTGCCCAGCGGCCCCTCGATCCTGGCGAACTCCACGCCGGGCAGGTCGAGCAGCTGAGCGGGAGTGGGGCAGTCGATCAGCACGCCGGGCTCGGCGGCCAGGTAGCCGGAGCCGATGGCGTCCGGCCGGTGCTTCACGTCGATCTGCGGCCGGCGGCCCATCGAGCACAGCAGCGCGCACTCACCCAGGTGCACGCCGAACTTCGCGGCGACCTCCTCCTGAGTGGCCGCGCCGCCGCGTCGCGCCCCGCACTCGCCGAACACCAACCGTCCGGTGTCCGGGTCGTGGAACAGCTCCATGTGGAACATGCCGTCGCGCAGCCCGAGCGCCCGCAGCGCCTCGGTGGCGAACGGGACCGCCTTGTCGTAGATCCACGCGTCGGTGTCGGGGTCGAACCGCTGCATCGACACCGGGAGGTTCTCGCTGATCGTGGTCAGGCACGGCACGCTGTACCCGCCGACCGCGCAGAACAACACCTCGCCGTCGTAGAGCACGCCGTCGACGATCCACTCCTCGCCTGGTACGAACTCCTCCAGCAGGAACACCCGCTGCCCGATGCGCTCGGTGGCGTACTCACGGCTGCGGGCACGCAGGTCGGCCAGGTCGGTGACCGTCGTGGTCCGCGCGGTGCCCGCGCCTGCGATCGGTTTGAGCACCGCCCGTTCGTAGGGCAACTCGTCGATGCCGGACACGTCGAGGATGTCGTCGATCACCGTGGTGCGTGCGACGGGCAGTCCGGCGGCCATCACGATGCCCTTCTGCACCGACTTGTCCCGGAATCGCATCGCGGTCTCCGGGCCGATGGTCCGGCAGCCGAAGTGCTCGGCGAGCAAGGAGACCGTGACGAGCGCGTACTCGTCGCCGGTGTGCACGGCGTCCCAGGCGACCTCACCGAGGCCGGCTCGGTGCAGCGCGGCCAGGATGGCTTCGGCGCTGGTCTGGTCGTCGACCAGCAGTGTGCGCAACGTGTCCGGCACCTCGATCAGCCCGTTGTCCCACATGGCCGCGCCGACGACGACGGTGGCGTCGACGTGGTGACGGACGCAGGCTTGCAGCGCGTACCGGTCGGCGCCGATCACCAGGACCTCGGGCCGCTGGTGGTCGCCCGGTACCACTGATGGGCGCGAGGGCTCGTTCATGCCGCCCCGTCCTTCCGCGCCGTGAAGCGGATGGGCAGGTGCTCGGGTCCGCTCACCGCGATCGAGTGCGCCGGGACCACGTCGCCGGCCAGTTCGACGTCGCCGACGGTGTCCAGCAGCGCCGTGAACAGGATCCGCAGTTCGGCACGGGCCAAGGTGCTGCCGATACAGAAGTGTTCGCCGGCGCCCAGTGCCAGATGCCTGTTGGGGGTGCGCGAGATGTCGAACGTGTCCGGGTCGGCGAAGACGTCCTCGTCCCGGTTCGCCGACGGCACCCAGAGCACCACCTTGTCGCCCGGGGCGAGCCGTTCACCGCGGACGATGGCCGGCCGGGTGACGGTGCGCATGCTGTGGGTCGCGCTGGACGTCCAGCGCAGGACCTCCTCGACCGCGGTCGGCAGCAGCGAGCGGTCCCGGCGCAGCCGCTCCCACTGGTCCGGGTGCCGCAGGAACGTGAGCATCCCGCCGATCATCGCCAGCCTGCCGTTCTCGGTGGCGCCGAGCAGGTTCTCGAAGTTGACGACGATCTCTTCCTCGGTGAGCAGCTCGCCGTCGACGGTGCCGTTGACCACCGCGCTCATCAGGTCGTCGGCCGGTTCGGTCATCCGCCGGTACATCAGCTCGACGAAGTACTCCAGCAACTGCCGGTGCGCGGCGAGGGACTCGGCCGCGTGGAACGCCTCGTTCGTCCAGTCGAACAGCTGGTCCTGGTCGTCCTCCGGTACGCCGATGATCCCGCAGATCACGTGGTGGGAGAACCGGGCGGCGACGTCCACCGCGAAGTCGCACCCGCCCCCCTCGACCGCCCGGTCGAGCACCCGGCGCGCGGCCGACCGCAGGGTCGTCTCCATCGCACGGACCGAGCGGGTGCTGAAAGAGTCGGCCATCAGCGCCCGGATCTCCTTGTGCCGGGGCGGATCCGTCAGCGCGAGCGCGAGGCCCCCACCGGGATCGTCGCCTCGGTCCAGTGGGCGCAGCAGCACACCGCCCGCGGAGCTGAACGTCGTCGGATCCCGGTACACGGCTCTGATGTCGTCATATCGGGTCAGCGACCAGAACCCGGGCAGGTGCGACGGCGGCTGCCACACGACGGGGGTGTGCGCCCGCATCCACCGCCAGACCTCGTGCGGGTCGCCGGTGGCGTGCAGCCGTGGGTCGACCAGCCGTGCGGCGGGCGTCAGCATCGATACCGTCATGGCCGGTCTCCTCGCGCGGTGCTGTCCGGTGCCGGACTCGCTGTAGCCGTGCTGTCCTGTGTCGTGCTGTCCGTCCTCGTCGCGTCCAGCCGGTCGGCGTAGCGCTTGGCGACCTCGTGCGCGGTCGCCTCCGGCACCCGGCCGGGGAGGAAACCGATCTCCAGCCGCAGCCCGCCGGCCTCGTCCGGCCACAGCTCCGCGTGCAGCTCCAGCGGCAGGGCGAGGTAGGGCTGGCGGTGGAACGTGGTCCGCGTTCCGGTCAGGTCGAGCCGGGGGACCGGGTTGTCCTGCAGCGCGAACAGGATCTGGTAGAGCGGCGGCCGGTCGCCGCCGGTCTGGACGGTCGCCGCGACCAGGTCGGGCAGTGGCACGTCCTGTCCTGCCATCGCGTCGGCGACGACGCGCGCGGTCTCGGTGATCGCGTCCGGCCCGTCCAGCAGCGCCGCGCCGCGCAACCGCGGGCAGAGCATGCCGATGTGGCAGCCGATCGCGAGGTCGAGGCCGGCGCCGTCGCGCTGGGCGACCGGCACCCCGATCGCGAAGTCGTCCTGCCCGGTGACCTCGGCCACCGTTCTGGCGAACAGTGACAGCAGCACCACGAACCGGGTGGTCCCGGCCGCAGCGGCGAGAGCGTCCACGCCGTCGGCGGTCGCGGGGCCGATCGGGAGTTCGACGCGACCCGGCTCGCCGCCGCCCGGATCGGTGTGCCCGGCAGGCCAGCGCAGCTGCGGCGTGCCTGTGAGTTCTGCGGCGAGTTCGGCGGTCCGCGAACCGATGTCGATGTGCCGCGCCCGTTCCAGCCGCTCCCGGTGCTGCGCGCCCAGCGACGGGGGAGCGGGCCGCGTGGGCGGGCGCGTGCCCGCGAGCGCCGAGTTGTACGCGTGCGCGAGATCGGTGGCCAGCACCGACTCCGACGCGCCGTCGAACGCGATGTGGTGCACGACGCAGCCGAGCACGGTGACCGACGGGTCGAGGCCGACCGGCACTACCAGTACCCGCCACAGGTCGGCGTGCTCGGGCGCGAGCGGCGCGGCCGACTCCGTGCGCAACGCGGCCACAGCGGCCTCGAGTGACGGCCGCGCCGCCAGCGTCTCCACGGGTGGGGCGGGGACGTCGACGAGCTCGGCCGTCGGCGTCGGGTCGAGCAGGTAGGCGGCGCGGAGCGACTCGTGGCGCTGGTGGACCGACTCGACCGCCGCGTCGAGCGCGGCCCGGTCGAGTTCGCCCTCGATGACCCACACCAGGCGGCAGTGCGACGTCAGGTCGTTCTCGGCGACGAGGTGCCGGGTGAGGTACATCCGCTGCATCGGGGTCAGCGGGGTCGGCCCGGCGATCGGCTCCGGGCCGGGCGGGGAGTCGCCGGGCGCGGTGTCGCGCAGCCAGCGCGCCAGTGCCGCCACGGACGGGTTGCGGTAGAGCTGGGAGACCGGCACCGGTCGGCCGAGGCGGGTGGTGAGCCGGGCGCACACCCGGCCCGCGGCCAGTGAGCTGCCGCCGAGTTCGGCGAACCCGGCGTCGGCCGGGACGTGCCGACCGAGCACCGCCGCCACGACCTCGGCGACCGCGACCGTGAGCGGGTCGCCGGGCAGTTCCCCGGAGCGGGCAGGCCCGGTGGGTCCCGGGGTCCGCGCGAGGAGCGCGGGCTCGTCCAGCTTGCCCCGGGCGGTGACGGGAAACGCGTCGACGCTGACGACGACGGCAGGCCGCTGGTAGGCGACCAGGCCGGCCCTCAGCACCGCCTGCGCGCCGTCCAGCGAATCCCCCGGCTCGACCGGGACACAGAACGCGATGAGCTCGGTGGCGGTGCCCGCGTCGTCGCGCCTGGCCAGTACTCGGCAGGCGCGAACACCCGGGAGCAGCAGTTCGATCTGCCGCTCCACCTCCGAGGGTTCGACGCGGTGGCCGCGGATCTTGAGCTGCCGGTCCGCCCGGCCGCGGAAGTGCAGTAGCCCGGTGCCGTCGAGCACGCCGAGGTCCCCGGTCCGGTACACGCGGACCGGCCGCCCGTCGACGTCGATCGTGACGAACTTGGTGGCGGTCAGTTCGCGATCGCCGAGGTAGCCGATGGCCAGGCCGTGCCCGGAGACGCAGATCTCGCCGATCTCGCCGACCGCGCACGGCCGGTCCGCGTGCAGCACGTGGACCGCGGTGCCGGGTACCGGGCGGCCGACGGGGATGCCGCCCTCGCGGTCGCAGTCTGCCTCGGTGATCCGGTGCGTCGTGGCGAACACGGTGCTCTCCACCGGGCCGTACCCGTTGATCAGCGCGATGTCGCGGTGGTGGCGCAGGAAGCGCCGCACGTGCGGGACGGACAGCCGCTCGCCGCCGACCATGACCTGATCGACCCCGGCGAACGCGGCCACGTCCTCGTCGACGACCATGTTGAACAGGCTGCTGGTGAGCCACACGGTGTCGACGCCGTGCCCGGCGACCCCGGATCGCAATGAGTGGGCGGACAGGTACGGCTCGTCGATGATCAGGCAGCTGCCGCCGGTCAGCAGCGCCGCCCACAGCTCCAGGGAGAAGGCATCCCACGGCACCGGCGCGGCGAGCGGGATGACCGTGCGCGGGCCGAATCGGGCGAACGTGTCCTGGTGGAACAGCCGGGCGGTCGCGTCGTGGGTGGTGAGCACGCCCTTGGGCCGGCCCGTCGTGCCGGAGGTGAAGAACACGCTGCACGGGTCGGTGCCGGCCACGGAGATTGGCCGGAAGCCGTCGCCCGCGGGCGACGGCGTGACAGGCGGTGTCCACCCGCGCGCTGACGCGGCTCCTCCGGTGGCGGGGGACTCCACCACGACGGGCGGGTCGAGCTGCGCGATGACGTCCTGTCGGCGCGATCGCGGCCACGCCGGGTCGAGCAGGGCGTAGCTCGCGCCGGTCTTGAGCACCGCGAGCAACGCGGTGACCAGGGTGATGCCGTGCGGTGCGACGACCGGCACCACGGTCGCGGGACCCGCGCCGGCGGCGGCCAGCTCGGCGGCCCAGGCGTTGGCCGTGCGGTCCAGTTCCCCATAGCTCACCGTCGTCGCCGCAGACCGGATGGCGACGGCGTCCGGCGCGGCGGCGGCGAGCTGGGCGTATCGCTCGTGGAGGCCGCGGCCGCTCGGGACGAAGGGCGCGCCGGTGGTCCACCGCGTGTCGGGTCGCGCCGTCATCGCTCCCCCTCGGAGTGGCTGCTGACAAAATGTCTGGCAATAGGTTGCCATAAAGTTGCCTAATGAGGCAACCTTGTTGAGAATTCCGTCCGAGGTGGTGACATGACCCGCGATCGTTCTCTCGACGTGGCCGTGACCGGTATGGCCGCACGGTTTCCCGGCTCGGCGAACCTCGCCGAGTGGTGGTCCGCGCTGACCGGCGGGCGCGTGCTGACGACCCGGTACGACCGGGATGAGCTGCGCGCCGCCGGCGTGCCCGAGGAACTGGCCGACCACCCCGACTACGTGCCGGTGCGCGGCCACCTGCCCGGCATCCACCACTTCGACAACACGCTGTTCCGGGTCAGCCCCCGTGACGCGGAGATGACCGACCCGCAGCAGCGGATGATGCTGGAGGTCGCCTATGCCGCCCTGGAGGACGCCGCGGTCAACCCGTTGCGCACCGCACTGACCACGGGTGTGTACGCCTCCGCCACCGGCAGCGGCTACCTGCGCGCGATGCTCTACGGCGGGCAGCTCGATCCGCAGACCCTCGACGACGCGGTGCACGGCAGCGAGCCGGATTTCATGGCGAGCCGCATCGCGTACAAGCTCGGGCTCACCGGCCCCGCCGTGGCGGTCCAGACCGCCTGCTCTTCCTCACTCGTCGCCGTCCACCTCGCCGTCCAGGCGCTGCTGAACGGCGAGTGCGACCAGGCTGTCGTGGTCGCCGCCGGGCTGGACTACCCGCAGGGCGGCCACTTGTACGTCGACGGCGGAATCCACTCGCGGTCCGGGCGATGCCTGCCGTTCGACGCGGCCGCGGACGGAGTGGTCGCCGGATCGGGCGTCTGCTGCGTCGTGCTGCGCAGGCTGGCCGACGCACAGGCGAGCGGGCCCCGGCCCTACGGCGTCGTCGTCGGGAGCGCGGTCAACAACGACGGTGCCGCCAAGGTCGGCTACTACGCGCCGTCGGTCAGCGGCCAGGAGAAGGTGATCAGGGCCGCGCTCGACGCCGCCGACGTCGACGCCGCCTCGGTCGGCTACCTCGAGGCGCACGCCACCGGTACCAAGGTGGGCGACCCGATCGAGTGGGCGGCGGCCTCGGCGGCCTACGGCGGTCTCGGCGCCGCGCCGGGACAGATCGCGGTCGGCGCGCTCAAGGCGAACATGGGGCACCTGGACGCCGCGGCCGGGGTCGCCGCGTTGATCAAGGCACTGCTCGTCGTCGGGCAGGGGATCGTGCCGCCGGTCGCCGGGTTCTGCGCGCTCAACCCCCTGCTGGACACGGAAGGCTCGCCGCTGTGGGTACCGACCGAGGCGACCCCGTGGACCTCGACCGGGCCCCGGCGTGCCGGGGTCAGCTCTTTCGGCATCGGCGGCACCAACGCCCACGTGATCATCGAGCAGGCACCGGAAACGACCGCGCCCAGCCCTGTCCCGGAAGGCGCGGCGCGGTTGGTGCTGCTGTCCGCGGGCGGGGAGGACGCGCTGGACCGTACCGCGGCCCGGCTCGCCGCACACCTGGACACCGAGCGATCGTCGCTGGCCGACACCTGCCACACGCTGGCCGTCGGCCGGGCGGTGCTCGCGGAGCGGATGGCCACCGCCGGGCGCACCACCACCGAGGTCGCCGCCGCACTGCGTGACGGCGACACCGTGCGCGGCCGCTGTCCGGAGGACGGCCCGGCGCAGGTCGTGTTCGTGTTCCCAGGCCAGGGCGCACAGCACCCGGGCATGGCCGGGCCGTTCGTCGAGGCGCTGCCGGGTTTCGCGGACGCGATGGAGCGCTGCCTCGCGGCGTTCCCCCCGGACCTCGCCGGCCGGCTGCTCGCGGCCCTGCTCGACCCGGCCCGACCCGCGGCGGAGCTGGCCGCGACCGAACTCGCCCAGCCCGCGCTGTTCACCGTGGAGTACGCGGCGGCGACCGCGCTGACCGCACTCGGGGTACGCCCGGCCGCCGTGGCCGGGCACAGCCTCGGTGAGATCACGGCGGCCTGCGTCGCCGGTGTGCTCGACCTGCCCACGGCGGCAGGGTTCGTCGCGATCCGCGGCGCGGCGATGCAGTCCTGCCCGCCGGGCGCGATGCTCGCGCTCGGCTGCGCGGAGGCGAGCGCACGGGAGCTGGTCGAGGCGTCCGGGACGGGGCTGGAGCTTGCCGCGGTGAACACGCCGGACAGCTGTGTCATGGCCGGCCCGGTCGAGGCGGTCGAGGCGTTCCGGACCTGGCTCGGCGGCCGGGTGGCCGCCACGGTGCTGCACACCAGTCACGCCTTCCACTCCGCGCTGATCGAACCCGCGCTCGCCCCGCTCGCCGACGCGTTGGCCGGCGTGCGGCCGGGTCGGGCCGCGGTGCGTCTCGCGCGCGGCGTGGACGGTTCGCTCGTCGAGATCGGAGACGCCATGGGCGTGGGCGACTTCGTCACGTCGGCGCGCCAGCCGGTCCGGTTCGCCGCCGCCGTCGCGTCGATCGCGCGTCGGCACCCGGGAGCCGTCGTGGTCGAGGTCGGTCCGCGCCGCGGCCTGTCGGCGATGGTGGAGGCGGCCGGGTTGACCGCGGTCCCGCTGTCGCCGGCACGGGACCGCGACCCGGCCGTGGGACTGCTCACGGCGCTCGGCCGGCTGTGGACGCTCGGCCAGCCGCTCGACCCGGCCGCGCTGTGCCCGGCCGGCAGGCCGATCCACCTGCCCGGGTACCCGTTCGCCGGACCGGCGTGGATCGCCCCCGAGGTCACCGCGCACCTCGGTCCGGCGGCGACGACGGCTGAGCCCGCGGCCGGGCCCGAGGTCCCGGCCGTCGTCCTGGAGCCGCCCGCCCTGCTCGCGGCGCTGTGGACGGAGACCCTGGGCCACGCCGAACTGGGCGCCGACGCCGACTTCTTCCGGCTCGGCGGCGACTCGCTGCTGATCACCCGGCTGGCCAGGCGGATCGACCAGGAGCTGGGGGTGCGGGTCCCGCTGCGCGCGCTGCTGACCAGCCGCACCCTCGGCCGCCAGACCGAGATCGTGCTCGAGCTGCTGGCCGAGCGGAGCCACGTGGTCGAGCCCGCCGCCAGCGCCTGACCCACCCGCATCAACCGCAGTTCGCACCGACACGAGGGAGCAGCGCTGATGACATCGCTGGACATGGACGCCCGGCAGAACACCGACGCGCCGGACGATCCGGTGGCCCTGGCCGGGTTGCTCGCGCTCGGCACGGGGACCTCGCTGTCCGATGTGGACTTCGTGCCGGTGCACGAGCTCGTCGCGGCGCACGCCGTCGCGACGCCCGACCGCGTCGCGGTGCTCGGCGGTGGTGGTTCGGCACCGGCCTCGATCACCTACCGGGAGCTGGACGAGTGGGCCGGCCGGGTCGCGGCCGGGATCGGCGCGGCGATCGGCGCCGGCGGGGACCCCGGTGCCGGCGGGGAACTTCGGGTCGGGCTGCTGGCCGAGCCGTCGGTCGCGATGATCGCCGCGGCCCTCGGCGCGTTGCGTGCCGGCGTCGCCTACGTCCCCGTCGACGTGTCCCAGCCGGACCGCAGGATCGCCGAGATCCTCGCGGACGCCGAGGTCGCCGCCGTCGTGGTGACCACCGCCGGCGCAGGCCGCCTCGCCGGGCTCGGCCGCCCGATCGTGGACGTCGAGGTCGCCCGGTCGTCACCGGAGGCCGGCGCCGCACCGCCGGTGCCCGTCGGAAGAGCTGACGCCGCCTACCTGATCTACACCTCGGGCAGCACCGGGGAGCCCAAGGGGGTGCTGGTCGAGCATGGTCAGCTCGCCGCGTCCACCCTGGCCAGACGGCGGGTCTACCCGGGCTCGCCGGTGTTCCTGCTGGTCTCCCCGCTGGCCTTCGACTCCTCGGTCGCCGGGTTGTGGGGCACGCTCACCGCGGGCGGCACGCTGGTGGTCGCGTCGGCGGACGACGTTCGTGATCCCCAGGCGCTGGTGGAGCTGGTCGACCGACATCGGGTGACCCAGCTGCTGTGCGTTCCGTCGCTCTACAGCGTGCTGCTCGACGCCGCCGCCCGGGTGGGCACGGCCGCGCTGGGGAGTCTGGAGACGGTGATCGTGGCGGGTGAGTCGTTGCCGCTGACCCTGCTGGCCCGGCATTTCACCGCGCACGCCGGGCCCGTCGCGCTGGTCAACGAGTACGGCCCGACCGAGACGACGGTGTGGGCGAGCTACCGCCGCTACGACGCTCCCGGCCCGGTGTCCATCGGCGGGCCGGTTCCGGGCACCCGGCTGTACGTGCTGGACGAGCACCTGCGGCCGGTACCGCGTGGCGCGGAGGGCGAGTTGTTCGTCGGTGGTGCCGGGGTCTCGCGCGGGTACTTCGGCCGCGCGGACGCGACCGCGCGGGCGTTTCTCGGCGACCCGTTCGACCCGTCGCCCGGCGCGCGGATGTACCGCACCGGCGACCGCGCACGGTGGACCGCGGACGGGGTGCTGGACTTCGTCGGCCGTCGTGACCACCAGGTGAAGATCCGCGGGCACCGGATCGAGCTGGGGGCGGTCGAGGAGGCGTTGCGCACGGTGCCGGGGGTCGACGACGCGGCCGTGGTGACCGACGCCCACCACACCAGGCTGGTGGGCTTCGTCGTCTGTTCGGCCGGTCTCACCGAGGCCGACATCACCGGCCGGCTCGGGTCGGTGCTGCCGAGGGCCATGGTGCCGGCCGACATCCACCTGGTCGACGTCCTCCCGCGCACCTTCCGCGGGAAGGTGGACCGCGCCCGCCTGCGGGCCGAGGCCGACAGGCCCGTCGGGACCGTCGACAGGCCCATCAGGACAGACGGGACCGCTGACCGGGCAACGGATGTCACCGCGGGGACGCTTGCCGGCGACCTCGAAGTGCGGGTGGCGGCCGCGTGGGCGGAGGTGCTGCGGCGGGTCGACATCCCGCTCGACGCGAACTTCTTCGACCTCGGCGGGCACTCGCTGGCGATGTTCCGGTTGCAGGACGCGCTGGAGCGGCAGACCGGGGTCCGTCCGTCGGTGGTGGCGCTGTTCCGGCATACCACCGTCTCGGCGCAGGCAGGCCTGATCCGTGGCGGCGGCACCGACGCCGTCGCGTCGATGGCGAGCAGCCGGCAGTCCGCGGCCCGCGAGGCGCGGGAACTGCGGGCGCGGCGACTGCGCGCGGAGCGGAAGGCGAGCTGATGACGACGACGATGCGGTGCGTCGGCGAGAACCCGGGCGCGCGGTACAAGCTGGTGTGCTTCCCGCACGCCGGCGGGTCGGCCGCGTTCTTCCAGAACTGGGGCGAGCACCTGCCGTACGCCGAGGTGCACGGTGTCTGCTATCCGGGGCGGGGCGAGCGGATCGACGAGGAGCCGCCCACCGATCTGCGTGCCCTGGCAGCGGAGATCGCCGATGCCGTCGCGGCGATCGCGGACCGGCCGGTCGCGCTGTTCGGGCACAGCATGGGGGCCGCGGTAGCACTGGAGACGGCCGCCCGCCTGGACGTCGCGGGTGTGCCGGTCGCGCACCTGTTCGCGTCCGGCTCGCGTGCCGCGCCGGTGCCGGCGCCGTCGGTGTTCGCCGATGTCGTCGAGGACCCGGCGGCGGTGATCGAGCACCTGGTCGCGATGGGCGGGACCGATCCCGTCCTCGCGGCCGATCCGCTGTTCCAGGAGCTCGTGCTGCCCTACGTCCTGGCCGACGGCCGGATGTTCCGGTCCTACGCCGGCTCGTTCGTGCCGGGGCGGCCGCTGCGGTGCCCGGTGACGACCATCGTGGGTGACCACGACACCGATGCCGACCTGCGGCCATGGCCCGTGCTGACCAGCGGGCCGTTCCGAGAGCTCGTGATCCCCGGCGATCACTTCTACCTCGTCGGCCGGCCGCCGTACCAGGCGTTGCGCGACTGCCTCGACACCACGACCGTCACGGGGGAGCGATGACCACCACGATGCCGTTGCCGCCCCTCGACCCGGAGTTGGCCGGACCGCTCGCCGAGGCCCTGGCGGGGCTGCCGATGCCGCTGACGGCCGAGCTGATCGGTGACCGGCGGGCCAGGACAGCCGCGGGCAGCCTGACCGACGCCGATATCCGGCGGGGTGGCGCGTTCGAGTTCGTCGAGCGCGCCGTGCCGGGTGCGCCAGGGGCGTCGCTGATCATCTGCCGGCCGACGGGGGTACGCGAGCCGATCCCGGTCGTCTACAACACCCATGGCGGCGGCATGGTCGCGGGAAACAACCGCACCGTCGAGCTGGCCTGCGAGCTGGCGCGGGCGGAGGAGCTCGGTCTCGCGGTGGTCGCGGTGGACTACCGGCTCGCGCCCGAGCACCCCGATCCCGCGCCGATCGAGGACTGCTACGCCGGGCTGGTCTGGCTCGCCGAGAACGCCGCCGGGCTGGGACTCGATCCGACCAGGATCGTGGTCAGCGGCAACAGCGCGGGTGGCGGCCTGGCCGCAGGTCTCGCCCTGCTCGCCCGGGACCGGGGCGGTCCGGCGGTGTTCGGGCAGATGTTGCAGTGCCCGATGCTCGACGACCGCTGCGACACGCCGTCCTCAGCGCAGCTGGCCAGGGCGGGGTTGTGGGACGGTGAGTCGAATCGGGCAGGCTGGACGGCGCTGCTCGGGCAGCGGCGGGGTACCGACGACGTGTCCTGCTATGCCGCGCCGGCCCGAGCGGCCGACGTGTCCGGGTTGCCGCCGCTGTTCGTGGATGTCGGTTCCTATGAGGCGCTGCGCGACGAGGCGGTCCGCTACGTGTCACGCGTGTGGCAGGTGGGCGGCGACGCCGAGCTGCACGTCTGGGCGGGTGCGTTCCACAGCTTCGACGAGTGGGTGCCGGAGGCGTTGGTGTCGCGGGCCGCGAACCGGGCGCGGATCTCCTGGTTGCGGCGGAGGCTGGGAGGGCCGGCGACCCGGTGATGGCCCCGGCGAAGTTGTTGTCGACCGGATTTGTCCGGTCGCAACAACTTCGCCGGTTCGGGGTGGACCGGACATCTCACTGCGGCCCCAGGAGAGATCACGTGCGCGGTTTGATGTGGACGGGAGAAAACCCGAGCTGAGCGGCCGACGAGGATTTGTCGGAGCGAATCAGGGCCAGTCGATGTCGTCGGCCATGGCGACGCTCGTGTGGTTGACGGAACCGTTGTGCGCCAGTGTGGAGCTGATCGCACCCGCCAGCGGCAGGACAGCGGCCGAGGCCATCGCGATGAGTGCCATGACGAGGCGGCGTTGTTTTCTGCGATTAATCATGGACGGTCCTCCCGGTGCGAGTTTTGAATCTCGCAGTTTTTTCGGTCCCGTCAACGTTAGAGGCAGGCAAGATTGTTAACTATGTTGCCTGGCCGGTATTGCCTGAATTGTCGAGCAGGGCGTGAGCGGGCTGCGAGCGGAGTGTGACCGTGCGCTGTCAAAGCCCGTCGGGTCGGCGACGACCTGCGATGAAGGACGTTGCCTCGTTGCTGTGACCTTGGCACATGAGGCAAGATGAGGTGGCGAAGATTCACTTCGGCCACGTAGAGACCGATCTGAGGATGCGATGGTGGACCAGCCGCGGTTCGGGCAGCGCCTCAAGGCGCTACGGGTCGAGCGCGGGCTGTCCCAGGCCGCGCTCGCAGGAGAGGTGATCTCCACCGGTTACCTGTCCCGGCTGGAGTCGGGTGCCCGCGCACCCACCCCGCGGGTGGTGACCTACCTCGCCGAGCGGCTGGGTGTGGCCGAGTCGGCCTTCAACGCGACCACGACCACGTCCCTGGCGCGAGTGCTCGCATCGGTCACTTCCGCCGACGACTGGACCGATGTGGACGCGCTGGTGCACGCCCTGCGCGTCGACGACGGACGCGAGCCCGAGTTGCGCTGGCAGGGGTTGTGGCTGCTGGCGCGGTGCCGCGCCGACCAGGGCGCACACGAGGAGGAGTACCGGCTGCTCGTCGAACTCGACGCCCTGGCCACCGAGCTCGGGGTGCCCGAGCTGCACGTGCGGACCCGGACCCAGCTGTCCCGGTGCGCGCGGATCCTCGGGGACAACGTCAAGGCCCGCGAGTACGCGGCCGAGGCCGTCGAGCGATCCGCCGACCTCGGCCCCGCCGACCGGACTGCCGCGCTGCACGCCCTGATCTCGGCCGACGCCGAGGCCGGCAGGCTCGTCGAGGCGCGTGAGCACGCCGACCAGCTGGTGAAGCTGGCGGACACGGCGCCGGGGACGGCGTCGGTCAAGGCGCTGTGGGCCTCGGCGACGGTGAGCATCCGGCAGGGCGACCACCGAGCAGCCCAGGACGCGCTGGAGCGCGCGCTGCTCGGCCTGGACAGCCGAGAGGACCTCGAGCTGTGGATCCGCCTGCGGCTGGCCGCCGCCTCGCTGTACCTGCAGAGCACCCCCGCCCAGGTCGAGCAGGCCTCGACGCGGCTGGAGGAGGTGAGCCCGGTGGTCGCCCTGATGGGAAGCGAGCTGCACCAGCAGGAAGTGCTGTCGCTGTGTGCGCACCTGGCTTTCGCGCAGGAGCGCTACGCCGACGCGCGCGAGCTGGTCGGCCGGCTCGACGGCCGTGACGTGCGGCTGTCGTTCCGGGACCGGGTCCGGCTGGACGCACTGGGCGGGCGGTTGCAGATCATCGAAGGTGACACCGACGGCGGCGTGGAACGGTTGCAGCAGCTGGCGAAGAAAGCGCACGACGCGCACAACGTCGAGCTCGCCGCAGACATCTGGCGCGGGCTCGCGGAGACGTTGAGCGGCCGGCGCGGCGGGACGACGGGCTGAGCGGTGCGCGACGAACACGCCCGGATCCTCGACGCCGCCATGACCTGGGTCGAGGCGGCCCACGACGCGACCGGCCGCCAGGGCATCTCCGCGGGCTACGACCTGACCAGCGGCTGGCTGCCGACCTATCCGGAGACGAGCGGCTACCTCGTGCCGACCATGCTGCGCGCGGCCGACGTCCTGCGCCGCCCGGAGCTGGCCGGGCGGGCGGAGGAGGTGGGGGACTGGCTGCTCGGCCTGCAACACCCGTCCGGTGCGTTCCCCGGCGGCATGGGCGTCGACGGCGATCCGGTGGTGTTCGACGTCGGCCAGATCATGCTCGGGCTGACCGCGCTGTGGCGGCGGACGGAGGCGCCCGCGACGCTGGACGCGGTGCGCCGGGCCGCGGCCTGGCTCGCGTCGGTCCAGCAACCGAGCGGGGCATGGCTGTCCCACTTCGACTACCCCAACACCTACTCGACCCGGGTGACCTGGGCACTGGCCGAGCTGTGGTCGATCACGGGCGAGCCGGCATTGCTGGTCACCGTGGAGCGTTCGCTGGAGTGGGTGCTCGGCCAGGTGCGGCCGGACGGCTGGCTGGACGGGATGCGGTTCAGCGCGGACCGGACCGCGTGGACGCACACCATCGGCTACGCGCTGCGCGGGCTGCTCCGGTGCGGCGATCTCGTCGCCGGTGAGCTCGGTGCGCGGTGCGTCGCCGCCGCTCGCGCCTGCGCGGTCGGGCTGGCCGACATCCGCACGGACCTGCACCCGCTGCTGCCCGGAGAGATCGGGCCCGGATTCGTGCCGCTGGTCGACTACGCGTGCCTCACCGGCGACGCGCAGCTGGTCACCATCTGGCTCGATCTCGCACATCGAGATGAGAACCCGGTCCTGCGCGAGCGGTGCGACGAGGTGCTGGCGCGGCTGGCCGAGTTGCAGGTGCGCCAGCCACTGGAGCCGGCTGCGGTGGGCGCGCTGGCCGGCTCGTGGCCGCTCACCGGCGCGTTCGAGCCGTTGGCCTTTCCCAACTGGGCCACCAAGTTCCTGGCCGACGCCGTGCTCAACGCCGGCGCCGGGGACTGACGGCGCAGGCGGCGGTACCTCGCCGGTGCGAGGGCCGCCGCCTGCTGTCGCGGTCGGGCGTCAGATCCCGGAGCTGTAGGCCGACGTGTCGCCGGCCCGCGACACGCTGGGCCGCCCGTCGACCCCGACCGGTACCTGGCCGATCGTGGTCAGCCGCTCGCCGCGCCTGCGCTGGGTGCCGTAGTCGTGGATCGCGTAGTGCATCGTGGCCTGGTTGTCCCATATGACGAGGTCGCCGACGCGCCACTTCCACCGGACGGTCTGCTCCGGCCGCGTCACGTACTCCTGCAGCACCCGGATGAGGTCGCGGCCGGCCTGCGGCGGGTAGCCGACGACGGAGCGGGCGAACCCGCCGAGCAGGAGGGACTTCTCCCCGGTCTCCGGGTGCACCCGGACCGCCGGGTGCTCGGCCTCGTAGGGGGTGGCGATGTAGTCGGCCCGGTGGTCGACGGTGTCGTCGGTGAAGTCGCTGTCGTTGCTGTGCACGATGCGGAGCCGGTCGGCCAGCTCGCGCAGCGGCTCGGGCAGGGCCTGGTAGGCGCTGACGCAGTTCGCCCACATGGTGTCGCCGCCGAGCGGCGGGATGATCTTGGCGTGGAGCAGGCAGAAGGCGGGCGGGCGTTCGATGAACGTCAGGTCGGTGTGCCAGTGGTTGGCCTTGGTGCCATGCGCGGAATCCATCTCCCGCAGCGCGGGCCGCTTGTCCGGTGCCTCGTAGATCGGGTGGCTCCTGGTGAGTTCGCCGAGCCGCTCGGCGAACGCCTTCTGGCCGGCGTAGTCGAGGTTCTGGTCGCGGAGGAAGACCACCTTGTGGGCGAGGAGCGCCTTGCGCACCGCGGCGACGGCTTCGTCGCCGAGCGGGCGGCTGGTGTCCACGCCGCCGATCTCGGCACCGATGTTGCCGGCCAACCGGGTGATGGTGACGTCCGTCGAAACGGGGAGCACGTTGGTCACGGGAGCAGCCTCTCTGGCTTGGCAATTTCCATGGTGAAATATTGCCTGATATTGACAAGAGTGGCAACAAGGCGTTGACAACATCTGTCAACAGGTGTCACTCTCATTGGCGTGGACGAAGACCCCATCGGGTCCAGGGCGTCGCAGGCTCAGGGAACGGAGTCGGAAAGTGTCACTTCAAGCCGAGGTCACACCGAGCAGACCGCTCGTCCTGGACGACGAGCAGATCACCCAGTTCACCGAGTTGGGCTTTCTGGTGCTGCCGGGGTTCCTGCCAGAGGACCTGGTGTCGCGGGTCATCCCGGAGGTCGACCGGTGGGTGGACGACGGCCTGCGCGCCGCGTCGATCGCGGCGGCCGTCGACCCGCAGACCCACGGGGTGCCGAAGGTGCTGGAGGTCGATCTCCCGGCCCACGGCGAGCTGCTGACCCACGGGCCGCTGCTGACCGCGCTCGGACAGCTGCTCGGACCACGGTTCGTCTTCCACCACATGCACAGCGACCGCCACGCGTCCGATCTCCCCGGCAAGGCGTGGCACCACGACTACGAGCAGCGCCGGCAGGCCGCCCGGACCTACGGGATGATCCACGCGCTGCACTACCTCGACGGGTTCGGGGAGGACATGGCCGGACTCGCCGTGCTGCCGCGATCCCACCGCGAGGTGGCGGAGAAGACCGCGTACGTCCACCACGGCTCCGACCCGCTGCCCGGCGAGGTCTACCTCGAGAGCGTGCCGCGCGGCACCACCGTGCTGGCACACTCGGCGCTCTTCCACGCCCGGCGGGCCAAGCCGGACCAGCCTGGCCGTGCCCGCTACTTCGTCGACGCCTCGTACTGCGAGACTGGGGTGCTCTGGCCGCCGGTCAAGCCGTACTGGCGCCACTTGCTCGCCCGCGCGCGAGCACTCGGGCTCGACCGCGGTGAGTGGCCGGAGCTGTTCTCCGACAGCCACTTCAGCGAGTACGAGAAAGCCTGAGCCGGGGGGTCGGGGTGCACTACGCCGGAGTTTCCTGGAACGCCGAGGGCTACGAGCTCGCGATCGTCGACGAGGACGGTCGCGAGATCCTGCCGCCGACGCCGTACGCGCCACACCGCGGCGGTGAGCTGATCGCCCAGCTGCGCCGCCCGGGCGAGCGGCTGACCGTCGTGGTGGAGAGCACCAACGGCACCATCGACGGCCGCCTGATGGCCGCGGGCATCGAGGTCCACCGCGCCGACCCGTGGCTGCTGCCGCCCCGGCCCGCGTTCGGTTCCGTACCCGCCGACCACCTGGCGCGGGCCGCCCGGCGCAACCCACGCGCGCTCACCAGGCTGGCGCGCGACCGGGGCACGCAGACCGGGCTCGAGAACTGGCTGCGGGCCGACATCGAGGGCAGCGCCGCCGCGGAGCGCGCGCTGACCGGCGCGGGCCGCTGCCTGCGCCACGGCACCCGCGCGGACCGCACGGTGGCGCTGACCTTCGACGACGGCCCACTCCCGCCGTACACCGGCGAGGTGCTGCGGGTGCTCGCGCGCTACCAGGTGCCCGCGACGTTCTTCTGCATCGGGTTGAACGCGCTGGCCCACCCCGACGAGGTTCGGCGCATCCGCGAACAGGGCCACGCGTTGGGCAACCACACCTGGTCTCACCCGTTCCTGCCGCAGCTGACACGACCGCAGCTGGCCGAGCAGATCGACCGCACCGACGAGCGGCTCGCCGCCGCGAGCGGGGGCGAGCCGTCCGGCCTGTTCCGGCCGCCCTACGGCTCGCGGACACCCGAGGTCCTGACCTGGCTGGGCGAGTTCGACACCACCACCGTCCTGTGGGACGTCGCACCGGATGACTGGGCGATGCCGGGCGCGCGGGCCATCGCCGACCAGGTGGTGGCGGAGACCGCCGGCGGCTCCATCATCCTGCTGCACGACGGCGGCGGCGACCGGTCGCAGACCGTGGCGGCGCTCCCGCTGATCATCGAGTCGCTGCTCGAGCGGGGATTCCGGTTCGTCAGGGTGGACGACCTGACCCACCCCGGCAGCGACGCCGACCTGGCGAGGGCGTCATGAGGAACTGGGCGGGCACCATCGACTTCGGCTCCACCCGGGTGCACCGGCCCGAGTCCGTCAGCGAACTACGCCGGGTGGTCGCGGCGAGCGCGCGGGTGCGCGCGGTCGGCAGCGGGCACTCCTTCAGCGGTGTCCTGCACCCCGCGGGCGACCTGGTCCGCCTCGACCGGCTGCCGCGGGAGGTGATCGTCGACCCGGAAGCCGGGACGGTGACCGTCGACGGCGGCACGCGCTACACCGACGTAGCCCGCGTGCTGCACCGAGCGGGCTTCGCGCTCCCCAACCTCGCGTCGCTACCGGACATCTCCGTCGCGGGCGCGTGTGCGACCGGCACGCACGGCTCCGGCGACGGCCAGCGGGTGCTGGGAGGATCGGTGATCGGCCTGCAGCTGGTCGGCCCGGACGGCGAGCTGACCGAGCTCCGCGCGGACGTCGATCAGGACACCTTCGCGGGCTCGGTGGTCGCGTTGGGCGCGCTGGGCGTGGTTGCCCGGCTGACGCTGGCCATCGAACCGGCTTTCGAGGTGGCACAGTCGGTCTACCACGACGTCGCGATGGACGACGTGGCAGAGCACCTCGACGAGGTGTTCGGCGCCGGGTACAGCGTGAGTGTGTTCACCGACTGGCACGCCGCGCACGGATCGGTGTGGATCAAGCGGCGCACCGACCGGGCTGTGCCCGGGTGGGGGCGCGGGGTGCCGGCACCCGGGCCCTCCCACCCGGTGCCCGGTGTGGCACCCGACTCGTGCACGCCCCAGTCGGGCATCGCCGGACCGTGGCACGAACGCCTGCCGCACTTCGGCGCGGACGCCGTGCCCGCGCTCGGGGACGAAGTGCAGTCGGAGTACTTCCTTCCGCGCGCCGCTGCACCGGCGGCGTTCACCGCTCTCCGCGACCTGGGTGACCGGGTCTCGTCGGTGCTGCAAATCGCGGAGGTGCGCACGGTGCGCGCCGACGAGCTGTGGCTGAGCCCGGCCTACCACCGGGACTCGGTGACCGTGCACTTCACCTGGGTGAAGGACCTGGCACGCGTGTGGCCGGTGATCGCCGCCGTCGAGGAGCGGCTGAGGCCGCTGGGTGCCCGGCCGCACTGGGGCAAGCTGACGGCGATGAGCGGACCGGAGATCGCCTCTGCGTACCCCCGGTCCGCGGACTTCGCGGACCTGATGGCGAAGGCCGACCCGGAGGGCAAGTTCGGCAACCGGTTCGTGGCAGAGCTGTTCGGGTCGAGCGCACGGTGACCCGGGGCTACGACGACCGAGATCGCGCTCGTCCGCGACCCGTGGTGAGCGCGAGGGAGCGCAGATGAGGATTTCCGGAGCGACGGTGTTGCTCACCGGGGCGACCGGGGGCGTGGGCCGGGTGCTGGCCGGACGGTTGGCGAGCCGGGGCGCGCGGCTGGTGGTGACGGGCCGGGACGCGCCGGCGCTGCGGGCCCTGGCGAGCGAGGTGGGCGCGAGTGACGTGCCCGCCGATCTGGCCGACCCCCACGACGTCGCCGCGCTGGCCGAGCGGTGCGCCGATGTGGACATCCTGGTGGCCAACGCCGCCCTGCCCGCCACCGGCGCGCTGCTGGAGTACACGACCGTGCAGATCGACCGCGCGCTGGCGGTGAACCTCCGGTCGGCGGTCGTGCTGGCGCGCCTGCTCGCCCCGAGGATGGTCGCCGCGCGACGTGGCCACCTCGCGTTCGTCGGTTCGATGTCCGGCAAGGCGGTCACCCCGTTCTCGTCGCTCTACACCGCGTCGAAGTTCGGGCTGCGCGGGTTCGCCCACGCGCTGCGGGCGGACCTGCGCCCGACCGGTGTGGGTGTCTCGGTGATCCAGCCCGGGCTGGTCCGCGACGCGGGGATGTTCGCCGACACCGGTGCGGCCGTCCCCCGGGGGACCAGGACGGTGACCGCGGGGCAGGTGGCCGACGCGGTTGTCCACGCCATCGAACGGGACCGCTGCGAGGTCAACATCGCACCGGCGCGGCTGCGCCTGCTGTGCGCGCTCGCCGTGCAGTTCCCGGGCGTCGCCGCCTGGTTGCAGCGCCGGGGCGCACCGGACGACGCGGCCACCGACATCGTCGCAGCGCAACGGACGCGGCGATGAGAGGCCATCGACCCAGGCGAGGAGCAGCGACGTGAACGGGCACATCCTGGTGATCGGCTCGGGTTACCGGCACTTCCGCGAGTACGCGCTTCGCGGGCTCGCACAACAGCACCGGGTCGTCCTGATCGGTACGGAACCGCTGGACTGGCAGCTGCGCCACGTCGTCGAGCACCGCGTGGTGCGCGACCTCCACGACGAGGCCGAGGTGCTCGCCGCCGCGCGGGACCTCGCCGCCCACCGACGACTGGTCGGCGTCGTCACCTGGGACGAGATGCTCATCGTCCTCGCGGCGCGCACCGGGGCGGAGCTCGGTGTACCGACGATGCCGGTGGCCGCCGCGCGCGCCTGCCGCGACAAGGGCATCCAACGAGAGCGGTACCAGCGGACGGGTGTGCCGTCCGCGCGCTACGCGCTCGCCGGGACGGTCGCCGACGCGTTGGCCGCCGCGACCCGGATCGGGTATCCCGTCGTGGTCAAACCACGGGCGCAGGCGGCGAGCATCGCCGTGCAGATCGTGCGCGACGACGACGAGCTGAGGACCGCGTTCGAGTTCGCCCGCAGCTCGGAGAACACCTCGGTCGACGACGGGGCGGTGCTGGTCGAGGAGTTCCTGCGCGGTGAGGAGATCAGCGTCGACTGCTGGGTGCTCGACGGCCGGGTCGAGCCGTACGTCGTCGCCGTCAAACGCACCGGCTACCGGCCGTTCTTCGAGGAGGTGGGACACGTCGTGGGCCCCGTGCTCGACACGCCGACTCTCGCCGCCGTGACCGACGTGGTGACCAGGGCGAACAATGCGCTCGGCATCGACAGGACGGTCACCCACACCGAGCTGATGCTCACCGAGGACGGCCCGAAGGTGGTCGAGGTCAACGGCCGCCTCGGCGGGGAGCTGATCCCGTACCTGGCCCAGATCGCGTCGCCCGGGCTGTCGGTGGGGGAGATCCTCGGCGCAGTCGCCACCGGCCGGGAGCCCGCGGCCGTGCCGGCGCGGTCCCGGTTGGTCGGCATCCGCTTCCTCTACCCGGACCGGGATCTGGTGCTCCGCGACCTCGACGTGCCCGATGGGCTCGCCGCGCGGTCGTGGGTGCACGAGATCCGCCGGGTCAGCGACCTCGGCACCGAGCTGCGGCTGCCGCCGCGTCAGTTCCTGGGCCGGGCGGGCTACGGCATCGCCACCGGGGCGAGCATCGAGGAGATCGACGCACGGCTGGCTGTGCTCGCCGAGGAGATCGACGTCGTCGGGGAGTCTCTCGGCGAGTATCCCGTCGCCTCCTGATTTCCGGCCCGACGGCACCTCCCACCGCCTGGAAGGACGTGGTGACAGATGAAGAAGGCGCTGATCCTCGGGGAGTACAAGATCTCCCGGATCCAGCCGTGGCTGCGCGAACGCGGCTTCGACGAGGTGGTCGTCTACTCGGCGGTCGAGGTCGACGGCATCGACGGCGTCGACGCGATCCGGCCGCTGGACCCGGACTGGGACGCCGGCGACGTGATCGGCGTCCTGGAGCAGGAGCGGCCGGACGTCACGATCGCGAACCCGTATGCGCACGGCCAGGAGCAGCTTCCCATCGTGTACGGGGAGGCGGCGGCGAAGTGGGCCGGCCGGTTCCTCGCGCATCCGGCCGAGTTCGCCGAGGTCGCCTGCGACAAGGTCGTGCTGCACCAGACCGCGGTCGCGCGCGGCTGGCCGGTGCCGCACGGCGCGGTGTGCCCCGACGCCGCGCGACTCGAGGAGGCGGTGCGCCACCTGGGTTTCCCGGTGGTGGTCAAGGAGGCGCAGGCGCAGGCGGGTGACGGCCGGTTCCACGTGACGTCGGCGGAGGAGCTCGACGCGGTGCTCGACGGCGGTCTGGCGTTCCCGGCGATCGTCCAGCGTTTCGAGCGGGGTGACGAGTTCGGCGTGGAGCTGATGAGCGACGGCGGCACGCACGTGCACTGGCCGGTGGTGTCGATGGGACCGCTCGACGCCGGCCTCAACCCGTCGCTGCGGGCGCGGGTGGCCCCCGCCAAGCTCCCCGCGAAGGCGTACGAGAGCCTCGCCAGGCTCATCCACGACATCCAGGAGAACTTCGCCCCCTTCGGCCCGTGGCAGCTCGACTTCGCCGTGGCGGATGGAGATCTGCGGCTGCTGGAGATCAACCCGAGACTGGGCGGGCTTTCGGACCTCGGCTCGCTCGGGACCGGCACCGACGCCCACCGGACGTTGGTCGCGCTCGCGCTGGGCGACCCGCTGCCCACGGTCGTCCCACGCCAGGTGGCCGTCGAGCTGCCGTCGACGGAGGTGCCCGGCCCGATGCCACAGCCCCCGGCCGACTCGTCGGTGCTGCGGGTCATCGCGCGGGAGCCGACGAACCGCTGCTTCGTCAACACCGACCGCATGCAGCTGGTCGCCACCGTCACCGACCTGGCGACGGCCAAGGACTGGGCGCGGCGGCTGGGCGAGGCCGGCCTGCTGCGCTGTCCGACCGGTACCGCCCACGAGCGGCTGGACGAGGGTTTCGCGACGTTCGAACGACGGGAGGACTGGTCGTGCGAGTTCTGATCGCCGGGTTGGGCGACAACAAGGACTTCGGCCTGGTGTCGCTGCGCCGGGCCGGGCACTTCGTCGGGGTGATCGACCTGCCGCACCGGATCCCGATCGACCACTGCGACTGGTGGCGTGCCGGTGACCGGTTCTCGGTGGACTCGATGCTCGCCGAGGCCTCCTCGGCCGGCTTCGCCTGGGACGCGGTGCTCTGCTGGGAGGAGTTGTCCACCGACATCGCTCGGGAGGTCGCGGCGCGGCTGGACGTGCCGGCGCCGCGCATGCCCGCCGGCCATTTCCGCGACAAGGGCGTCATGCACAGCACGCTGCGCGAGCAGGGGCTGGCGTCACCGCAGCTCGGCGTGGCGCGCACCCTCGCCGAGTGCATGGCGTTGGCCGACGGCGCGTTCCCCGTGGTGATCAAGCCGACCGACTACGGCGGCAGCGGCGGCGTGCGGATCGTGCGGGACCCGGTCGACCTGGCCGACGCGTTCGCGGCGGCCGCCGCCTGCTCGACCAACGCGGCGGCGGCCGTTGACCGGTACGTCGTCGGTCCGGAGTACAGCGTGGAGGCGGTGACCTGGGCGCCGGGCAAGACCGAGGTCATGTCGGTGACCGAGAAGCACCTGACCCGGCCGCCGTACTGCGTCGAGGTCGGGCACGTCATCCCGGCTGCGTTGTCGTGCGCGGAGCGGGAGACGCTCGAACGGGCGGCGATCCGGACGTTGGACGCGCTCGGCATGGAGGCGGGGGTGAGCCACGCCGAATTCCGCCTCACGCCGAACGGCCCGGAACTGATGGAGATCGCCGGCCGTCCGCCGGGCGACCAGGTTCCCCGGCTGATCGAGCTGGCGACCGGGTGGAACCTGCACACCGCCGAACTCGGTGCGGTGGTGGGGAGTCCGCTCGCGCCGGCGACCCCGGCCGCGGAGTGCGCCGCCATCCGGCTGTTCGTCGGCGACGGGCACACCCCGTTCCGGCACCCGGTGACGTTGGCCGATGCCATGGCGCCGTCGCTGCGGGGCGTGCTGCGCGAACTGCGCTACTTCGAGGACGAGGGCACCGTGCTGCCACGGCCGCGTGGTCCCGAGGGCCGCGGCGGGTACGCGCTGCTCGCCGGTTCGCGCCCAGACGTGCTGGCGGCGCTGGACATCCTCGACGACGGCGTCGAGGTCTACCGGGGCGCCTGACGCCCGACGAACCGGCACCGGAAGGCGGAGCAAGTGGCTGTCGTGCAATCCGCGTCGAGGGCGAACCTGTGGCGCAACCATGATTTCCTGAAGCTCTGGTCGGGGGAGACGGTCGCTCAGGTCGGCGCGCAGATCACCCAGCTCGCGCTTCCCCTGCTGGTACTGGGGATGCTGAGCGGCAGCGCGACCGAGGTCGGTCTGGTCGCGGCCGCGCAGCAGCTGCCCGCGCTGTGCGTCACCCCGTTCGCCGGGCTGCTGATCGACTCCTTCGACCGCCGGTCCATCCTGTTGCTGGTCAACTCCGGTCGCGCGGTGGCGCTGCTGATGGTGCCGGTCCTGTACTTCACCGACGGGCTCAGCATTCCCGCTCTGTGCGTCATCGCGTTCACCGTCGGCGCGTGCACGGCGGTGTTCGACGTCGCCTACATGTCCTACCTGCCTGCCATCGTCTCGCGGCCGAACCTGGTGGAGGCCAACAGCAAGCTGCAGGCGTCGTACTCGATCGCCCAGATCGGCGGGCCGGGGATCGGCGGGGTGCTCATCAAGGCGCTCGGCGCCTGGTTCGCCATCCTGGTCAACGTCGTGACCTATGTCGGCGCGTTCTTCGCGATCCTGACGATCCGCCACCGGGAACCCGCGCCCGACCGGACTTCGCCCGACCGTCCGAAGCTCTCCGACATCCTCACCAGCTTCGGCCTGCTGTGGCGCAATCCCGTGTTGCGGGTCCTGACCGGCCAGTCCGGCTGGTTCAACTTCTGCGAGCAGGCGATCCTCACACTGTTCCTGATCTACGCCGTGCGGGAGCTCGGGATGGACGCCGGTGGCGTGGGAATCGTGCTGGCGCTGGGCAGCGTGGCGTCACTGGCCGGCGCGGTCCTCGCGCGCCGGCTCGGCGACTACTTCGGCTTCCCGATGGTCCTGGTGGCGACGATCGGGGTGGCCTCGTGGTCACCGCTGCTGCTCGTCCTGACCGGGGGGAGCGCGTGGAGCAGCTACGCGCTGTGCATCCTGATGTTCGCGACCTACGGGCTCGGCCTGACGATCTACAACGTCCACGTGGTGGCTTTCCGGCAGACGGTCATCCCGACCGAGGTGCTGGGCAGGGCCACTGCGGCGTACCGGATGCTGACCTACGGGCCGTTCCCGATCGGCGCGTTCCTCGGCGGCCTCCTGGGCGAGGAGATGGGCCTGCGCCCCGCCCTGCTGTTGTTCGCGGTCGTGTCGGTGCTCGGCTGGGTGGCGTTCGCGCTCGCGGCGCGGAACCTGAAGGACGCGGCGCACGACCCCGCCGAGTCTGGGGGATCGGACCGATGAGCTGGTTGATCACGGGCGGCGCGGGGTACATCGGCGCGCATGTCGTCGCGGCGTTGCGGCTGGCCGGACACCGCGTGGTGGTGTTCGACGACCTCTCGACCGGCGCGGTGGCCCGGGTGCCGGCCGAGGTCCCGCGGGTCTTCGGCTCGGTGCTCGACGACCGGTTGCTCCGGCAGGTCGTCGACGACCACGAGGTCGACGGGATCATCCACCTCGCGGCCAAGAAGAAGGTCACCGAGTCGGTGCACCGGCCGCTGTTCTACTACCGGGAGAACCTGGAGGGCCTGCGGGTGCTCCTGGACGTCTGCCGGGCCGCCGGCGTGCGGCGGTTCGTGTTCTCCTCCAGCGCCGCCGTGTACGGCGACACCGACGTCGAGCAGGTCACCGAGGACACACCGTGCCGCCCGGTGAATCCGTACGGCGAGACGAAACTCGCCGGCGAATGGCTGGTCCGGGCCACGGCGAATTCGACGGATCTGGGATTTGTGATCCTGCGCTACTTCAACGTGGCCGGCGCCGGATCTCCGACCATGGGCGACGTCGGCGTCAACAATCTCATCCCCATGGTGTTCGAGGCGCTGGCCAATGGCGGGCAGCCGACCATCTTCGGGGCTGACTACCCGACGTTCGACGGGACGTGCATCAGGGACTTCATCCACGTGGCCGACCTGGCGACCGCGCACGTGGCGGCCGCGCAGCGCCTCTCGGCCGACGCCGACGCACGGCTGACCCTCAACGTCGGGCGGGGCCGTGGCGCGTCGGTGCGGGAGATCATCGGCGCGATCGGCGGTGTGACCGGCGGGAACGTCAACCCGCGGATCCACCCGCGGCGGGTGGGTGACCCGACGAGGGTCGTCGCGTCGGTCGACCGGATCGTGCGCGAACTGGGCTGGCGTTCCCGGTTCGGTATTCGCGACATGATCGAGTCCGCGTGGGAGGGATGGTGCCGCCTGCACCCGGAGCACGCGTCGCTCGGGCTCCTGGAGAGGCAGGTGTGGCGGCGGGCGGCGTGACTTCCCCGGAGCGTGCACCGCTGTGTTCCGGACGATTCGTGAATGGGTCGGACAGGCGGAGTGCCGCGTTGACCGTGACCTCTCGGAATGATTCTCTGGCGCCATGACGAAGATGCACGCCGACGAGGCCGACGTCGATGTCGACCTCGTTCGCCGGCTCGTCCGCGCTCAGTTTTCCCACTGGGCGGACCGGCCCGTCGAGCGGCTCGACTCCGGGGGGACGGTGAACGCGGTCTACCGGCTCGGTACCGACCTGACCGTGCGGCTGCCCCTCACCGGTGGCGGCGCCGAGGCGATCGGGCGGGAGACGACCTGGCTGCCGCGGCTGGAGTCCGCTCTTCCGGTCGCCATCCCGTCGGTCGTGGCCGTCGGCGTTCCCGGGGAGGGATACCCGTGGCCGTGGGCGGTGTTGCGGTGGATCGACGGCGAGATCGCGGTGGAGGGCAGGCTCGCCGAGCCGGGAAGGGTGGCAGGCGACCTCGCGGCGTTCGTCACCGCGATGCGCGAGGTCGACCTGGCCGGCGGTCCGGTCGCCCACCGGGGCGGTCCGCTGGCGGAGGCTGACCAGGAGACTCGCGCCGCGATCGCGGCGCTGCGCGCCGTGGCGGAACCGTTCGATGCCGACGCGGCGCTCGCGGCGTGGGAGGAGGCGCTCGCGGTCGCGCCGTGGTCGGCGCAGCCGTGCTGGGTCCACTCCGACCTGATGCCGAGCAACCTGCTCGTCGGGGGCGGTCGGCTCACCGCGGTGCTCGACTTCGGCACGCTCGGTGTCGGCGACCCGGCCTGCGACCTCATTCCCGCCTGGAACCTGCTGCCCGCCGCCGCGCGCGAGGATTTCCGCGACGCCGTGGACGTCGACGACGCGACCTGGGCGCGTGGACGTGGCTGGGCGCTGTCGATGGCGCTGATCCAGCTCCCGTACTACCGGCGGACCAACTCGGTGATATCCGCCAACGCCCGGTACGTGATCAGCCAGGTGCTCGCCGACCGCGCGGGCTGACCGCGCCCCGCGTCGACGCTCAGCCGGAGTGGTCGGCGATGAGTTCGTCGACGCGACGCCGGGCGTCGGCGGCCACAGCGGGGTCCAGGTCGCGCAGCTGAGCCGCGGTCGGCAGCGACGCGACCAGCCCCCAGCCCCGTCCACGCGCCCAGGTCGCGTCGTCGACGTCGTAACGCTCCCGGAAGTCGGCCCGGTCGGCGGCGGTGACGAACGTCCACGCGGCGATCAGGTCGGTGGCCGGGTCACCCACCGCCAGCGTGCCGAAGTCGATGACCGCGCTGAGCCGGCCGCCCATCGCGAGCAGGTTGTTCGGCGCCGGATCGCCGTGCACCCAGACCGGCGGGCCGGACCACGGCGGGGCGGACAGTGCGGTCTCCCAGACCTCGGTCAGGGCGTCGGTGTCGGTCAACCCGGCCAGCCCGGCGATCTTCGGGCGCACGCGGCTCGCCACGACGGGGGAGTCCCGCTCGTCGTTCATCCCGACGCCGCGGAAGCCGTTGCTCCACTCCGGCGGCGGCCCACCGGTGGCGTCGACGCCGCGCAGGGCTACCAGGAAGTCCGCGAGCGCCAGCGCCGCGGCGCGGCGGTCGGCGAGGTGCTCCGGCGTGGCCCGGTCGCCGGGCAGCCATCGGTACACCGACCACGGGAACGGGTAGCCCGCGCCGGGCTCGCCCTTCGCCAGCGGCGTCGGCACCGCCAGCGGCAGGTGCGGTGCGAGTACCGGCAGCCAGCGCTGCTCGCGGTGGACCTGGTTCTCCCAGCGCGGGTAGCGCGGCAGCCGCACCAGCATGTCCTCGCCGAGGCGGTAGGTCATGTTGTCCATGCCGGGGTCGGCCACCGGGGTCAGCGCCAGCCCCGCCCAGCGCGGGAACTGGTCGGCCACCAGCGCGGCCACCACGGCAGGCTCCGTCGACACATCCTCGGCCCTGATCCCACTGCCCGCCCAGTCCCCGTCCGACACCCGGTCTCCTCCCGCGCTCGCCCGAACGTGCAACCCTAGTGCGCCCAGGACGTCCACGCAGGCCGGCAGCCGCTCACCCGAGGTCGTCCGCGACGACGACCTTCCTGGCGACCCGCTCCGCCTCGCGCAGCACGGCGTGCCGGTAGCGGGGGCTGAGCCGGAGAGCCGGCGCCAGCACGAGGCACTCGTCGACGTCCTCGTCGGCCCACGGCAACGCGAACCCGGCCAGCGGCAGGATCTCGAGCCCGCCGGGGCCGTCGAACAGCGCGGCGTCGGCCGGGGCCGGGGTGAGCGTCGCCCGGTCGGCGACGACGCCGACGGCGATCGCGGGTGAGCCGGAGATCGTGCCGCGCACGACGGCCAGGGTGGCCGCCTCGCCCACGCACCGGTCGACCTCGCTCTCGATCTCGTCCATGACCTCGTGCGCGTTCTCCCAGCCGCCGACGGCCAGCGCCACCTCCAGTTCGCGGCGCGGCCACTTGCGGAGGTAGTAGCGGTTGTTCGGCCACGCTGTCGCACCGTTCTCCGAGTTCGCCCGCAGGTGCGGCAGATGCAGGCCGTAGACCTCCTGCCCGAGCAGGATCGGCGTGCCGGTCAGCGCCACCCGCAGCGCCCACTCCTGGTCCTCGGCTCCCCAGCCGCGGAAGTTCTCGTCGAAGCGCAGGTCGTGTTCGAACACGGTCGCCCGTGGGATCGCCAGCAGCCCACCACGGGCGAACGCCCACGGGAACCGGGCGAACGGACCCGTGTACTCGGGCGTCCACCGCACATCCGGGCCACCGCCCGGCGTGCGCTCCAACTCGGCGAGCAGTGGACGGTAGTGCTCGTAGGGCAGCACCTCCACGGTGTCCACGTCGGACTCGCGGACGGCGTCGTAGCCGACCATCCGGCCGACGACGCACACGTTCTGGTCGTGCGCGAAGTGGCGGTCGCGCAGGTTCGCGAGGAAGCCCGGCGGCAGCGCCATGTCCGCGTCGAGGAACACCAGGACCCGGCCGCGAGTCTGCCTGATGGCGAGGTTCCGCGCCCGGCTGAGGTTCCAGTCCTCGTCGACGAGCACGGAGACGATGTCGAGGCGACCGGCGAACTCGGCGCACATCCGCACGTACTCCGGCGCGTATTCCAGCACCCCGAGCACGACCTCGTACCGGGAGGTCGGCAGGGTCTGGTCGGCGAGGGCCGCGAGCACCACCCGGACGTTGTCCAGCCGGGCCTTGTACGGGATGACCACGCTGAAGTCCGGTTCTCCGTCCACCGGAAGGCGATCCGGCCTGAGCATGGCCGCGCTTGCTCGGTCCACTGTGGAGTCCCCTGTCTAAGACCGGTTCGAGCCGCGGAGCCGTGGCTCGGGAACCCTCAGTTTGCCAGAATGGTCATCACTGTGGCAACATATTGCCTATGTTTGACAACTCGCAGTAGTCGTCATCGGTCCGCCGGGAGGAGTCGGATGATCCCCAACCGCTGCCTGTTCATCTTCCTGGGCCGGATGCGCTTCACCTTGGTCAGCTACCTGGCGGTGCGCTCGGCCGCGGAGGTCAACCGGCCGGACGAGCTGGTGCTGTACTACGAGCACCTGCCCAGTGGACCGTGGTGGGACCGGGCCCGGCCCTACGTCACCGACCTGGTGCGGGTCGATCCGCCACGCCGGATCGGCACGGCCGAGCTGCTCCACCCCGCGCACCAGGCCGACGTGCTGCGGCTGGACATACTCCTCAAGGACGGCGGGGCCTACCTCGACCTGGACGTGCTCTGCGTGCGACCGCTGACGTCGTTCCTGGACGAGCGGTTCGTGCTCGGACAGGAGGGGCGCGAGCAGGACGGCGATGTTCCGGTGCTGTGCAACGGCGTCATCCTGGCCGAGCCGGACACCGACTTCGGCCGCGAGTGGCTGGCCGGCTTCGACCCGGCGACGTCGCGGTGGCAGGGATTCCGCTCCCGGGGCCGTGACGAGCACTGGAACGAGCTGTCCTGCCAGTACCCGGCGCACCTGGCGACGCTCTACCCGGAGTTGGTCACGATCGCGCCGTACGACGCCTTCCACTGGCCGATGTGGCACGCCGAGCACCTGGAGCGGCTGTTCCTCGGCCAGGGCGATGAGTTCCCCAACGCCTACTGCCACCACCTGTGGCAGTCGCTGTCCTGGGAGAAGTACCTGTCGAAACTGACACCGCGCCACATCCGCGAGGTCGACACCAACTTCACGCTCATGGTGCGCGAGTACCTCGACTGACCACGACCATCGCGGCACCGCGACGATGGAGGAGAAGCGTTGACCCGTAGCGCACCGGACCCGGACGACCGGGCGAGGCCGAAACGGCGCGCCGTGCTCGGCGGGGGACCGCCATCGGACCGCCGGACGCTGCTGTCGATGGCGGTTCAGTTCGCCGCCAACGGTTTCGTCTACGCCACCTACCTGTCGCGGCTGCCGGAGATCCGCGACCAGACGGGCATCTCCATCGGAACCCTGGGCGTGGTGATGATGGTGGGCAACCTCGCGGGCTTCGTCGCCACGTTCTTCACCACGCCGGTGGTCGCCCGGTTCGGCAGCCGACGGGTCATGACCGGGTGCGGACTCGGATACGTGCTGGCGCTGCCGATCATCGGCCTCGCCCACTCGCCCGCTGTGCTCGTGGCGTCTCTCGTCGCACTGGTGATCATGAACGTCATGGTCGACGCCGGAATGGCCCTCCAGGCCTCGATGTTCAGCAACAGCAGGGCCCACCCGGTGATCAACCGCCTGTGGGGCCTCTACAGCCTCGGCACTGTCGGCGGCGGGCTGGTGGCGACGTCGATAGCGTCGTGGGGCGTCGGGGTCACCACCCATCTGGTCATCACCGGCCTGGTGCTCGCGGTGGGCGTCGCGCTCGCCGGACCGGGGCTGCTCCGGGACACGCGGACCGACGCCGCCGACACCACCGACACCGCCGAGAGCCGGCCGCGCCGCTGGTGGCGCGTCGGTCGGTTCACCCTGGCACTGGGCGTCGCCAGCGCGGTCGCGGTGCCGCTGGACATCGTCCCCGGGGAGTGGGCCACCTTCCGGATGACCGACGACCTGGGCGGCGGCCCCGGTCTCGCGGCGATCGCATACTTCGCGTTCGCACTGGGGATGACCGCCGGCCGGCTGGGCGGCGACCACGCTCTGGTGCGACTCGGCGCAGGCCGGCTGTCCTGGGTGGGCGCCACGGTCTCGGTCGCGGGACTGCTCGCCGCGGCGCTGGTGCCGGCGCACTGGGTGGCGCTGCCCGGGTTCCTGGTCGCAGGCCTCGGCATCTCGGTCATCTCGCCACTGCTCGCCGACGCTGCGGCGAAAGCCCCTGGCCGGCCCGGCGCCGGCCTGCGGGTCATGTTCATCGGCGACCGGCTGGCCGGGCTGCTCACCCCGCTGGTCGTGGGTCCGCTCGCCGCCACCTCGGTGTTCACGGTGGGCACGGCCATGGCGGTGGTCGTGGTGCCCAGCGCCGTGGTCCTGGTGCTGTCCTGCGCGGTGATCCTCCGCACGCCGCGCCCCCGGGACACCGGGTCCGCGCCTCGGGCCGAAGCCCACATGGGATCGGCATAGCTGAAAGCCTTGTACGCACCAGAGTTAGAACGTGTGGTTGTGCTTGGCGTTGCTTCTGGTGAAAAAATATCACTGTTGAGATTAAGCGCCTACCGGGTGCCGAGTTGGGTGACGATCAGGTTTGCGCTTCTCCCGGGATGTTCGTGGCCAGCGGTGATCGGCATCTGCGGTAGAAGCAGTACGGCGAGCGGATTGCTCCGCTGGCGAGCCAGGGGCGATGTCGGCGGGCCGCCGTCGCGAATGAGGTTGCGTACTCGTCGTCGTCCCATGCGGTATGTCCCGGTCGTTGGGGGAGATCGCGGCGGCGTTGGCGCTCAGCAGACTATCGGTCCACCCAGTTTGATCCGCGACTACGCCGCTGTGTCATACACAGAGTTGGATGAATGGCGATCTGATCACTCTAATGTGTACTCGCACCGAGAACTGACATGGCTGTAAAGTAGCCGTCCAGTGCCCTGGACCCGGTCGCGACGTCGTCTGCGGAATCCCGCTGTTGCGACGACACACCGGGAGGTTCAGAGGTGGGCGAGCCTGATGCCGAGACGCCTCCGCGAAAAGTGGGCTACGTGTGTGGACGGTGGCGGGTGACCTATGTGCCCTCTGGTGAGGTCGGAGGGGACGACGATGTCCGGCACGGGTTGCTCGTGGGCCCGCTGGTGACCGACAGGTCCACGGCCCTCCGGGTCGCGGTCGTACCGGACGGCAGCGAACAGCGGACGATGATCTACCGCGACTCGATCACCGACATCGCAGCACCCCGAAACGGGCGGTGACGATTGATCGGGAGAACTGCCGGTCTTGCCGGCAGGTTCGGCGTGCTGTCCATGTCGGGGCTGAGCCAGCGGGTCACGTCGGGGTGCCCGAAGACGGTCAGTGCGACCTCGATGCGCCAGAGTCGCAGGGTGGGGCCCGCCAAGCCAATGTCACCCGACTGAGTGATACCGCACGGGGCGAGCGCGAAACGCGGTGACGTGGAGGGACGATGCTCTCCAAGAATCCGCCACGATCCTGGAGGCTTTGTGTCTTACCCTGCCGGACCCCTGAGCTGCCCAACGCCTGGCAGCAGTACCCGCAGGACGGACAGCAGTACCCGCAGCCGCAAGGCACCGTCCCCCGCAGCAGCCCTACCCGGTGGCTTACGGTCAGCCTCATAGCGTCCAGGGCTACTCGGCGCCCCAGCAGCCGTACCCGGCTCCGGTGTTCCCCACCCGGGCCGTCACCAGGACCCGTCGCCCGTTCGACCACTCCAAGCACATCAAATGGACCGTGCTCACCTGCGGTATCTGGGGCTTCATGGGCTACCTGCCGGCCTGGTGCTGGAACAGGTTCGGCCCCGAGAAGGCCGTCAGCGTCACCCACTTCAGCTGAGAGCCTGCGCCCAGGGGGCACGTAAGCGTCATTGCGCACCTGCCCACTCGAAGCCAGTTCACTGTGCACCTTGTTAGCGATGATCTGACACTGTTCGCGGCGGTCACGCGCTCCAGTCGTCTCGCGGTGTAGTTGGCATGTGTCTTGCCTTTGCGAGCGGAGTCGGCGCGGAAGCCGCCGGTCAGGTGCGGGCCCGCGCTTCCGCGTCCGCGGCGAGGAGGAGGTAGGCGCTGGCGGTCCAGGTGTAGGCGCGGTCGCGGAGGCCCTGGCCGGTGAGGGCGTCGAAGTTCTCCGCGAAGCCGGACTTCTCGCACACGG
>WUUC01240551.1_pt1 | contig 37050 bp, 35 predicted proteins | sample 6278441 | NCBI WGS metagenome assembly WUUC01 (sample SAMN13675441, study PRJNA597444) | soil metagenome | isolation source: soil | place: USA: Washington | collected 2017-10
CAAGAGGTCCCCATGGTTTTACATTCCTTCATCACGCACAGCGCGGCGGTGAAGACGCAAAGGAATTATTGGAATACATTAAAAGTAAAGGAGTGAAGGAAACCAAATTATCATTGTAAAAATTACTAAAATGAAAAGCGCAATCAGTTGGTTCGAAATTCCATCGAAAGACATCGACCGGGCCACAAAATTCTATGAAAAGATTCTTAGCGTTTCGTTGATACCGATGGATATGCCGTCGATTAAAATGAGAATGTTCCCCGTCGAAGATCCGGCCGCTGATATAGGCGGTGCCATCGTGCATAGCGATGGATTTCATACCCCTTCCGCGACCGATGGTCCGCTTATCTACCTAAACGGTAATCCAGACGTGCAGCAGGTATTGGATAAGGTTGAGGCAGCCGGCGGATCCATTATGGTGCCCAAAACTGAAATCTCGCCTGAGTATGGTTTTATGGCCGTGATCGTTGATACAGAAGGCAACAGGATCGGTCTTCACAGTGTTCCTCCTAAGTAAACAGTATATCGCAAAGAAATAACTGTCAACTAATCGTACGATATTTTTAAACTAAATCTTTTACGATGTCAACAATTTCTTATGACTGGACCAGCTTTGTGGTTCGTATCAATATAAAAGCCGCGCCAAACGACCTTTATGCTGGCTGGGTGACAAGGGGAGGCATAGAGTATTGGTTCCTCCGTTTATCGGAGTACAAAAAGCCTGATGGCCGTATACTGGGAAATAACGAATATGCCGAGAAAGGCGATATATATAAATGGCTTTGGCATGGTTGGCCCGACGACACAGTAGAGCATGGAAGCGTTCTGGATTGTAACGGATTCGATTTTTTAAAATTCAGTTTTGGTAAAGCTGGTAACTGTGCAGTATCCATTAAAGAAGAAGACGGCGAAACCATCGTAGAGCTGGTGCAGGATAATATTCCCACTGACGAACAAGGCAGGCATTACTGGCACCTGGGATGCAAAACCGGCTGGACATTTTATTTGGCAAACATGAAATCGTTATACGAAGGAGGCATTGACCTGCGTAATAAAAACGAAAAATTGCAACAGGTATTAAACTCATAATTTCTTTTAGTTCCATGAATAAATTTTGACCCAGAAAATATACAGTTGTAGAGGAACTTTGAGTTAATAGGCCTATAGATACTGCAGTGTACGGGACCGTGAGCAATTTTCCAGGATCCTGAATCCCTTGAAGCAAGAGTTAAGAACAATTATACAGGCTGCTTCAAAATTTTTTACCGGTAACTAACATATGGTATAAATTTCAGTTTCTTAATTTTATCTGCGCTTTTTCATTTTCGCTGTATGGCCAGTCGGTCGACAGTCCCCAGGAAATCATACCTGGGTGTATTAACCCCTTAGAAAAATATAAAGAGGAAAAACTTTGGCAACAAAAGAATCAGGCAATTGTGGGAGAACATTTCCAGCGGCTGGTGAAATACAAAAGACCGCTATGCAGTTCATGAGCGATGACCCTGCTGTTAAAAATAAGATCATGCTCGTTAAAGTTCATCCTTACAACATTGCCATTAAATGAAATTAACCAAATCCCCGGTTCGAAAGCAACCGGGGATCTTTTCTATAAGACCCTACTTTTTCCTTGTTAGTTTGATTGCCATCGATTTGAACTCCTTGCCGGTTTGAGGATCCGGTCCATACATTTCCATCAGCTGGGTATTGTCGTCAATTATTTTAAAGACCTCTCTCATATTGCATTCTCTTCCTGTTGTGGGCTCTATCATTTGCCCTGTCAAGGTTATTGTTTTGCTGGCCTCATCCCATGGCCCTTCCATTTTCATAATCCCGGTTCCCATATTGTCAATCCATGTGCTCATAAATTGTTTTGTAATATTATCGTAGGCTGTTGTGCTCATCCCTGTAAAGGGCTGATTCATGAAGCTTCCCTTGAATTCGGATAACTGGTAACGACCATCCATTACCATTTTATTCGTCATTGTTGCCGTACTGGTGGCAGGCGGCGCATCGGGGGACATCCACATTGTCACTTCCCCGTTCCATGTTCCGTTTGAGCGGGCAAGCATTTTATGCGGTTCGCCGGGAGTGCCGGCATCCATCCATGCTTTCATCTGGGCTGCCGAATCAACAGGTACCCATGCCTGTTCTTTTTCTTTACCTGTAGCTGCAGAATCAGCGGTAGTAGTGTTTTCGGAGGACGTTTCATTGGCTGTTTTTTCATTGTTACAACCGAACAGCAGTATAGCTGCTGTGCAAATGGTTAAGGTTATGCGTTTCATAATAGACAAGTTTTGTAAAAGGTAAGAAAAATAAAAAAAATTTGCCAACCAAAAGCCTGGCAGCCGGACGAAGTTGGAATTTAGTACGACAAAAACTCATTTGCGGGTTATCACAGGAAATCAAAGGGGGATTTCAATATGCAGTGTGCACCCTTTTCCTGGTGATGAGGTAAACCCAATCGTTCCGTTATAAAACTCAACCCGGTTGAACATGTTATTTAATCCAAGGCCTCGTTTTGTTGTTGAGGTATTAAATCCCCGTCCAATATCTTTTATTTCAAGCAACAGTCGGGTTTCGTTTATATCGAGTGAAATGTGCGCCTCCGTTGCCTGCGAATGTTTAAGTATATTATTAAATTGTTCCTGGATAATGCGCAGAATAGCCAATTGCTTCTCGGGCCCGATATCTTTTTTTGGCGTAACTATCTTTTTATTATAGCCTATTTTTATTTTGCCGGTAACATTGATGCTTTGAATAAGATCTTCTATTGTTGCTTCGAGACTGATATCACGCAGCGATGCCGGTGTCAGGTTATGGCTGATCTTTCTTATTTCATTGATGGCTTCCTGCAAGTATGCAAGACCACGCTTTGTAAAGTCTTTACCTGATCCCGACTTTTCGGCAGCTACTTCCAACATTAGTTTGGCAGAGGAAAGTATCTGGTTCACGTTATCATGAAGTTCATACGCCAGTTCGTTTTTTTCTTTTTCCTGCGCATTGATGATGGCTTGTATGATCTCTCGTTTTTTCCGGGTTTCTTCCTCGGCGAGGTGTCGTTCAAGTTGAAGATTTTTGGTTATATCAAGTGCTACTCCTCCCATCAGGCGGGTTCCATTTTGTGGTTCAAGCGGAAATTTATGGATATGATAAACCTGTTTTTCGCCATCCGGTCCTATGCCGTCCTCTGTCAGTTCTATCGCTACATTCATTTCAAAAACCTTCCAGTTATTTCTTACGAACTGGTCGCTGATATCTTTTGGGAAAATGTCATGGACCGATTTTCCAACGGCTTGATCGGTTAGATGGAAGCCACGTTTATAAGCGGTATTTAAATAATGGAACACACCATATTCATCGATGATCCAGGTCATCGTTGGCGTATTAGCCATAAAAGAAATAAACCGATGTTCCGATTGTGTCAATCTTTCTTCCGCAATCTTTCGTTCGGTGATGTTTGTATGCGTACCGATCAATTTTAATGGATTGCCCTCCGGAGTTCGCTCAAGCAGCATGCCCCGGTCGAGCACCCAAATATATTGACCGGATTTTTCTCTTAACCTGTATTCTATAGAATGCTTGACAATACTGCCGCTCTTATAGGAAATATCAAGGTTTCGAATTGCGGGCAAATCGTCGGGATGTACTCTTGACGTCCATTCCTCGGGTATATTCGCAAATTCCTCTCCAGTATATCCAAGCATGCTTTTATACAACGGGGAATAATAAATTTGTTTCGTTTCAAAATTATATTCCCACACGCCGTCGCCGGTACCCTCAATGGCAAACTTCCATCTTTGTTCACTTTTTACCAGTGCAGCTTCATTTTCCTTGTGATGAGTAATATTGTAAGCGGTTATGCAGATCTGGTTGACCTTATTCTCTTCGTTATTTACAGGTGTGTAGTTTGCCAGCAGCCATATCCCCTTTCCGGTTTCATTTGGATAAAAGACCTCATATTCTATCTTCTCCCCTTTCGAAACACGATCAAGAATTTTCCTGACCGGTTCCCTCCGTACTTCGGGTAACAAGTCAGGAAAATAGGTCCCTTCTTTAAGCACAGCTCCATCCCGGGCAAGCCTGACAATTTTCTTTGCCTTTTCATTTGCAAGCAAAATCCGGTAAGAGGTATCAAGAAGGAAAACCGCACCTATACTGCTGTTGAGTACCGATCGTAATTTTCGTTCTGATAGAATTATTTCAGTTTTAGCCCGCTGATCATTGACTTGCATTTCATTTATGGAATGCTTTCCTTCGTTATTTTTACAAATGATAATGAGTTTAGATAATTCGCTATCATTTCGTCCTGACATTATAAAACTGCAATCAACATGCTGTCCTTTGGCCGTGATCAATTGTTCGTCGCACCTGTGTTTGTCCGGAACTTGCCGAATGATCTTCTCAAAAAAAGTGTTGCTATAACCCGGAAACAAAAGATCTGAAAAGCACTTACCAATTGCTTCGTCTTCAATAAACTCAAAAAAAGTACTGGCGGCCTTGTTCCAATATTCAATGATTAGTTCTTTATCTGTTATAATAACTGCATCGGAAACAGTATCGGATAGCGCTTCAAAAAATGCGCTTGGTGCCGCTCTTTTTGAGGGGTGCTCATGTGAAAGTAATTTTTCGATTTCGGTTTTCATAAAACAGAACTTATAGATAGAGCCTAACCGTTAATGTGCCTCAAGCCAATTGTCGCCTTTTCCGCATTCCGCAATTACGGGCACATCGTTGGGTAATTTCATCGCTTGTTGCATGTTTTCAAGTATAAGAGGCATCAGCTCCTGAACTTCCGGCTTAACTGCATCAAAAACCAGTTCATCATGTACCTGCATGATCATCTTGCTTTGCATTTTTTCTTTTTTCATCGCGTCATGCACTTTCCGCATAGCCAGTTTAATCATATCTGCAGCAGTGCCTTGTATGGGTGAATTTATCGCATTCCGTTCTGCAAATCCCCTTACGGTAAAATTAGATGAGTTGATATCCCTTAACCATCTTTTCCTGCCCATCAATGTTTGTACATATGTATTTTCTCTTGCAAAGTTTATCGTATCATCCATGTACCGCTGTATACCCGGAAATTGTTTTTTATAATTATCGATGATTTCTTTGGCTTCTGTCCTGGAAATGCCAAGGTTATCAGCAAGCCCGAACGCACCTTGTCCATAAATGATACCAAAGTTTACGCTTTTAGCTTTATACCGCATTTCTTTGGTGACGAGCGACTCGGCGATTGCATAAACTTTAGCGGCGGTTGCGGTGTGAATATCAGTTCCGTTCTTAAAGGCATCGCACATATTCCTGTCTCCGCTGATGGCGGCGACGATTCGCAATTCAATTTGAGAATAGTCGGCGGACAATAACACGTGATTACTGTCTCTTGGTATGAAGGCCTTACGTATTTCCCTGCCCCTGTCTGTACGTACCGGTATATTTTGCAGATTCGGATTATTGCTGGCTAACCGGCCGGTCACTGCTACGGCTTGCCCATAAGTAGTATGCACACGGCCAGTTTTACTGTTGATCAATTGGGGTAATGAATCAACATAAGTCGATTTTAATTTAGTCAGTTCACGAAAGGCCAGAATATCATCGACAATCGGGTTTCCTCGTACCGCTAACTTAAGCAGCACATCTTCGCCCGTTTGGTATTGACCTGTTTTCGTTTTTTTGGCTGATGGATCGAGTTTTAATTTATCAAATAATACTTCACCTAACTGTTTAGGTGAGGCAAGATTGAAACGAACACCCGCTTGTTTGTAGACATTTTCTTCCGCGGTTTTGGCTTCTTTCTCCAACTGCCGGGAGTAATCATTCAAAAATATCGTATCTATCTTTACGCCTTCGTATTCCATATCGGTCAGCACCTCAACCAGTGGCGACTCCACTTCAGTAAAAACTTTTTCTACATCTTTTTCTTTTAGCAAGGGAGCAAAAACATGTTTAAGCTGTAAGGTAATGTCGGCATCTTCGGAGGCGTAATCTTTTATTTTATCCAGTTCGACATCCCGCATTGTACCCTGCGTTTTTCCTTTTTTACCAATCAGCTCTTCGATGTGTACCGGCTCATAACCCAGGTATTTTGCGCTAAGAAGGTCCATTCCACGTTTCCCTTCCGGTTCGATCACATAATGAGCGAGCATTGTATCGAACAGTTTTCCGGCGATAGATACATTGTACCACTTAAGCACAAGAAGATCGTATTTAATATTCTGACCGATCCACGTTTTATTTTTATCTGTAAACAGTTGTTGAAAAAGGAAAAGAATATCTTTTGTCTTTTCCCGGTCTGCAGGGCAGGGAATGTAAAACGCCTCTCCCGGTGTAACAGAAAAGCTTAAACCTACAAGTTCAGCCTCATTAGCATCTATACCGGTGGTTTCAGTATCAAAACAAATTTCATCGTGATTGGACAGCTCATCTATTAAACCGTTGATCGCATCAACTCCTTCAACAGCCTGGTAGGTATGCGGCGTATTGTTGATATTTTTGCTGATGCCAGTGAGATCTGTTCCTTCGGTAATATTATCGTTTGGTGAACTTGTGAGAGCAGGATTTTGGTTCGTAGTACCGGCTGCTTCTACAATATTTCCAAACAAGTCTGTTTGTATTCCTTCAGGGGCCGTTTTAAAGCCACTAAATTCTTCGCCAAGTATCCTTTTGCCAATTGTTTTAAATTCAAGTTCAGTAAAAACCTCTTTGAGCTTTTCTTTATCCCAATCTTTTAATTTAAAATTTTCCGCATGAAACTCTACCGGAACTGACGTGATAATCGTTGCTAATTTTTTGGAGAGAATAGCATCTTCTCTTCCCCTTCTTATTTTTTCGCCCAAGGCTCCCTTTATTGTATCGGCATTAGCCAAAATATTCTCTAGCGTACCGTATTCCGCAAGGAGTTTTGCTGCTGTTTTTTCACCGACGCCCGCTATGCCGGGAATATTATCGACGGCGTCGCCCATCAGGCCAAGAATGTCTATGACCTGCGAAACTTCCTTAATATTCCATTTCGCACAAACTTCTTCAGGCCCCATAATCTCCACGTCTCCTCCCTGGTAACCCGGTTTGTAAATTTTTATTTTATCAGAAACGAGCTGGCCATAATCTTTGTCAGGAGTTACCATATAGACGTCATATCCGGCCAGCGCAGCTTGCTTGCTTAATGTGCCAATGACATCATCGGCTTCATAGCCGTCCAGTTCCATGATCGGAATATTAAACCCCTGAATGATCTTTCGTATGTCCGGAACGGCCGTTGAAATGTCTTCAGGCGTTTCCTGTCGGTTTGCCTTATAGTCAACAAAATCTGTATGACGCTCCGTTGGTGCGGCTGTGTCAAAACAGACAGCAAGATGGGAAGGTTTTTGTTTTGTGATTAGTTCAACGAGCGTGTTGGTAAAACCGAACTGGGCGTTGGTATTTTTGCCTTTTGCTGTAAGCCGCGGGCTGCGGATCAATGCATAATAAGCCCGGAAAATCAATGCATACGCATCTAATAAAAAAACTTTTTCTGCCATGCCACTAAGTTAGTTATTTCAGTGTTGGCACAAAGAAGCGCATGTAAAAACATAAAGCCCGCAACGCTGATGGAATTGCGGGTTTTTATTGTATGATTTTTATAAATTCATTCAAAAAACATCCGTGTGCATTATTGTTTCTGTACAAGATATTTTTCAGGATTTTCGACCAGAACGGTGCCACTGAATGCGGCTGCTGTTGGTTGTACCGTTGTATCAACGTTTGCCGCTTGATTGTCTTTGTGAATAAAATTCAGGTAAAGGGCGAAAAAAAGAAGATTGAATGCAAAAAAGTTTGCAATTTTTCGGACACGTTTTTTCATAAAAGTGGATTTTAATCAGTTTCTATTGGATATCTGGCTTTCGAGCACTAAAATAGTCTGCCGGCTACAAACATACAATTAAAGGATACCCTTAGTTTATAAAATAGCGAGTAAATACTTTAAAGTATTTCGTAAAACTACGAGACGCTACCTTTTCATTTCATTCAGCTTCTTTTGAAGCATGAACATTTCATCTCTTAACCGGGCTGCTTCCATGAAATCAAGATCCCTGGCTGCCTTCTCCATTTGCTTTTTTATCTTATTGATAGCTTTTTCGGTTTGAGGAATTGTTTTATATTCTTCCTGGTCCTCGGCGGCTACGGTTACAAGATCCTCGTCCGGTGCAATGGCGTATGGGTTAGCCGGATCATAACCTTTTATATCCAATACCGAGGTTTGTGCAAACACCTGCTGTTTTGATTTAACAACAGTTCGCGGAGTGATACCATGCTCGAGGTTGAAAGTAACCTGCTTTTCTCTCCGGCGGTTCGTTTCATCAATAGTTTTTTGCATACTATCGGTTATCTTGTCCGCGTAAAAGATAACAAAGCCGTCTACGTTTCTTGCAGCCCGCCCTGCAGTTTGCGTCAATGATTTTTCATTGCGTAAAAAACCTTCTTTATCGGCATCAAGGATAGCTACCAGGGATACTTCCGGAAGGTCCAATCCCTCACGTAAAAGGTTAACGCCAACAAGTACATCTATTTGTCCTAATCTAAGCTGGCGCAGTATCTCCACTCTTTCAAGGGTATCTACTTCGCTATGGATATATTTTGACTTGATGTTTATGCGGTGAAGATATTTATCCATTTCTTCAGCCATTCGTTTGGTAAGCGTTGTTACCAGCACACGATCTCCTTTCTTGACGGTTTTATCAATTTCATCGAGCAGATCATCGATCTGGTTAACACTTGGCCTTATTACGATTGGCGGATCTAATAAACCTGTTGGTCTAACGACCTGCTCAACTACAACACCACCTGTTTTTTCCAGTTCGAAATCATCTGGTGTAGCCGAAACAAAAATGGCCTGGTTGACTAAGGATTCAAACTCATGAAAATTTAGTGGCCGGTTATCAAGTGCTGAAGGCAACCGAAAGCCATAATCAACAAGGATCAGTTTGCGGCTCCTGTCACCCCCATACATGCCACTTACCTGCGGAACAGTTTGGTGGCTTTCGTCAATGATTAGAAGAAAATCTTTAGGAAAATAATCAAGCAGGCAGAAGGGTCGTGTTCCCGGCCTTCTTCTATCGAAAAATCTTGAATAATTTTCGATGCCACTGCAATAGCCTAACTCTTTGATCATTTCGAGATCGTACTCCACCCTTTCTTTCAAACGCTGTGCTTCGATCAGTTTTCCCGAAGTTTTGAAATATTCAACCTGGGCAAATAGCTCATCCTGTATTTCATAAGTCACTTGCTGCATGATATTCTTTGGCGCAACGTACAGGTTGGCAGGAAAGATCGCCGCATTTTCCATTTTGCCGATTCGTTTGCCGGTCACTACGTCCATGCTTTCTATTTCCTCTATCTCATCACCAAAAAATGTAATCCGATACCCATAATCAACATAGGGCAGGTTGATATCAACGGTATCACCTTTTACACGAAATGTTCCCCTGTTGAACTCGATCGTCGTTCTGTTATATAAAGAATTAACCAACGAGTGAAGGAATCCCTGTCTTGAAATAGTTTGATTTTTGCTGATCCGGATGATGCTGTTTTCGTAATCGGTTGGATTTCCCATACCGTAAATGCAACTGACAGAAGCAACAACGATAATATCCCGTCGTCCACTAAGTAAACTGGATGTTGCTCTCAGACGGAGCTTGTCTAATTCGTCATTGATACTAAGATCTTTTTCGATGTAAACGCCACTAACCGGCATATAAGCCTCTGGTTGATAATAGTCGTAATAAGAAACAAAGTACTCGACAGCGTTTTCGGGAAAAAATTGCCGGAACTCTCCGTAAAGTTGCGCTACCAATGTTTTGTTGTGCGTAAGCACAAGCGTTGGCTTTTGTACATTTTGGATGACGTTGGCAACGGTAAACGTTTTACCGCTTCCTGTCACGCCAAGGAGTGTCTGAAATTTTTCTCCGTTTATAATTCCCTCCGTTAATTGCCGGATCGCTTCCGGCTGATCGCCTGCGGGAGGAAACGGGCTGTGAAGATTGAAAGACATTTCGCAAGTTACTGAATAAAATTTCCGCTCGATATAATCAAAGCAAGGAATTAACTTGTTGTAAACTATGGCGTTAGCGCTCTGGATAAAAATGTTATCCCCCAACAGGAAAAACATAAAAGACTTTATCTACATTTATGGCCATTCCATCTCTTGAAAAGCCGGAGTCTACTCCTTTTTATCATTAACTCTTCGGCTATGAAACAAAAATTCTACCCTATTCTCTCCATTACTGTGCTTTTTATTCTGGGTTTTCAATTCTCTCTTTTTAGTCAGCCATTTAGCTTGCTGAAAGACATAAATCCTGGCAGCAATGGCAGTAGCTACTTCAATTTTACAAATGTCAATGGCGTATTATTCTTCCGGCCTGATGACGGCGTTCACGGCGATGAGTTGTGGAAGACTAACGGCACACCAGCTGGGACAACCATCGTAAAGGACATTTATCCTGGCATCCAGGGATCGGACCTTCAGAGTTTTACCAGTTCTAATAGCGTTTTATATTTTCGCGCCGATGATGGTGTTCATGGTGCCGAATTATGGAAGTCTGATGGCACCGAAACCGGAACGGTTATGATAAAGGATATTAGTCCAGGGGTAAACAGCAGCTTTTATTCAGCACTAAAAAATATTAACGGAACGATTTATTTCCAGGCTAATGACGGAATTAATGGCTATGAATTGTGGAAGTCAGATGGTACTGAAGGCGGAACCGTGATGGTAAAGGATATTTTTCCAGGTATCAGCACCACTGGGCAAATGGCGGGAACGCCTAATAGCGGCAATCCTCAAAACTTTACTTCTGTTAATAATACCGTCTTTTTCTCGGCGGCAGATGCGTATGATAAAAATGAATTATGGAAAACAGATGGTACAACGGGCGGTACTGTTCTTATCAAAGATATTTATCCCGGACTTACGTACTCGCTTAACAACTTTATCAATCTAAGCGGTACGCTATACTTCACGGTTGATGGTGGCGGCAACGGTAGCGAATTATGGAAAAGCGATGGAACAACTGCTGGTACAATTATGGTCAAATCTTTCTTCGGAGGCAACTTTGACACCCACTGTACGGTTCTCGACGAGGCAATATATTTTTTAGAAACCGACGGCCTCTGGAAAAGCGATGGAACACCATCAGGAACGTTTTTACTTAAAGAAAGGAATGATGCACATTCCGGTGCCCCGGAATTGTTAGTCACTGTGAACGGTGCCTTATACTTTACCGGATATGACGATGTACATGGCCAGGAACTATGGAAGAGTGATGGTACACCCGCTGGTACCGTGCTGGTAAAAGATATTAATCCAGGCAATAATAACAGTGAGATCAATTCGTTTGCCAGGATTGGAAATAAACTTATGTTTTCAGCCGAAAATGGTGTTCACGGAAGCGAAATATGGGTAAGTGACGGTACAGAAGCGGGAACGAAACTGGTTCAGGATATAGAACCCGGCAACGGGAGTTCGATGCCCGTGCAATTCTTTGAGTTGAAGGAAACGATCATCGAGGTAAAAGGAAAAGTTTTTGCAGGCGTCACCACTTCAGATCTGGGCATGGAGGTGTGGGTGGGCAATATTCCTGCAGATATTGGTCTTCCACTTGAACTATTAGAGTTTGAGGGCATCTTGTTAAATAATGACGGCTTGCTGGATTGGAAGACGGAAAATGAAACCAACACAGCAACCTTTATTGTTGAACGAAGTTTAGATGGACGAAGCTACCAACCTGTTGGTTCAGTACTCGCTGCTAACTCCATTGGCTTACACAGTTATAGCTTTACTGATCCAAACATTGTATCACTTGAAACAGCAGTCGCTTATTACCGATTAAAGCAGGTAGACACTGATGGGAACTATACGTATTCAGAGATCGTTGCGTTGGCGATGGATAAAAAGAAAGGTTCTATTAATCTTTTTCCGAACCCCATAATAAGCGAAATGAATCTACGAATATATACACCCCGAAACGAAAAATTACAATGGCAATTGGTGGACAATAACGGAAGATTAATACGCTATGGCCAGTATGAGATTGTTGCCGGAGTTACAAATCTCTCAGAAGATATTGGACGCCTTAGCGCAGGCGTATATTTTATGAAAATAAGTGGGCAGACCCTACAAAAAGTAATAAAAGTGATAAAAAAATAAATCGAAAAAAGTATTAGATGTAAAAAGAAACGCCGGGGAAAGCCCGGCGTTTTTGTAAAGTAGAACTAATAAGAAGAATCCCTTATTTTTAAGTGATAAAAATAGCAAAATCACGCAGTCGTTTGGGTTTCCCCGATTCTTACCACTGTATTAGTACTTGATTTCATATACTTCATTTCTCAAATGTTGTTATTGTTATAATAAAGAATGTAGTTTGTGTATAGAGAACAATGAGGCAGAAAAGTGAGCGTTGATTTCTTAAAATCTGTTAGATATCGGGTGGATTTTAAGTTTACGATTCATATTTCTGCAGTTACCAATATCCACCATCCAATATCCTGTACGATATGAAAAAACTGCTACTCGTTTTTTACCTTGCTGCTATTTCTTTCGCCGGCCGGACTCAGCAATTTTCTTTACTGAAAGACATCAACCCGGGTGCTACCAGCAGTAACATTTGCTACCTGACAAATGTAGATAACACACTTTTCTTTGCGGCTAATGATGGAGTAAGGGGAATGGAGCTTTGGAAGAGCGACGGAACTGAAGCTGGTACCGTTCTAGTAAAAGACATTAACCCCGGTTTTACAAATAGTAGTATTGGCTACCTTACCCATGTAAACAGAAAATTATTTTTTGTAGCAAACAACGGCATTTCGGGAAACGAACTTTGGAAAAGCGATGGCACTGAATCAGGAACGATGCTGGTTAAAGATATCAGGGTAGGTACAATGGGAAGCAATCCCTCAAATCTTGTTAACGTAAACGGAGTTTTGTTTTTTTCAGCAGATGACGGAATAAATGGGGTGGAACTTTGGAAAAGTGATGGCACCGCTGCTGGAACGACGATGATAAAAGATATAAATCCTTTTTCAGGAAGTAGCTATCCGCAAGCTCTCGCCAATGTCAACGGCATCGTATTTTTTGCCGCTGATAATGGTGACTCGGGCATGGAACTTTGGAAAACAAATGGAACAGCAGCGGGGACATCCCTGGTAAAGGACATATGGACAGGAGAGAATGGTAGCTATCCTTTTGATTTGATATTTGTAAGCGGCAACCTCTTCTTTTCAGCAGATGACGGAATGAATGGAACAGAACTCTGGAAAACAGATGGCACGATCGGAGGTACAGTACTTGTAAAGGACATTTGGCCGGGCTCTTTGGGAAGTTACCCGTTCAGCCTTAAAAGTGTGGATGGCCTATTATTTTTTTCAGCAGATAACGGCCTGAAAGGTGCAGAGCTTTGGAAAAGTGACGGCAACCTCACCGGTACTGTTTTAGTTAAAGATGTATGGCCAGGAGCTCAAAGCGGAGCTGTTGGTAATTTTTCTAAACTAATCAATAAGCTGGTTTTTACAGGCAATGATGGCGTGAATGGTTATAAAACCTGGCAGAGTGATGGTTCCGCAGAAGGCACAATGATTGCCAGCGGCATAGCCGATTCCGGCGATGGTGACCTGCAGGAATTAGTCGAAACCGATGAGAACATCTTTGCAAGTATTCGTCAATCAAGCATAGGCCGCGAACTTTGGGTTGTAAATTTTTCATCGATCCTGCCTCTCCAGCTTCTCGATTTTAAGGGAAGGATAGATCACAATGACGTCGTATTGACCTGGAAAACCAGTAATGAAATAAATACCGAGTCGTTCGTTGTTGAAAGAAGTATTAATGGGGGTAGTTATGTTGTTGTCGGAGATGTGAAATCAGTAAATGCAGAAGGAACGCATGGTTACTCGTTTACTGATCCTAACATCATGGATTTCGGAACGGTGACCGCTAATTACCGCTTGAAACAGAGAGATAGAGATACCCGCTATACATATTCAAATATTGTTACTTTATTTATATCAGGCACAACAGTGGTTGATGTTTATCCTAACCCAGCCATAAATCAAATAAATTTTAAGATCGTTGCTACCAGAAAAGAAAAAGTGAATTACCGGGTTTTTGATAACGCCGGCAGAGCAGTGATACAAGGAACAGACCATATTTTACCTGGAATTACCCGCATAGCCGTAGATGTAAATAAGCTACCTGCCGGAGCCTATTACATTAAGCTCGAAAGCAATTCAGACAATAAGAAATTGCAATTTGTAAAGCAGTAATGTAAGTAGATATTCAAGTATTGAAGGTTGATATAACCGCTGGTTTTATTTTTTCAATTTCCTGTTTGTGTAAATGGAAAAATCGGCAAGTATTGTTTCGTATTCCTGGTGCATTAATGGAGAGGTAAGTAAAAAATCGGCCGTGGCTCTGTTACAAGCAGTCGGAATATTCCAGGTAGCTGCGACACGTAACAATGCTTTAATATCTGGATCGTGCGGTTGTGCTTCCATTGGATCCCAAAAAAAGATTAGTGCATCAAGTTTTCCTTCGGCGATGCTTGCGCCGATTTGCTGGTCACCACCCAATGGGCCGCTCAAAAATTTTGTAATGGATTGTCCCAGCGAAGTTTCAAGTAATGAACCGGTTGTGCCGGTTGCATAAAGTAAATGCCTTGATAAAGCCGTTTTATTATAAATGGCCCATTCAATTATTTCGTCTTTCATATTATCGTGTGCTACCAAAGCGATGCGCTTGCGGCTGGCTAATGTCCTTGTATTCATTTCTTGATTTTAGTATACCAATATTAAACAAAGCTATTGCCATTTGAAATAAAAAACCAATGGGCAACTGCTTGTTGCCCGGGAAAATTACTTCACGCTATAAATAGAAAAACATCCCGCCCGAGCGGGATGTTTTGTTCGAAACTGTTTTATTTGAAGTCGGCGTTTACAATGATCTTAGGATTTTTTGAGACCTTACCGGCATCGATGGGCGTTCCGGTTATACCATAATCTGCGAGTGCAATAGAAAAATTGGCTGTGGTGGATAAGCTACCACTCTTTACAACAATAGTGGCGGGAACTTTTATCTTTTGTTCTTTGCCCTTCACGCTAAGCAATCCTTCTACTTCTGTCTTAAAAGACCCATCTTTTGTAAAATCTACTGTGGACAAATCGGTGATATTGCCCTTGAACGTGAACTTGGGAAACTCATCCGAGTTCATCCATTTGGCGCCATTGAAATGTTCCTGTATCATGGGGTTTGAAAATGCAAAGTTTTTTACGTTCGCCTCAAATTGTATTGATCCTGTTTTGGTATCAATTACAGCGATCACCGTTTTATTATCTGCTTTTGGTAAAGCATCGATTGATGTAGAAGCATCAAAAGAGACTGTGGCCGAAGTGGTTGTTTTCTTTTGGGCGAACAAGCTGCCAGTCGCAATTACTAAGCTTAAAACGAGGGTTGTTTTTTTCATTTGTACTTCTTTAATGTGTGGGTTTTTATTTGTTTAATGTGCATCTTATAAATCCTATGCTATAAGCATCTAACAGTTCACTATAAATGCTGCCAGTGCATGCGCCTTTAATCGAAATACTGTCTCCAGCTTTGACAGACCTTGCTTCTGCCAGGTGCTGTTCCTGGAAGGCGAAAATTGCATAGTCGCCTGTGGTTGTATCTATCAATTTTAAATTAACCGTAGCTGAATCCGGGGACTCAAGTTCTGAAACCCTGCCATTAATGGTAATGATCTTTTGTCTGTATTTATTGTTGGAGGTACTATCGTCTTTTCTGAAAGCACGAATAAAATCAATCGCACTTACCGTAAAAGCCGCCTCCCTGTTTTTTGTATCAGCAAATTTTTCAGTAGCTATGTACCAATAAATAGCAGCCGAAATTCCTGCTAATGCCAGGAAGAGGGTCAATATTTTTTTTTGCCATGGCCGTTTTGTCTTACTCATTTTCCTGTATTGATGGAGCTAATAACTTTTTTAATGTTCTTTTGTTCACTAAAATAGTAGACAAATATACAATGTTTAAACATTGAACAATTTTGTATTCATAAAAAAATGTAAAAAGCCGTTCTGCTTTAGCGGAACGACCTTCGTATTACTAACACATCCACCGGTTTCCAGCCGGGATTGATTATTTATGAAGCCTGTACTTCTTTTATTTTTTCCCTGATTTTAGCTTCGATTTCTTTAGCCAATTCAGGATTATCAACTAACAATTGCTTAACAGATTCACGCCCCTGTCCAAGCTTATCAGTATTATAACTGAACCAACTGCCGCTTTTCTGTACAATTCCTAATTCAACCCCCATGTCAATGATCTCACCATTTTTAGAAATCCCCTCTCCAAAAATGATATCAAACTCAGCTGCTCTGAAAGGTGGCGCTACCTTATTCTTAACGACTTTCACTTTTACCCGGTTGCCTATCGCTTCATCACCATCTTTTATCTGGGTACTTCTACGGATATCTAAACGTACGGAAGCGTAGAACTTCAAAGCATTACCACCAGTTGTGGTTTCCGGATTACCGAACATGACACCGATTTTTTCCCGTAACTGGTTAATGAATATACAGATCGTATTTGTTTTCGAAATGGTTGCAGTCAGCTTACGAAGAGCTTGGCTCATCAGCCTGGCATGAAGCCCCATTTTACTATCACCCATTTCCCCTTCCAGTTCGCTCTTAGGCACCAAAGCGGCGACAGAATCAATTACTACTACGTCCAGGGCGCCAGAAAGGATAAGTCGATCAGCAATCTCTAAGGCCTGTTCGCCGTAATCCGGCTGAGAGATTAAAAGGTTATCAACATCAACGCCAAGTTTTTGAGCATAGGCACTGTCAAAAGCATGTTCCGCATCAATAATAGCACACATGCCACCTTTTTTCTGTGCCTCAGCAATTACATGCGTAGCCACTGTAGTTTTACCTGAAGACTCAGGGCCGTATATTTCTATTACCCTTCCTCGTGGAAGACCACCGATGCCCAAGGCCACATCCAAACCGATAGAGCCGGTAGATATAACCTCCTGGAGCTGTTCCCCTCTCTCATTCATCATCATTACACTGCCTTTTCCATAATCCTTTTCAATCTTGTCCATTGTAAGTTTTAAAGCTTTTAGCTTTTCACTATTATTTGACATATCGGGAGTTTTTTCAGTTTTTGCCATTTTCAAAATTAGGTTTTACGTATTGCCTTTTGAATAAATTTATAAACACAACGAAACTAAAGTATTTAGTAATTAAAAACTAATATTTTTTGTATTTTTTGATTTTTTTGATGGGTATGCAACTTCAGGGTAGAATACCATCAGCCCAAACAGCGATAAGTTGAGCGGCTCCACCGACAAGAAGGCCGGCATAAACTTCTTTGGGCGTATGATCAGAAACGACAAAGCGGGCAGTACAAACAAGGCCGGCAATCAAAAAAGCAAAGGACATATAGACTGTGTAGCTGCCAGCCTGCGTAAAAGAAAGTAATGACATAAACACCAGCAAAATGCCCATCGAGATAGCATGCATACTTACTTTCATGGTAATATTAACCAATAAGCCTAATGACGAAGCGATAAATATCGCCATCGACAACTGCACTACTTCCTTTGAAAACTCGGGTTGGTTGCGCAACACGTAAGACATCCAGAAATAGTAAATGCCACAAGCGATATAAGGAATGATCCGCTCTTTTTGAGTTTTTAAATAAATGGAATCCAAAAATCCCAACCCTTTGGCCAGCAAGACCGTCACTAAAGGAAAGAAACTATACATTATAATGAACCGAAGCATCGTGAGCATCTTCTGCGCCGGAGTAAAACTGGCAAAAAGGTAGGGCTGAACAGTGACCAGGAACCAGGCAATATAAACCGGTATAAACAAGGGGTGAAAAATATAGGAGATCAGCTTCCCAAGAAAGCGGATAAAAGTATTTTGGGGTTGATGTGCGGTTTCCCGTAATTCCTGCAACTCCCTACGTTGATCTACGACAAGCCTGGCATTCATAAAAGAGGAACATTTTTTGCAAAGTAATGCGATTATAAAAAAAGAAAGCAGCGTATTATATTTACTGAATTAAATGTATTAAAAAATAATATGAAAAACATGTGTAAATGATTGATGAGTGTAAATGAGCTTGCTGTAATCATCAGCCCGATCATGCTAAATAAAAATGCAAATGAACTTAAAATCCATCCTTGAAAACCGTTATACACTCGTATTGGCATTCTTTTGTATAATTGGGTATCATACCGTCTCCGGTCAGTCAAAGTATGTAAAGCAATACAAACCTATTGCTGACTCTCTTTCTGCTATCTATGGTGTTCCATCTTCCGTCATGCTGGGGGTAGCTATTATTGAGTCGGGGGCCGGCAAAAGTCGCAACTGTAAATTACTAAACAATCATTTTGGCATAAAAGGAAAAAACAATCTTATCAAAACGCATAATATTAAATCGAGCTATAAATATTATGCTAAAGGCCGGGATTCGTATGTTGCTTTCTGTAAACTAATAACGAGAAAAAAATTCTATTCCAAATTAAAAGGCAACAAAGATCATATACAATGGCTTGAAGCGATTAGTAAGGCCGGGTATTCCACTGCGCCGGATGAGTGGAAAAAAAACATTACAGCCGCTATCCGGAAGCATAAATTAGGAGAGATTAATTAATCGGCCTATTGCCAATGGCCAATACCGTCAAGTTTCAAGCCCAATCCACATCTCCCGGTGCCAAGTTGGCCACATAGTTTTCAGCCTGCATTTCCCCGGTTGCCAGCATGCCTTTCATTTCAACCGGATCGAATATTAACCCCCCGGCTCCGCCGCCCAATGGTTTTTTTGGGCGGATGATATGGATCTTTAATGGCACTTTATCCTCAAAAGGGTTTTCTCTTCCACGGATAAAAAAATATTTATTGATATCATCAGCGGACACTCCTTCCCGTTTCATTTTTCGCTTGACCGCATCGATATAAGTAATGGCCTCATTGTAAAGCAATGGGATAATTAAGTCGTTCTTGCCTACATCTGTTGTGAAAATACTAATGGTTTGTTCCAGGATCGGGAACAACGTTTTAAATTCAGGTGCATCACCCGCTTTATCAGTAGACAAAAGAATAGTAAAAATCTCCTTGGCATCGTTATCTATCGCCATTTGCACTCCTGCATATTCTCTTACTCCACCATCGACAAACTGGTGATCAGGGTGAGCCTCGCCAGGTACTTGCTTATTTACCTTTACCGGCGTCATAAATACAGGCTGGCAGGCCGAAGCTAATACAGCCCTCCTGAAATGTTCCGCATTCACCAGTTTTCTTATCTCATAATATTTAGAAGGAACGGGGTTAGCTGCCGTGGTAAAAACAACAAGCTCTTCCGTTTGTAAGCAGGTAGTGTTTAAAAATATTTCTTTACCTGAATTGATCAATTCGTCATAGAACTCGTCGGTATAATATTTTTTTATAGTTTCCCATAGCGGGGTTACTTCAAAAATGGCATCTTTATCCAGTCGGTTACCAATATTATCCTTGATAACAATGTTTTCTGTTTTCTGAGTAGTATATAATTTCTCGAGCAGGTCAATCTTACCTAAAGCTGCCAATGGTACAATAAGCGATCCTGTGCTCGTACCGATCAAAACGTCAAAATCAAGATCGAAGGTTGTTATAAGATATTTGTATACGCCGACGGCAAAAGCCCCTTTAGAGCCACCACCGCTAATGACCAAAGCTTTTTTCATCAAATAATTTTTAGTGTTTACAAATACTATTTTATTGATTGAATTCAGGCACGCTATTTTTTTTCTTTTTCAACCGGATGCCGATATGCGCCTGTAACCACCATGCGTTGAGATTATAATCGCGGTGTGCTGTAAATGCCAGTAGCGCCTTTTGCAGTAACTCCAGCCCTAGACCTGCGCCAACAAGCCGCTGTTTGTCTGTACCCCAGTTGTGCTCAGCGATCAACTGCAGGTTAGCAAGCCCTGCCAGATTTTTTAAATTGAACGATTTTAATTTGAAAGCAACAGACGGACCGAGTAAACCGGATATTTTTTTGTTGGCGTAAACAAACCCAACCGTAGCACCGATCCTAAGCTTATGTTCAACAACCGTAAACTGCGGATTTACCTGTAGCCCTCCTGCATACAGGTCAGGAGCCGAGTGAAAGTTACTGATAACACCATTGTCAAGATTAAGGTAAGTAGCCCACCCTTTTCTGAATTCCGTATCATCCGGGTCTTGTGATCGTGCTGTCAGACAAAACAATAATAGCACGGACAGAAATAGCCGGCAGTTAGTAAGGTTTTGCATATAAAAGGTTTAACAAGCGTAAATGTAAACCAAATTATTTCCTCTCCAATACTCCAAAGCGGGTACATGCCCCGTTAAAAAAATAAGACCGCAAAGCATTGTTCGCGGGCCTTCACCGATAATAATTATTGATATTCGGGTTACAATTCTTTTCTCAGTCGTGCCACAGGTATATTGAGTTGCTCCCTGTATTTAGCCACCGTACGACGGGCGATATTGTAACCTTTTTCCTGGAGAAGTTCAGTAAGTCTTTCGTCGCTTAAAGGATGTTTTTTGCTTTCGCCCTCAATCAGGTTGCTTAAAATCTTTTTTACTTCACGTGTCGAAACCTCTTCGCCACTGTCGGTACTCAACGATTCACTGAAGAAGAATTTTAGCCGGTAAGTTCCAAATTCTGTTTGCACAAATTTGCTGTTCGCAACACGGCTCACTGTTGAAATATCGAGCCCGGTTTTCTCCGCAATATCTTTCAATATCATTGGGCGAAGGTTAGTTTCATCGCCGGTAAGAAAGAAATCATATTGGTGGTTCATAATAGCAGTCATCGTACTTAGCAAAGTATGCTGCCGTTGTTTGATAGCATCAATAAACCATTTTGCCGCGTCGATTTTTTGCTTAATAAATATCACCGCTTCTTTCTGGCGTTTGTCTTTTTTTGCGCCGCGGTCATATTCCTTCATCATGTCGCGATAGCCTTCGCTGATACGTAGTTCCGGTGCATTCCGCGAGTTAAGTGTTAGTTCTAACTTATTTGCATTATTGAAGATAAAAAAGTCAGGTACTACGTATGTTTCTGCCTTGGTCATCCCACCTAGATTACCACCCGGCTTGGGGTTCAGGCGTATGATTTGTTGCATCACCTGTTTCAGCTGTTCTTCGTCTATATTCAACCCACGTTGTATTTTTTCGTAATGCTTCTTGGTGAATTCGTCGAAATATTTTTTTATGGCAAGCAGCGCGATATCGACATCTTTTCCTTCATTTTTCTGCCGCTGTAGCTGTAACAGCAAGCACTCCTGCAGATCTCTTGCCGCTACACCCGGCGGATCAAAGTGCTGTATCCGTTGTATCATTGCCTCCACTTCTTCTTCTGTAGCATTCACATTCTGACGAAATGCAAGGTCATCGACTATTGCCGAGGTTTCACGGCGCAGGTAGCCGTCTTCGTCGATGCTTCCTACTATTTGTTCCGCTATCTTTTGCTCTTTCTCATCGAGCTTGAGCAAGCCCAGCTGTAAAAGAAGAGTTTCATAAAAACTTGTCTCCGTTTTAAAGGGAATTTGTTTTTGATCTTCTTCGGGGTAATTATCGTCACGGAGTTTATAATCGGCTACTTCATCATCACCGTCGTGTACGTATTCACTTACATCGACACTACCATACTCCTCTTCGCTGCCGCTCTTGTCATCAAATTCTGTCTCACCGTTTTCGCTAAATTCATCCTGCACCTCATCCTTTTCGTCCTCATGCTTTTCTTCATCAAGCTCAAGAGCCGGATTTTCTTCAAGCTCTTCCTTTATTCTTATTTCAAGGTTAGCCGTCGGTACCTGCAACAATTTCATCAGTTGAATCTGCTGAGGTGATAGCTTCTGTAGTAGTTTCTGCTGTAGTGACTGACTTAACGCCATAATAAGTTATCAAATCTTTTAAGGGACGATCGTGAAAAAAAATTTCGCCTTACATCAAAAATCAGGCCGTAAATTACAAAACAAATGAATAGAAATGCCGAAACGGGTTTTTTTATTAGCTTTTGCAATAACGTTTGTGTTTTTAAGCATGACCCATGCTCAGAATACCTTTATAAAAAAAAGAGCAAAAAGACCTGCAAAAGTGTCTTTTTACAATGAAATGCCTGTAAAAGGCCGCTTTCAAATAAAATTTTCTGAAAGTGTTGTGTTTTTTCGATCTGGTCCGAAAATCGTCCAACCAACCTATTTTTCGGGCAGCAGGGTCCCTTTGAAAATAAGTGTTTTTCAGGGCGCATTTGACGAAAAAATGTTAAGTTTTTTTTGCCGGAAAGAATGGCAATTTGAGAAAGCCACGGCTATTCCGCTGCGAATAAGAATAGGTTCGCTGGACTATGCTGATTATCTCGAACAGAAACCCAATTCACCTAAACGATGGTAGGGTCTTACCGAAGCGTTCCCGGGGTGATCCAACAAACTCAGAGTTGACAAAGATTTTTTAAAGAAGGTGTAGACTACTCGAAATTTTGCATGGGAAATGCGTCCTAACATGGTTGTTGCTACCAGCCTCATTTAACTTTATTTGGTACCAACTGTCAGACGTTCAGGCAGCCAACCCATTTCGGGTATCAGCGCCGGCGTTTTATAATAATTATTTTGTAGGCTGTCATTCCATCCATTAGGGTTGCGGTCGAAGCTTTTGCTGCTGAAATAGATACTTCCTTGTAGCTGGGAATATTCCCGGAGCATCTTTATCTGGTTAGGTAGCTCATTCGGATTTTTCCAGGCAGCTCCTTTTTCAAAAGCCCTGTAGATGCCATGGCCAATATAAATATGACGACCATAGCTGTGACGACTCCACCAATTAACCAGCTCTTCATAGTCGGCGAGCTTGTGACCTATTTCCCAATAAAGCTGGGGAGCAACATAATCAACCCAGCCTTCTTTCATCCATAGCAGGATGTCGGCATAAAGGTCATCATAGTTGGTTTGCCCCGCTTTTGTATTGCTGCCCTCGGGGTCAGCGCTCTTGTTTCTCCAAACACCGAAAGGACTTATACCAAACTTGCAATAAGGCTTTTCTTCTTTGATAACAAGGTTTAATTTTTTAATGATAGAATCTACGTTGCTGCGTCGCCAATCATCCTTTGATAGTTTGCCCCCAGATCTTATATATGATGTTGCGTCAGGAAATTCTTTGCCGGCGATACGGTAAGGATAGAAATAGTCATCCATATGTATTGCGTCGACATCATATCGCCTTACAATATCTCTTACTACAGCTACCACATGTTGCTGTCCATCCTTATTCGACGGGTCAAAATATTTTTTACCCCCGTAGCTTAAAAACCAATCGGGGTGAATGCGGGTAATATGATTCGGAGCTATTGAGGCTGAGTTGATATTAAAATTGGCCCTGTAAGGATTTAGCCATGCATGAAATTCCATTCCCCGTTTGTGAGTTTCTTCGATCATGAACTGTAAGGGATCATAATAAGGAGAAGGGGAGCGGCCTTGTACACCCGTTAACCATTGACTCCATGGCTCAAGTTTGGACGGATAAAAGGCGTCCGCAGCGGGACGAACCTGTACAATAACGGCATTCATACCGTTCCGTTTGTGGAGCTCAAGTTGACGGACAAATTCCGTTTTTTGGCCGTATACGGTCGACGCACCTCTTTGTGGCCAATCGATATTATCAACCGTCGCAACCCAGACGCCGCGGAATTCATTATTTATCTGTGAAAAAACAAAAGAGCTTAAGAGCAGGAAGGAGCCCAGGAATAAGATTTTCATAGTGCTTAATATGGAATAAAAACGGCGAATCTACTGTAATATTGGGTTAAGAGACATATAAAAAAGGCAGCTAAATGGGCATCCACCGCTTTGTTTACAAAATCATGTGTTTTTCTTAACTATACGGAGCCTCTTATTTTATCAAGCAATTCACTTAAAATCGCGGCTTCTTTGGTACTAAGCTTTCCCAGAATATTGTCCAATTCATCCTGGCGGTTATCCAGGCGCTCTAACACCTTTTTGCCTTTATCAGTAATCATTACATCTACCAGCCGGCGGTCAGTTTTACAAGTTCCTTTTTTGACTAACCCTTTTGCTATTAACCGGTCCACGATGCGGCTGGTATCGCTCATTTTGTCCAGCATTCTTTCCCGTATCTGCAATGTGGACAAAGGTTGAGGATGACTACCTCTTAAAATGCGAAGAATATTGAATTGCTGCGGGGTAATATCCTCGGAAGCAAAAAGCTCCCTCGTTCGTTCCATTATCCAACCATACGTATACAGCAGGTTTAGCCCAGCTTTTTGATATTCACTGCGGAATTTCGATTGACGTATATCCTGATCTATACCCATAGAAAAAATTTGCTTAATAAATATAAAACAGTTCTGAGAAAGCGTCCTTGCAATCCCGGATGTTCTTTAGTGGGCTATAAGCAGGCGGTCTGTGCACAAAATTAAAGTTTAAACATTAATTAAACAATTTTCTTTATTCCGTGCAGCATCACAACCACAAAATGAATCTGTGTAAATATTATTGCGCAATCAACAAGTTTGACAAAATACATTGTATAAAAGCATTTTAAATGAAATTGTTTACGGAATCACTCAGGAATTTTTGCGAGGGCTTTGTGTCGTTTTATACTTCCATGTACCAGGAAATAAAACGCTGGTAAAATATTATTCTTTAGCTGAACCACGCCTCTTGCGCTTACATTCATTCATTGTTCTTCACGCCCCTTTCTTTAGTGCTGCCGACATTTTAAAAATGGTAAAAAGGTGGTGCGCTTCGTGCAGGAGGAAAAAGTTCAACCATCCCAGCAGGTTCATTTTCCCGTAGGCCGGGTGAGTACCTTCTTTTACAAGATCCGTTTCTTTAAAAGAGAGAATTCCGTTTGATAATTCCTTGCGTGTAGTCAGCAGGTCTTGCATTACCTCACGGCTGGATTTTGTGCAGTTGTCATGAAATACCGGATCCGCCTCAGCCGAATAGGCATTAAAAACAGCAGTTTCCTGTTCAAGAATTTGTTTGATCCGGCTGATAAACGTGTGCTGGTAGGTTTGCAGGTGAACAATGTTTTCGAAGATTGACCATTTTCCCAAATCCTGCTGTAACCGGATTTGTTCGTCCGACAATCCGTCAAGAAGATCTAACAGCGATTTGTGCTGGTACTGCAGCCGTGTAGAAACAGAGGAAGGCATTTGCATGATATAAGTGTGGTTTAATGGCTAATCACTACTCCACACCTTTGTTCCTTCCGAACAGTTGGCGCAGATGTCGATATTTTTTCTTCCCTTCAGGATCTGGCTCCTGAATTTAACGTATTCCCCGTTCTTCCAAATCTCTTTGAAAGAATTTTCTTTGAGGCTGCCAAGGCGGTGCTGCGCATCTTTATCAAAACAACAAGGCGCAACAAGCCCATCCCAGGTGATAACCGGATCGTGCCAGAGCCGCCAGCACTGGTTGGAGAGCTTGCCTTTAAATTCGGTTCGGTCCGATGTTTTCCGATAGCGACTGTATTTGTCAATGGTAGGGATGAGGTCGTTTGGGTCGTTTTGGTAATCGTAAACCTGTGCTGTTTTAAACCAAACGTCGTCTACACCCACTTCTTTCGCGAGCTTCTTGATATCGTCTACCTGGTGTTCATTATGCTTTACTACCAGGAACTGGAAAACAACAAAAGGCGTCACACTTTTCAATTCCTTTTTCCATTTTACAATATTCTTTGCGCCCTCTATTACTTTGTCAAGTTTACCGCCAACCCGGTATTGCTGGTAGGTTTCCTGCGTTGTTCCGTCTATGGAAATGATCAGGCGGTCAAGGCCACTTTCAATGGTTTTTTTTGAACTCTCATCGGTTAGATAATGCGCATTCGTGGATGTGGCTGTATAAATTTTTCTTGCCGAAGCATATTTTACCATATCCAGAAAAGAGGGGTTCAGGTAGGGTTCACCCTGGAAATAAAACACGAGGTACAAAAGATCTTTGTGCAATTGGTCGATCGTTTCAGCAAAAAAATCCTTTTGCAGCATGCCTGTGGGTCTCGTAAAAGCCCTTAATCCACTTGGGCATTCAGGGCAGCGCAGATTACAACTGGTAGTGGGCTCAAACGAAATGGAGACAGGGTAGCCCCATTGAACGGCTTTCCTGGTCCACTTGCTAATGTAAAAGCTCCCCAACACTTTTACACCGTTCCACGCACGGCGGAAAGTCAGCTTGGATAAAAGATTCAGCGTATCTGTTCCGTTAAATTTGGACATTGAAAGTAAAGTTAAGTGTGAATTCTGAAAGCTTTCAATGAATTACACGGCTCTGTACTTGTCGATAAAAAGAAAAAGGTTGCACGGCTAGTACAACCTTTATTAAGTGGCTCCTGCTGCTGGACTTGAACCAGCGACCCTCTGATTAACAGTCATATTTTTGATACAAAACAAACAAATACCATCACAAACTAAAGTAAGCTACAAACCGCTACCACAGCTATATACAAAGGATAAATATACTCGATTAATTATAGTTGGTATCTTCTTTTCTTCTCTTTTTGTGTCGGGATTGTGGTGAAATGTGTGTCGGAATTACTATCTTTGACAGACAATGAAGCCAACCACTGCGATCTTCTTGGATAAATACCACCCTAAAGCCGACGGTAAATGTGCGGTATCAATCCGGGTTACTTATAACCGTAAGAAAAAATACTATTCAACGCCCGTTACCCTGACAATTTCAGACTTTGAGAAAACCAAAGGGGAGAAACCAAGAGGCGAGTATAAGACCCTTGCCATGAAACTACAGGCTTTTGAAAAGAAGGCCGCTGATATTATAGAGTCACTGCCCACGTTTACTTGGCAAGCCTTTGAAAAATATTACCTATCCAATAGAGCGGCAAAGGATTCGATTCATTCAGCCTTTGAAGATTATATAAATAAGCTAAGGGAAGCCGGTAGGATAGGCACAGCCGTTTCTTACGAATGCGCCCAAAGTAGCTTAAATAAGTTTTGCAACGATCTGCGGTTTGCTGACATAACGCCGGAATTATTATCAAAGTACGAAAGGTGGATGCTGGATAGGGAAAAGCCCAATAGCGTTACCACTGTAGGTATTTACCTTAGATCACTTCGTACTCTGTTCAATAACGCCATTTCAGACGGGGTGTTATCTAAAGAGGTCTACCCTTTCGGGAAAAAGAAGTACGAAATCCCTACAGGTAACAATATTAAAAAGGCTCTTACTCTTAACGATATATCTTTAATTTACCACTGCCAGCCCAAAACCGGCAGCGTTGATGAAATGGCAAAGGATTACTGGTTGTTTATGTATTTATGTAATGGCCTTAATTTAAAAGATATGTGCCTACTGAAGTATGAAAACATTAAAGGCGACATATTAGAATTTGAAAGGGCTAAAACAATTAGAACGAAACGCAAGGTCGAACCTATAAGAGTTACGTTATCGGACGAATCGAAGACAATTATCGATAGGTGGGGCAATCCAAATAAAGATAAAGGCGGTTATATATTTCCGGTACTATATAAGGGTTTAACTGCTGAACGTCAAAGGGATTTAATACAGCAACTTACCAGGGTAATTAACAACCACATGAAAAGTATAGTAAGTGACCTTAAAATTACCAGCGACGTTACCACTTATGCGGCCCGTCATAGCTTCGCGACGATCTTACAACGTAGCGGCGCGAGTACGGAATTTATTAGCGAAGCGTTAGGCCATAGTAACGTAAAGACTACTCAAAACTATTTAGCAGGGTTTGAAGATGAAAGCAAAAGGGAATCACTGAAAGCATTAACGGCATTCAAAAATACATGATGGCGAGAAAGTTAATTGAGGATTATATTACAGAAAAGGAAGCACAGACGTTAACCGGCTATTCTCGAACCCGGCTTTATCAGTTCAGGGTTGCGGGCGCGATTCGTTGGACGGCTGCTTTATCCGGTCATAAGGTTCGTTATTATAAAGACGACTTGCTAAAGCTGTTGGGGCTATAATGTAACCCAAATTAAAAGATTGTTTTGACCTGCATTGCTACATTGCCTAAATGGAGTTAAAGTTAAAAAATGTCACTGATAAACTAAGGAGAGGACTTCCCATTTTTTGGTAAATATTAAAATAATGAGTATTTTTGTATTCGCCTCTCACCTAAGGCTGTAATCCAAAATCTTAGCCCGTTAAAAGTTCTTTAACATTAATGAATGTTCAATTCATGAACTCTTACTTAGAAAATCTATTTCAAGGTAAGGCTGTATCAGGCAAGCCTAAATACAGCAGCGACATTGTCGAAAAGTTCAAACGTACGATCCTGAAGCTGCAATTTGCCGACAGCCTAAGGGAACTATCAAATCAACGAGGGCTGCATTTTGAAGCTCTCCGCGGTGACTATAAAGGCTTTTTTTCAGTCAGAGTAGATAAGAGCTATAGGCTTATTCTGTCTTTGAAAAAGGAAAAAAGAATTCAAGTCGCCGAGGTTATTATGGTGCATGATCTAAAAAATCATTACCAGTAATACTAAGTTTAAATTTTATTTACCGTAGAAAGGGGGAATTGGCAATCCCCCGGACTGCGGGCATTTATTATGAATGAGTATAAAGTACTGAGTACTCGAGGCAAAGAAATTAAGACAAATATTGCCTTACATCCGGGTGATATTTTATTGGATGAACTTGAAGCTCGGGAGATTAGAAAAATAGATTTTGCGAAACAATTGGAAATGAAGCCAAGCCACTTCAGTGAACTTCTACATAAAAAAAGGAATGTTAGCGCTTCAACAGCCTTAAAACTAGAAAGAATATTAGGTATAGATGCTGAATACTGGATGAGAGTTCAAGTCTATTATGAATTATTTCATGAGAGAAAAAAGTCAGATAAGGTACAGGAGAAATAGCAAGGAAGAAGAAATATGCCTACTGGTAAATTCAAATAGTTGGCAACCTGGAGCGTTTTTCTTAGAAACCTTTACCCTTTGGTATTGGTTTAACCTTCCCCGTTTCTTCTTTCCATAAGCCTCTATAAATCCAGCCGTCGCCCTATTGTAAACTTCTGAGTTTGTTACCCCTCAACAAATGCGACGACCATAGCTTATTGCCCTTCCATAGCGGCGTGCATCCATTCTGTTTCAGACATAAAATTGTTTTTAATGTGAAAAAAAAATAAGTATTGGTATTTAATTGTAGCCTCAACTACGTTCGTTTTATGGGTACAACTTAGCCGCCTTACACACTTGCTTACACTATGCAGGTTTCAATAGTTTGTATAAAGTGCAATAAAGGATATTCTTTATGGGGTTATCCCTGGGAGTTAAAGAAAATAAAAAAGGTTTACAAGTGTAATTCGTGTAATGATGCAGAACAACTAGCACGTATTAGGTTTAACCTTATGAAATTGATCGACCCTGATACCGGAAGCCGTTTCCGTTTGGATAAAATTGAACTGCGGGTTAAACAATGGCTTATTGCAAGGAATAAGATTAGATCAGTGAAAGAAATAAAAGAGCAACCAAAATAAAAGATTGTTTTAGCCTGCATAATCTACATTGGCTACATTTTCACGTAATGTGCAATATTTATATAAGCCGCCACGGTATTGCAATTGCAGCCACATAGTAGGGGTATCTTCTATTAATTTATACACATTTCTGGTACAGTTTCGTCTTTTCGATACTTACTTCAAATATATAGTTATGAATGTAGAACTGGTATCAAGAAAGCAAGTAGCCTCATACTTTGGAGTTACCCCGGAAACGGTAAAGAATTGGCAGCGGAAAGGCATCATTAAGCCGTTCTGTATTATCAACAGGCATCCCCGGTATCAAATGCAAGACGTTATTACCGCCGTTTCTAAAGACGCAAGGGAGGACGTAAATCTATGCAATTAACATTTGAAATGTTACCTGATGCGTTTAGCCAAATGTTTTACAAAATAGAAAACATTGAAAGGTTATTGCAACAGCAATCCACCGCGGCCACAACCCAAAGGGATGATCTATTTTCAGTTGAGCAAGCCGCCGCATTTTTAAAATTATCTGTTCCTACGATCTACGGTTTAGTGTCCAGGCGGGAAGTCCCATACATGAAAAACCGAAAGCGTTTGTACTTCTCTAAGCATGAGTTGACCGATTGGATAAAGACAGGGAGAACTATTACAGCCACGGAAGCAGATAAGGAAGCGGACAAATATTTAAGCCGTAAAACCAAAGGGAGGACAATATGAAAGATGGAGCAAGAGTAAGCATGAACTTTAGCAGCCAGCTTGCAGCGGTTAAATTTGAAGCTATACCACATGGTGAAGTATTGCAAAAACTATTAAAGCAAATAGGGGCGATTAACTTCAGGGAACTTGCCGGGATAGAAGGGGACGATAAGCTACAGCGAAAGCATTACATTGTCTACGCCATTGATGAAATATTGAAAGCCGCAAAAGAAAACGGTTGGCAGCTATGCCGAAATAACGGTCAAACCTTTATTTACAATGGCGCGTACTGGAAAGCAATTGATAGAGAACTATTACAATCTTTCTTCGGTGCAGCGGCTGAAGCTATGGGAGTACCTAAAGCCGATGCAAGGTTTTATCAATACCGGCTTGATTTATTAAAGCAATTCGACGCTACTGCATATCTACCAGCCCCGGAACGGACGGACGGATTAACGCTTATTAACTTCTTAAATGGGACGTTCGTAGTAGATCACAACAACCAAAGATTAAGAAAGCCACAACCTGAAGACTTTCTAACTTATCAACTTCCTTTTAATTATGACCCTCCTGCAACGGCTCCAATGTTTACAGATTTTTTAAATAAGGTATTATCGGACATTGAAAGGCAAATGGTATTACAAGAATATTTAGGGTATGTGTTTATTTCTTCTCAAAAATTAAAGCTAGAAAAGGTATTGCTCTTGTATGGCAGCGGTGCAAATGGTAAGTCCGTATTTATTGAAATAATGTCCGCTATGTTGGGTAAGGATAATGTTTCCAGGTATTCACTTGAATCAATCACCGATCCCAAAGGATACTCAAGGGCAGAACTAAATACAAAACTATTGAACCTGTCGACTGAAATTTCCGGCAAGATGGATCGCGGATTATTTAAACAGTTAGCAAGCGGCGAAAGTGTTGAAGCCCGACACATTTACGGCACTCCCTTTACAATGAAAAGCTATGCGAAACTGCTTTTCAGTACTAACGAACTGCCAAAGGAAACCGAAAGTACGGACGGATTTTTTAGACGCTGGTTAATCATCCCTTTTGATATTACTATCCCGGAAGCCGAACAGGATAAAGAGCTATCGCGAAAGATCATTGATAATGAATTAAGTGGGGTGCTTAATTGGGTGTTAGGGGGACTAAGCCGTTTACTTAAACAAAAAAGGTTCACAGACTGTAAGGCAGCAAGAGAACAGGTAACGGCATTCCGCAACCAATCAGATAGTGTTTTAATGTTCTTACAGGATGAAGGGTATAAGCCCAACGCCTTAAACTATACGATGCTTAAAGACATATTCCAGCAATACCAAATTTTTTGCCATAGTAGCGGACATAGACCATGCAGCATAATGACAGTTAGCGGAAGGTTGAAAAGTGCAGGGTACGAAGTAAAACGGCTATCTATGGGAAACGCTGTCTATTGTTTGCGGGGATAATGTAGCCCCTGTAGCAAATGCAGACCAAAACAATCTTTTTTTTACCAATTAATTAAGCATGAAATATTCTTTAGAAATCAATAACGGCGTCCCGGCGTTACATAACTGCCCTGGATGCGGTAACTTATCATTAATGCATTATATATACGGAAGCGGCAGGAAATTGGGAAATAATATAGGCCGGTGCATTATTTACAAATGTGGATATGATATAGACCCGGACGAATATATTAAATCCCTGCCAAAGGGCTGTCCATATAGATGGGTTACAGGATCGCGGTCTAATGTTGAACATACGGGGTTTGTTCGTTGGTTATTAAGAAAATACCCACACACGGATGTAATGAACGCGGCTGAAAAATATTTAATAGGCTCAACCAAAGACAGAGACGCTATTTTTTGGCAGGTTACAAAAAACCTCGAAGTAATTTGCGGAGAAGTGGTTAACGTTCACTCGGTCAGCGGCAATACTGAACGTATTTATCGCCGTCGCATTACCGGGGACAATCCATTTAATCATAATGAGAGGCTTTGTTTATACGGAGAACATTTGCTAAATAGGCCACACCCCAAAAAAGTTGTGATATTGAAAAGTGAACTATCAGCGGTAGAAAGCAGTATTAAAAATCCTGGAATACTTTGGTTGGCTTCTCTGTATAATTCAAAAGATCAAGTTAGCCAAATTAAGGACTATTTACCTAATGCTATTTGGATATAAACCAAAGGGATGAAACTAAATGCCGGTTGTAATGACCGGCTTTGTTTAATGTAGCTAATGTAGCCGAAAACAACCTCTTATTCTTGTTATACCGGTGTTCCTAATTGTTTAACGTCTTTTAAAGAAGGGTATATGTTTAAATGTGTAAAAGCGGTCGATATAAAGCGAAATGCGGGGCTTACTATTCCCCCACCTGGAAAGCGGTGTCATATAACAATCGACAGCTACAACAGGCTTGAAATGGTTTATATACACATGAAGACTAAACCGGGCGGCGTCGTCTGGTTTTTCGTTTGCCCTGTAACAAAGAAACTATGCCGGAAGCTGTATTTAATAAAGGGAAAGTATGTCCACAGGTCAACTATAAAGGGGTTTTACCGCAAGTTTAAACCGGCGTGGATCACCGGTACTAAACTAGATAAAGTATTCAAAAGATTACAACAAAGCGCTGAAGCGGAAAAAATAATAAACCAAAAATATTTCAAACCTCATTATGCCGGAAAACCTACGAAGCAATTTCTGAAATGCGTAAAGAACATTAACGATGCAAAAGGCATATCGCTACACAGCCTAATTAACGGACATTATGATCATTTTTTAAAAACTACTGTTTGAGATAGTGATTTAAATTTAAAAAAACAGAGCTTGTAAAGATAAAAAGGGAGTTAGAGGCTCCGCGGAAATTTTCTGTTATACCTCATTCACTATCTTTGTTTATAAACCCACAAAATAAATGGCAAATGCTCCTAAGGTTATTGATCTCTATGCGGGGGTAGGGGGCTTATCTTTAAGTGCAGTAAACGCTGGTTTTGATTTAATAGCTGCGGTGGAAGCGGAAAAAAGAATCATAGATTCTCATTCCAAAAATTTCCCTAACTCTATTCACATTTGCTCTGATGTTTCAAAATTGGATCATAAAGCGCTTATCAGCTCAGCGAAGCTTGGAAAAGATGAATTGGCGGGCTTAATTGGAGGACCTCCTTGCCAAGGATTTAGTCAAATTGGAAAACGATCAATTTCTGATGAACGAAATGATCTTTTCATCAGCTTTTTTAAACTGGTTTCCAAAATAGAACCTGTATTTTATTTAGCTGAAAATGTACCGGGAATACTCGATAACCAGAACATTAAAATACGAAATAAAGCAACTGTATTGGTTGAAGGGAAATACAAGGTTTTAGAGCCGATAATAATCGGGGCAAATGATTTTGGTGCCGCCACTACCAGGAAAAGAATCTTTTTTATCGGTGTGCGAAATGACGTAAAAGGGTCTGAATCAATTCAAGCATCGATTGAAAAAATGAAGACAAAAAAGGCAACAATTGTTAAGGAAGCTCTTGCGGGACTTCCAATACAGATATCTAGGGAGTGGATAGATTATAATTCTAGTTGGAGAAGGGTTGAAGCCTCGCTATTCAATGCCTACATAAAATCAATAAATGAATTCAAGGATAAAATCGGTGATCCTTTTTCAATAAAAAGATTCGAAAAGAAAAAAGAAGTTTCTGGATGCTTTGGTACCAGACATTCAAAAGAGGTCGCAAAAAGATATAGTAAGTTGCTTGCAGGACAGCAAGATAAAATATCAAAATCACTCAAGCTTAATGCAGACGGATTTTGTCCCACCCTTAGGGCAGGTACAGATAGTTCTAAGGGATCATTTCAAGCCGTTAGACCCATTCATTATTCGGAAGCCAGAGTTATTACTCCGCGAGAAGCTGCTCGCCTCCAAGGATTTCCAGATTGGTTTCAATTTCACGAAACGAAATGGCACAGTTTCAGGCAAATTGGCAATAGTGTTTGTCCTATCGCAGGAAAAAAGGTGTTACTTGCAATAAAAGCGAGTCTTAATATGTAACTCTTGAATAATAAGGCAAATATTTATAATACCTGCAATATCCTTCTAATAATTTCAGATGGTCTTTCGGGGTTTTGCCATAAGAAAATTTTAACATTGCGGCGAGAGTGTTAATATCCGTTAATGGTATTAATTTGTCTATTTCAATTCTTTCAGAAATTGTCATAACCGGAACTAGGATTTCACTAGAAGGTATTATTTCACCGATTGCTTCTTTTTGATAAAACTCCCACTTATTCAATCCACTGTCTACTAAAATTTTTTCAGATTTCGATGGTTCGCAAAAAAATCCAGTTAAGGTAGTCATCTTCTGCCCATCAGCATATCTAAACGAGGAAATGTGTTTGAATATAATTGTCTTGTCTGTTTTTGCTAGTCCTCTTTGAATTGCCCTTAAAGCCATAGCTCTAACAATAACCGAAAAATCACTAAGTATATCTTTAGGGGTGATGCCATCAGGCATATATAATTTTAAGGTAGCTTGAGTATTTAAAAATCTTAAAATTTTATCATTATCGGCCACTGTTACTTCCGGAGTTCTGTTATCAGTGCGTTGGCTATTTATTTGTTCAATAAAGTGTTGTTTATTTACATTGAAAGTAATTTTGAAAATGTCTAAATCGCGCATTTTAGCTGAAGCTAATTCAATGTCTAATAATTGCTGGGCCAATTCACTTGGTGTGGTATAATCTAACCAAACTATTTGATTTTTGTCTTGTTTGAAATCGTTGCTAGTTATGTACTTTGTACTATCAGTATTATAAAGAGTTACGAATTTATAAGGGTTGTTAAATGTTTGCCGCGAAAATGCATGAGCTTCCACTTCTATACAATCCATTTCAGTCATACCAAATTCAAGATGCATTAACTTAAAGTCTTCTAAAAACGGCGCACCAAAGCCGACGTATCGATAGTTATTTAGATCTATTTCAATATATCTATCTAATTTTTTTAAGATATTAATAAACAAATTCCTTTCTATAGCTTTTAAAGGCCGTAATTGATACGGGATCGAATGTCGGTCAACAGTACTCATAAAATCTTATTCAACTTGAGAAAGAATTTTATCAAAACACCAAGCGCCTACTTCATTAGCTGACTTGTTTTTTCCAGAAAGAAAATTGTTTCGTATTTCGTCAATACTATCTTTTTCCCTGCTAAAACTAATATTAACAAGGCCAACCTTCATTGTAGTTTCTGGTTTTGGTAAATCTGGTATTTGATATTGGGAGTTATCGCCTCTCGTACCTTTTGTTAACGTTACTAAATTAGATTTTGACTGCCCAGGCTTGAGGGCATTAATTTTTTTCGGGGATTCGAATAATTTAGCTCTTTCTTCGCTCGAGGTTTTCCAGTTATTTGTAAAGGCTGTAAACGCCTTCAATCCATCTTTAATTTTACCTCGAGTAGCTGCATAAACTGCAGAACTTGTATCCAAGTTTCTTTTTGTTGTTGTTACTGGAAGCTTTATCGGAATGTTTGTCCGAAAATGCACGACCCCTGCGATTGCTATAAATTGCGTGTGATATTTTGGGACAGGCGCTTCACCCCAACCAGTGATATATGATTTATCACAATAAAGAACGACTCTATCATTGCATAAAACAGTGATGCCGGCATTCTCTGTTTGCGATTTGGCGAATTCGCCTTCTAATTCTTGTTGGATTTCTTTTTCAGTCGGCGGCGGTCTGTAAAATCCAATGATAATTTCTATTTCTACGTCGTCAACTTTAGATGTATAAACATATGGCTTAATAGCTTTTAGTTTTTTATCTTTTGGATCAGTAGTAATAATATTAAGCTGTATGGGTAGAATTTTAACTCCATTTAAATTTATACGGAAACCTTGCTGTATAATATAGCCATAGTGACTATTAAGAGCAATTTGTAGATTCTTAATAAATCCGCTTGTATCGCTAAATTGCCTTTTTATACTTGGATGAAGTTTAGTAATTTTCACCACAGTACCTGGTTCATTTAATAATCCCTTGATATCTGATTTCGTTAATAAAGAATAATGGAAAATCCATCCTGGTGCTCTGACCCAATTTTCAGGGATAACAACTTTAAATCTATTGATATCATGCCATGAAATTACTTCAGCTCGTTCTCCAATTTTGAAGATTGCCCGTTTCATTCCTATTCCGTACATCCCTAATGTTTCAAGATTATCATCATCATGATAGTCGTCAGACCTACCCATTTTAAAAGCATAATTTTTTGCAACTTCTAATGGAATACCACCGCAATTATCCTTTAAAGTAAATTCATTTGAGGTGATGTTTATGTCGGCATGATAGCCGCGATATTTAAATTCATCCTTTTCGGCATTTTTTTGATTTTTACGTTGACGATGAACCCCATCGATACAATTATCAATTAAATCCATTATGGCGTCCATTAGCTCAATATCTCTTGTTAGCATTGTAACAAAGAATCTTTTTGTGGGATCTGCAGAGACGGTGCCTTCTGTTTCAGAAGTCGTTTTAATTTTTACTAATGACTTACCCATTGTGATTCATTGAAAATTTAGACAATATATAAAAAAAATTCAAGTGTTCATATTGACATTCAAGCGCCACCAAAATTGATGACACATAATTCAACCCCCAATTCATTTACAAAATATATAAGTTAGAATAGAAATCCGCATTTAGAAGACAGTTGTGTCGGAAAAGTGTCGGAGTTGCATAAATAAAAAGGGTTTCAATCGCTTGAAACCCTTTGCTATGGCTGCTCCTGCTGTAGGACTTGAACCTACGACCCTCTGATTAACAGTCAGATGCTCTAACCAACTGAGCTAAG
>WUUC01124126.1_pt1 | contig 36854 bp, 28 predicted proteins | sample 6278441 | NCBI WGS metagenome assembly WUUC01 (sample SAMN13675441, study PRJNA597444) | soil metagenome | isolation source: soil | place: USA: Washington | collected 2017-10
ACCGCCGCGAGCCGGGCACGTGAGGGGCGAGCAGCCGCAGCGCTACCCGTGCGTAACGCGAGCAGCGCAGACCCGAGCCTGCCCGGCGCAGCAAGAGGATCGGCGCGCGCAGTAGCGAATGAAGTGACGCAGTCGTGTTATCCCACCAGCTTCAAGGGATCGACGGTTTCGATCGTCCTCAAGATATCAATCCGCGCTTCCAAACGGCTCTTGATCGGAATCTCCATCGCCGGGAGCTCGACTTTGGCGCGTTCGGCGAGATTAATTGGAATCCCTTTCGCGCGGACGTGCATCGTCGTCTTCAGCGGGATAGTAATATTCAGCGGAATTCTCGCTTTGATGGGAATTTTCACCGTTCCGAGCCCAAATACACTGGTGGATATTTCGGTATCGATCGGCAGCTCGGTCACGAGCGGGATAGTTCCTTCGATATCGATCCGGTCGTCGACATCGACCTTGGTCTGCACCGAAAAATCGACCTCCAGTTGGCGTTCGATCTTCACGGGAATTACGGTATCGACGTCGACGACCACCGGAAAACTTCGACCTTCGAGCAATTCTCGGACGTGCGCTTTTACGCTCGCAGCCTCCAGTCCCGCGCGTTTTGCGTTTCGCCAAGTCATGACCATGATGATCGGCAAAACCCATCCCAACGCGGCCACGGAGACCAACCACCATTTGAAATCATAGAGCTCGACGTCGCGTACGAAACTATGAAAACGCCCTTCGCCGATCACCCATGGGGTGGCGATCGCCAAAGCGACGATCGCCACGAAGCCGGCGATGACGTGCGCGAGAAAAATGTAGCGCGAAATTCGGAGAAATTTGTCGAGCACCGCTGAAGGTTAGTATCAGCCGTAGATCGCCGCAACTTTGTCCGAGAGCGCAGCCACCAGCGCGCGCGGCGAAATATTTTCGCCGGTCGCTTCCAGAACCAAACGTTCGGGACCGACCTCTTTTCCCCGGCGGTGCACCTTGTTGCGCAACCAGGAAAGGAGGCTCGCGAAATTCCCGCGCGCAAATTCCGCATCCAGATCGCCGAGCTCTTTATGGGCAGCGGCGAAGAGCTGCGCGGCGATGACATTTCCCAAAGTATAAGTTGGAAAATATCCAAACGTGCCCGACGCCCAATGGCCGTCTTGGAGGACGCCCGAAGCATCGTCGGGTGGAATCAGACCGAGGTGCTCGCGATACTCTGCGTTCCAAGCCTCGCGCAGATCGGCGACCGCCAGCCGTCCTTCCATCATCGCCCGCTCCAGCTCGAAGCGGATCATCACGTGTAAGTTGTAGGTGACTTCGTCGGCGCGCACGCGGCGGAAGGTCGGCGCCACGCGGTTGATCGCCCCGAAAAATCGGTCTTGGCTCACATCATCGAAACGCGGCGCAAAAGCCTGCTGCAAACGCGGGAAAAAATATTTCCAGAAGGAGGCGCGCCGGCCGACAATATTCTCCCAAAGACGAGCTTGTGACTCATGAATCCCGAGCGAAGCCGCTTCGCCGATCGGCGAGCCGAAATATTCGTCGGGCAACCCTTGATCATAGAGTCCGTGGCCCAGCTCGTGGAGCCCGCAGAAAAATCCTTCGCTGAAATCCTCCGGCAAAAATCGCGTGGAAATGCGGCAGTCCCCGGGCGCCACGCGCACGGTGAATGGATGCCGTGCCTCGTCGAGCCGTCCGCGGGAAAAATCGAAACCCAGCGCGCGGATAGTCTCTTTCGCGAAACGATATTGTTCGGCGACGGGGACCGGCCGCGCGAGAGAGCTCATTTCCGGCCGGCGTGTCGAGCCCAATACTTGCCCGAGCAATTTTTTCAGCTCCGGTGCCAGCGCACGGAAGAGCTCGCTGAGAAAATCGGCGGTCATGCCGGGCTCGAGCTCATCGAGCAACACGTCATACAGTGAGCCGCCGTTCGCCAGGAGCGACGCTTCCTCACGTTTCATCTTCAAAATGCGATCGAGCCACGGCGCGTAAGAAGAAAAATCATTTCTTTCGAGCGCGGCCGCATATTCGTGTTGGGCCAAGGTGCGCACGCGGACCTGTTCTTCGACAAAGCCCCGCTGCAGCTTCTTTTGCCGCTGCTCCAATTTACGGAGCTCGCGCACGTTGACCGCGCGCGGCAGAGAATTTTCGGACGGCTCGCTCTCTAAGATATCGAGCAGCTCGCCGAGGCGCGGATCGACCAGCCGTTCGTGCTCCAACCCGGCCATCAACGCGAGCTGGCGACTGCGGATCTCGACACCACCCGCCGGCATGGCGATTTCTTCATCCCACTCCAGCAGCGTCGACACTGAGTCGAGCAGGGAGCACTCGGTGCTCAGCCGCAAAAGGTCGCGCTCGGCCCTCTCCAAGCGGTCGCTCACGCGCCGTTCCTACCACGGTTGCAGCAATTCCGGGCTCGGCAGAGAATCTGCGTCCATGCTGACTCCCGCCGAAGAGCTAGGCCTTGGAGGAATGCGCTTGGCGACGCGCGTTCGACAGGCGTTATCCCGCGTTCCCGAAAAAGAACAAGTCGCGCTGATCGAGCGTATCCGCGAGGAAGCGACGAAGAATCATCTCTGGTATCTGCGCGACGGAAATATCGAACCGGTGCGTTTGTTGGCGCGACCGCTCACCGCGCTGCCCGATCAGATGTCCTATGTGCACTCGGTCTCGCTGCAGCTCCACGCAGCGATGAAGCGGCTGCCGGATCTCTATTTCAGCGACCCGCGCGTCCGTTCGATCTTGAAGCTGCCGGCCGCCGAAGAGGAGTGGATCCTCGATTGTTGGGGCGCGAGCCAACGCGATGCCAATCCGGTGTTCGGGCGCCTCGACGCCGTCGTCGATTTCACCAGCTCGCATTGGAAAGATACTCTTCGTTTCCTCGAGCCGAATATGAGCGGCATCGGTGGCCTGCATTTGGTGCCGACCGCGGATCGGATTCTCACCGAGGTCGTCCTGCCCGAGCTCGTCGCGCGCGATCCCTCGCTGCAATTGAAGGCGCCGCACGATATTCGCGATCTCTTGATGCAAGAGGTGATCGATCACGCCGAAGCGATCGGCCGCCCGGCAAAAACTCTTTGTTTCATCGAGCCGAAATATGCCGGCGACGGACCCGACGAGCAGAGTGTGCTCGGAGAATATTTCCGCGACCGTTATCCGATGAAAATATTACACGCCGATCCTTCCGAGCTGCGCGTGCGCGGCAACGAGGTTTATTACGAGGACGAAGTGGTCGACCTCGGATATCGCGACTATGCGGTCGCGGAAATTCTCGAGCTCGCGCAGGAAGGTGTGGACGTCACGCCGATGCGCATGTTGCTCCGCCAAAATCGGATGTTGTCCTCGATCGCCGCGGAGATGGATCAAAAGTCTTGTTGGGAAGTGCTCACCGATCCCGAGCTCACCCGACAACATTTCACCGCGGAAGAGCGCCGCGTATTTCGGCGCCACGTTTTATGGACACGCATACTATCTCCGCGAAAAACGTCGCTTCCGGACGGCGAAACCGGCGATTTGTTGGAGTACGCGAAGAGCGCGCGGGAATTTCTGGTGTTGAAGCCGAACCGTTCCTACGGTGGAAAAGGTGTCGTGCTCGGCGCGGCGCTCGCCGACGGAGATTGGCAGGCGGTGCTCGCACGTTCGCTCGCGGATCCGGAGCGGTGGGTTTTGCAGCAACTCACTCCGCTGCCGGTGAATGAGTTTCCCGTCGCTTCGGGAAATGGGCGGATCGATGCCGAGCCGTTTTATACGGTGATGGGATTTGCTCCGACGCACTACGGAGTTTCGGTCTTAGCGCGCGTCTCCCAAAAACAAGTGGTCAACGTCGCCCAACACGGCGGGATTTGTTCGCTGTTGATCGGCCCCGCAGCCCCCGCGAATCAATAGTTGCCCCCAGTCGCCACAGCGAGCTCGGGAGAATGAAACTCAGGGACAGGGAGAAATTCCAGCGCACTCCGGATCGGAGCAATCGACCAAACCATCTCCGTCGTTGTCGAGCAGGTCGTTACACGATGGCGCTTCTTGAGACGAAGCCTCGAACGTGATGAAGCCGGCCGATGCCCACGCGACCCAATTCGCGACTTCCGTCGTGTGGGTCGACTCGGGATCGAGCGAATCTTCTTCTTCCATACGCACGCGTACCGAGGACGCAGTCAATTGGCTCCAACGAAGGGCCACCGTATCCACCTGATCAAAACGATCCGCGTGGCCGATGAAGATCGGCGCCGACGTAAACGCGGGGAGGAAATTGAGCGTGTATTGAGCATGCGTCACCGCATCGGGTGTGCGGCCGGCGATGAACGCCTTCCCATTGTTCATGCCGTTGCCCGTCTCGAAGGCGATCCAAGAGATAGTTTCCGTTCCGTGCGCTTGCGGCTGCGCTTCTTCCTCCTGAACCATGACTTGGAAGCTCGATAGCCGCAAATTTCTCGTTCGCGTCACCACCGGCACCGCATCGACGCGCGAATTGAGCGACGTCAAAACAGAAGGCACCGCGCCGAACGGGGTGGAGAAACTGACCGACTTCCACGCGTTGTTGGCGGTCGTGCGGCCGGCTTCGATCACCGTACCGTCTTCGAGAATCCTGCGGCCGGCTTCGACCACGAGATAGTTCGCCGTCTCCGTGCCATGAACGCCGTCCTGGTATTGCCACTCCTCGATCTGCCACTGGAAACTATTGGAGCTGACGTTCCGCACGCGAATATGTGCATAAGCCGAATCGCCGGAGCTGAGCGCTTCCATGATCACCACCGGCGTCCGATAAGTCCGCTGCAAATTCACCGTGTGCCAGGTCGCGCGATTCGGTTGATTCATGCTGACCGTGCCCACCTCGCCGAGGCGCGGGCTCTCGCGCTCGCACTTCGAGCTGCAACCGTCCCAATTCGCCTGATTGCCGTCGTCGCATTCCTCGACACCGCCGTTGTTGACCGCGCCGTCGCCGCAATATTCCTCGTTGCAGGTGGCACTGCAGCCATCGCCGCTCGATGAGTTGCCGTCATCGCATTGCTCCGCGCCGCCGTTGTTGACCGCGCCGTCGCCGCAATATTCGAGACGGCAAATATTCGAGCAACCGTCACCGCTGGATGAGTTTCCATCGTCGCAATTCTCGAGCGCGCCGTCGTTGATCAGCGCGTCGCCGCAATATTCATCGATACAGCCCGCGGTGCAGCCATCGCCGCTTTGGAAATTGCCGTCGTCACATTGTTCGCCTGGATGATCGACGGAGAAGTTTCCGCAGAAGACGTAAGCCACGGCCAGCGGAACGCCGAGGTGATTGTTGGTCTCCACCAGCTCATCCACCCACCCAAGCGAATCCGCGCGCGCGAGAAAACTATATTGTCCGAGCGGCACAGAACCGGCCCCGAGGAAGGTGCCGAGCTCGACGCTGCATTCGCCGGGAAGAAGAGGTGGGACTCCGCGAATGCCGAGCACTTCGCCGCCAAGCTCGAACGACGCGGCCACCGGCGCGCTCTGTGCGGTGCCCTGATTACAGATAGTACTGGAAACCAAAAATCCGGCGCCCGGAAGCACGAAGGGTGGCGCTGAGAGCTCACTGACCATGAGATCAGGTCCCGATCCGATCCCCATCAGGGTGCCCGTGGTGCGGTTATTGTCTTCGCGCAGCTCCTCGAAGCCGTTCGTCTCATCGACGATCGCTCCGAGATAGTAGGCGCCGTCGAGGCCCGGTGTGGGCGGCCAGGCATTGACTGTATTTTCGACCAGGAGGCACTCCCCGGCCGAGAGCGGTGCGTTCGTGGAAAAGATGCCGAGGAAGCTGTCGTCGCTCGGCCACGGCGCTTGGAGAATTCCGCTGATCATCGCGTCCTCGGAGAGATAGAGAGAATATTCGGCGTTGCCCACCGGATCCGTGCCGTAGTTACACACCGACACGGCGACCTCGATCGTTTGTCCCGGAGTCGCCGATGCGGGCCCGACGACCGCACTGGCCACAAGATCAGGCCCGTTGCCGACACCGATCCGCGGACCGACGAAGGTATTGTTTTCCTCGTTCAGCTCCGCATATCCATTCCACTCGTCAGCGATCGCCGCCAGATAATATCCCCCGTCCACAAAAGGAGGTGGCACGAAGACCGTCACCTGGCCGGAAGCGACGGCACATTCACCGCTTCCCAGCGGGACGTTCGTCCAGAGCGTACCGAGGTAACTATCCTCACTCATCGGCATCATTCCGTCGATCTGCTCATCGAAGCTCAGATAAATATTGATTTCTCCGGGCCCCGCCGCCTGCGTCCCGTAATTACAGATCGTCGCATCGACCTCGAGCGGTAGTCCCGGCTGTGCGCTCTCCGCCGCGCGAACGTCCGTGACCACGAAATCGACGGAGAAACCGAGTCCGATTTCGCGCCCGCTGAAAATATTATTTTCTTCGTCGAGCTCGGACACCGAATTCCACGGATCGACTACGGCGCTGAGATAGTAGGTGCCGTCGGTGAACGGGGGTGGAGTCGCTGCGGGCATCATGCTCGAAGCAATCCGGCAAGCCCCCGGATCCAAAGAGAAAGGGAAAAAGAGGCTCCCCAGATGGGTCCCCGGAGAGTCAGGCGCGGCGGAGAGAGAGATGGCCACATCCGTAAAGCCCGCCGGCGTCGCGCCTTCATTGCAGAGAGTCACGGCAACGTCGATCAATCCACCGTGCGTCGCGCTTCTCGGTGCGGTCAGCGCACTGATCGAAAGATCAGGGAGCGAGCCGATGCCGATCCGCTCGCCGGTAAATACATTGTTTTCTTCGATCAGCTCGAGCTGGGCCTGAAATTCGTCGACGATCGCCCCGAGATAATAACTTCCCGGCGTGGACGGCCAAGGCGCATGGATATTCGCGGCGACCTCGACCGTGCGGCATTGGCCGGGAAAGAGCGAGCCGACCGGCGCCTGCGTGAGGAAAAAATCTTCGGAAGGAGGTCCGAGGAGAAGACCTTCGATCTGTTCATCGAGCGAGACATAGAGCGACACGTCCGCGCTGGATACGAAGTCCGTCCCGCGATTGCAGACGGTCACCTCCAGGTCGGCGAAGGCACCTAGAAACACGCTGTTCGGGCCCCGGATTGAGGTGACCAGGAGATCCGGTCCGAAGCCGATCCCCATCTTTTCGCCGACGAAAGTATTGTTCTCCTCGTTCAGCTCTTGGTGATCGTTTTGTTCGTCGGTCCAGGCCGCGAGAAAGTGCGGCCGGTTGAAGTTGGTAGAGACGACCATCTGCTCCGAAAAAGAACGACAGCCGCCGGCGACGATCCCATTCGAGGTCTGCAGCATACCGAGGAAACTATCTTCGCTCGGCCCGCCCGCGAAAATACTCTCGAGATCTTCGTCCTCGGTCAGATAGATGCTGATCGCCGCGGAGCCCACCAGCTCGGTACCATAATTACAGATCGTGCCCGAAACCTGGATCTGTTGACCCGGTTGTGCAGAGCTCCCCCCGGACAGCTCGGTGACCATCAAATCCGGACCGAAACCGACGCCAATTTTTTCCCCGACAAAAATATTATTCGATTCGATCAGCTCGACCATTTGTTGGGCTTCGTCGGCGTAGGCTCCGAGATAGTATGCGCCATCGAAATAGGGTGCGGGCGGGAAGACATTCACCGGACCGCGCGCCGTACCACACTGACCGGCCTGGAGAACATCGATCAGAGTCACTGCACCGAGATGGGCGTCGTCGATCGGCCAGGGGGCGTTCAAATAAGGTTCGATCGTTCGATCGGCGGAGAGATAGATCTGGATATCCGCCGGTTCGGCGAGCACCGTTCCGCGGTTGCACACCGTGGCCGAAACTTCGACGAGCGCACCGGGAACCGCGCTATGGGGGCCGTGGAGCGCGGTGATCTCCAGATCAGGACCGCTGCCGAACCCGACCAACTTCTCCACCCTCTCGTTGTTTTCTTCATTGAGCTCGAGGACGAGGTTCGTCTCGTCGGCGATCGCGCCGAGATAGTATGGGCCTTCGATAGTGAACGGCGGAGCCATGGCGTTCACCTGTGCCGACGCCACCCCGCAGTGCCCCGGAGAAAGCGAATTCGGGAGGAAAGCCGTGCCTAACCACGCTTCCTCGGAGGGCCAGGTCGTCTGGAAAACACCCTCGAGCGCCTGATCCGCAGAGAAATAGATATTCACCTCCGCGTTAAAAGCGGCCGAGGTTCCGCGATTACACAGGCGGACGCCGACGTTCATCCAGCCGCCGGCGATCACGCTCGCGGGTGCGTCGATCGCGTCGACGATCAGATCCGGCAGAAAACCGATCCCTATTTTTTTGCCGACAAAAATATTGTTCGATTCGAGGAGCTCGCCGATATTATCGAGCTCGTCGACGATTCCCGCGAGATAGTAGCTCCGGTCCTGCATTCCGTTCGGCGGGAGGGTCGCGCTGAGCTCGCCCGAAACCGTGGTACACCGGCCCGGCAGCAACAGATTCGAGAAAGAGATAATACCGAGAAATCCGTCTCCCGACGGTGCCGGTGAGAATATTCCTTCGATCGTTTCGTCCGCCGACAGATAGAAGGTGAGCTCTGCGCTGCCGGTCGGAGCTTGGCCGCGGTTACAGATCGTCGCTTCGACGGGAAATTGTTGCCAGGGCTCTACGCTCGGCGGCGCTAAGATCGCGGTGATCACCAAATCCGGCTCGAAACCGAGCCCGATCGAAGGTCCGGCGTAACGATTATTTTCCTCGTTCAGCTCATTGTAGGCCTCGCTCTCGTCGACGATCGCGCCGATCCGATATTCTCCGTTCGTGAACGGGAAAGGAATGAACGTCGACACTGAGCCGGTGGCTTCGCGGCAACGTCCCGGAGGGAGCAAGCCGTCGGCGAAGAGTGTTCCGACAAAAGTGTCATCGCTCGGCCAGGGTTGCGCAAAAATCCCGTCGATCTGGGCGTCGGCGGAGACATAAATATTTACGTCGGGCCCGCTGGCCAGAGTCGTTCCGTAATTACAGACCGTGGCGGATACTTCGATCGAAGCACCCGGAGCCGCGCTGGGCGGTGCGGAGATCGCGGTGACGACCAGATCGGGATCGAAGCCGACGCCGAGCTCTCGCGGCGCGCTCTCGTTGTTCGTCTCGTTCAGCTCCAACAGGTTGTTGAAGGGATCGGCGATCGCGGTCAGCTCCAAGACACCTTGAAATGGAGACGGCGCGGTCACCGGGACGAGACCGGAGATGACGCGACACTGGCCCGCCGACAACGAAACGTTGCCGGTGAGGAGGCCGGCGAACACGCCGGAAATCTCAATCGCCACCTCGGACGGACCTATAGAGATTGTGCCGCCGTTGCAGACCGTCGCCGAAACTTCGATCGAATTACCCGAAAATCCGCTGTGCGGAGCTTCGAGACCACTGATCGAAAGGTCAGGTTGGAAACCAACGCCGACGACGGCGCCGGCGAGCTCATTATTTTCTTCGTTGAGCTCGAAAAAGTTATTCCACGGATCGACCCACGCGTGGAGCTGATACGCACCCTCACCTCCCGGCGGCGCGAGCAGAGCCGGAACATCGCCGGACCCGACACGGCATCGACCCGGGCCGATGGGCTCGAAGATCGAGACGTATCCGAGCGGGGTACTCGGATCGAAGTGGACCTGCACGTCTGCAAACCAAGCGCTCGCGGTGCCGTAATTACAGACCGTCGCTTCGACGTTCATCATCCCGCCTGGAAATACTCCGCTCGGGCCGGTCAACGAAGTGACCACCAGATCAGGTCCGTTGCCGACGCCGATGCGCGTACCGACAGTTTCGTTGTTCGTCTCGATCAGCTCCGGGGTCCATTGTTGTTCGTCGGCGATCGCCCCGAGATAGTATGGGCCGTCGGTGAATGGAGACGGCGGCCAAGCAAAAAATTCACCGGCGAGCTCTCGGCATTGGCGGGGAAAGAGCGGCCCCGGCGAAAAAAGAGCACCCAAAAAACCATCGTCGGTGGACGCTGACTCAAAGATGCCGGTGATATCTTGATCGGCCGAGAGGTAGATGTTCACTTCCGCGGCAGCGGGCGAGGTCCCACGGTTACAGACGGTGGCGCGCACGGTGATCGATGCGCCGGGTGCGGCGCCGGTGGGACCGCTCAGCTCGGTGATCTTTAGATCAGGTCCGAAACCGAGCCCGAAATCTCCGGCATTGAAGCTGTTGTTCGCCTCATTGGCCTCACCGACAAAATTTCCGATGTCGATGATCGATCCGAGAAAATAGGCGCCGTCCGGAGCGAAGGGGGTGACGAAAACGCTCGACGAGTCACATTGACCGGGCCCAAGCGGAGGCAACCAGCGCGTTCCGAGGAAAAGATCGCTCGGGTCGATGACTGCGTCCGAGGAAATATAGTAGGAAATATCGGTCGAGGACGCGAAGGTATCTCCGTCATTACAGACTTCATCGCGCAGCTCTATGCTCATTCCGGGCTCCGAGCTCGGGGGCGCGATCAGCTCGCGGGTGACGAGGTCGATTCCGGACAACGCCCGAACCGAAGTCTCGGTCGCTATCGTTTGGTTTGAAGACTCGCGATGACACGCAGCTGTGAGGAGGAGCGAAACAATGATCAGGCGGGCTCGAAGCATGCAGCCTGATGCCGCGTCTCTCGCGGAAATTCAACCTCTGCTGTTCTTGCGGCCAGCTCTGTGTCGGAGAAGCTCGCCGCTCGTCGCCCGCGGGCGCATCGGCTCCGAAAGTGACCTTTCATGTCCAACCTGAGCCTCGGCAGATATGAAGTGTTGGCGCGCCTGTCGCGAGGCGACACCGCCAATCTTTTTCTGGCGCGCAGTCGCGGAGCCGCCGGATTCAATCGATTGGTGGCTTTAAAAATATTGCGTCCCGAGCTAGCTGCCAAAGACGAGATCGTGGAGCTCTTCCTCGACGAAGCACGTATGGCCGCGCGCCTGCGCCACCCCAATTGTGTCGAGATCTACGACCTCGGCCGGACCGGAGATACTTACTTCATCTCCATGGAATATATCTTGGGTGAGTCGCTCGATGCGCTCATTCCCCAACAGGTCTTCGAAGCACACGAAGTGGCGTTCATTCTCGCCGCTGCCTGCGACGGGCTTCATCACGCCCACCAGCTCGCGGACGCCAAAGGCCGGGCTTTTGAGCTGGTACACCGCGATATGTCACCCGACAATTTGATGGTCACCTCGGACGGGTACACGAAGATCGTCGATTTCGGGATCGCCAAAACCGCGGCGAATAAAACGGTGACCGCGACCGGAGAGATCAAAGGCAAACCGAACTATATGTCGCCCGAACAAATATCCGGGCGAGAGATCGATCGGCGCAGCGATATTTTTTCGATGGGCATTATTCTTTGGGAGTGTTTGACTGGAAAAAGACTCTTCGAAGGATTTTCGGTTCAAGAAACGATGGAACGTATCCTCGGCGCCAACGCGCCGCGCGTCCGTGACGTCGCGCCGCACGCACCGCGTGAGCTGGAGTCGATCTGCGTGCGCGCGCTGGAGAGGGTACGAGAGCGGCGCTTCTCCGACGCACGGGAGATGGCGAGCGCGCTCCGCAACTATCTCGATCGTGCTTGGCCGGGACATCGCACGCAGGAGATCGCGCAATCACTGCAAGATTACGCCGGAGAAACGATCGCCTCGAAGAAACGTGCTTACGAAGGACTGCTCTCGGGGACAGGTGCGCTCGGCAAAATGATCACGCTGCTCGACGCAGAGCCCGCGCGGCACAGCGATTTTTTGGCTCCGGTGGAAGAGAACACCCTCGAGAGTCATGGAGATACTTCGATCGCCACGGTCATCGAAGTCGAGGTCAGCGCTTCGGGGACCGATCCTGATCCGACGATCGTCGAGCCGGAAACGGTGAGTCCCGCCTGGCTCCGCGTACCTTCCTTGGGCATCAGAGAAAGCTCGCAGGGCATCGTGGAGATCACCCATCCCGAGCTCGATGAGGACGACGAGGAAACAGAACACCGCGAGGAGCCGGTCGATGACACCAAGGAACTTCCACCGCGGGTCGCCCCGTCACTGCCGAATGCGCCGCAATCGATCTTGTGGCTCGCGGCGCCCGCGTTGTTGGCGATCATCCTGTTGGTCGCGATACTCTATTTTTTTTATTCGCCGCCTTGACCGCCAAATATTCGAGCCTACCCCTGAAACCGTTGTGAGCGGTCAACACTCGATCACGTCCTCTTCGCCGCAGCTCCCCAGCATCCACGGCTCGAAGAGGAGAATCACGTGCTCGACGAAAATGACCATCGCTCCATAGGACAGCGGCAATCGCTGTTTCTTTTCCACGAAGACGCCCCGGGAATGGTGTTTTGGAGGCCGCGCGGCCTCGATATTTACCGCGCCCTCGAAAACGAGATCCGCCAACATCTGCAACGAGAGAGTTATCTCGAAGTCCGGACTCCACAGCTCCTGCGGCGGCCGATCTGGGAAAAGAGCGGACATTGGGCCAATTTCCGGGAAAATATGTTCGTCCTCGACGAGGACGGGCGGGGCGCCGCGCTGAAACCGGTCAGTTGCCCCGGACATATTCAAATTGTGGAAAGAATGGCCCCCTCCTATCGCGATCTTCCGCTGAAGATTGCGGAGCTCGGCTTGGTCCACCGCAACGAGGTGAGCGGTGCGCTCCACGGACTATTTCGCTTGCGACAATTTACTCAGGACGACGGCCATATTTTCTGCTCCGAGGACCAGATCGAAGAACAGATCGGGAAAATCATCTTTTCGCTCCTCGAGATTTACCGAAAATGCGGCTTCGAGAATATCGAAGTCTCTTTTTCTTCGCGGCCCGCGGTTCGCGTGGGAAGCAACGAGCTCTGGGACCGCGCCGAACAAATATTGGAGAGAGCCGCGCGAAATGCAGGGATCGATTTTGGGATCAATCCCGGCCAAGGCGCGTTTTATGGGCCGAAATTGGAGCTCGCGCTGCGCGACCGCCTCGGGCGTGAGTGGCAGTGCGGAACCGTGCAGCTCGACTTCAATCTGCCGGAGCGCTTTGGGATGAGTTACGTGTCGTCGTCGGGCGCGAAGGTGCGGCCGGCGATGATCCATCGCGCGATCTTCGGGAGCCTGGAGCGATTTTTAGGAATATTGCTGGAACACCACCGCGGTGCTTTGCCCGCGTGGATCGCGCCGGAACAAGTGCTTCTCGCGCCGATCAGCGAAGCTGAACATGAGTATGCGAAAAGGTGTTTCGCCGAGCTGCAAGCGCGCGGGGTACGTGTGGTGCTCGACGTGCGGTCGGAGTCGCTGGGAAAAAAGATCGCCGAGGCGAGAGAAGCCGGCATTCCTTATGTGGCAGTGGCTGGCGCGCGAGAAATGGAACGTAATATTTTGATGTTGCGCGCGCGCGACGGCTCGAATCGCGAAGTATCGGCCGAGGAAATTAATATTTTGCTCGGCGGCGGCTGAACCACAACACCAGGGCGGCGAAGGAGAGGAACAAACAGGCTCCTTCGCCGCTCTGCTCGCCAGCGCATTGGCGCCACTGATCTCTGGGTCAGCTGTACTCTTGGGCAGGTCACCTTCGACGGAACGGAGGTGACCACGGGCGGCGACCGGGTCGAAATTATCGCGCATCAGCACCCCGACTTCCCAGGGATAGGCCTCTCAGCTCGTAGGGATTCAAACCGTGCGCCGAAGCTCGCCCAACCACCCTTGGGACGCAGCGAGGGTCGCGCCGGTCGGAGAGAACGTTTCGGCGGCTTGTCCCGTAGATGGAGCGGAGGCGACGCCCGCGGGCTCGGCGACCTCACAAGCCGCAAGAAAAGCCGACAAAACGGGCGCCCCGCCGGCCCGAGAAGGTGAGCTCTCCAGGCGCGCGCACCCGCGAGCACGAGAATCTTGTGGGGCGATATGCACCCGACAACGACCGACTGTTCGAAATGCTCAAGTCGACAAGTGGTCCATTTGAGAGGACGCGCAGGGCCGGGTAGCCTCCGCCCATGGTCTTTCGGCCAGGCTTCGCCGTGCTCCTCTCTTTCTCGCTGCTCTTGTGTTGTGCACAACCGCAGAAGCCGCGCGCAAAAGCGCCGCCGCCCGATCCGATCGCGGCAACCGAGAAGCTCGCCTTCGAAGCGGAGCGCGAGATCAATCTCGCGGAAAATGCGCTCCGCGAAGAACAACCGGATCGCGCCACGGAACATCTCGACGTCGCAGACAGATCTTTGTCGACTTCGCAGATCGATACTTATCCGGACGCGTCGCGTTTGCGGGAGAGATATCTCGAGCTTTTGAAACGAGTGCCCGAGGTCCGCGAAAACGTGCGAAAAAAAGAGCTCGCGGCGCAGGTGGAAAAATCGAAGACCAAAATCGAAGCCGCGAAGGGAAACTTAAAAGAAGCGCTGGTCGCGATTAAAAAGAAAAATCCGGAAGAAGCGGATCTGAAACGCGCCTCGGAGAGTGTCGATGCCGTACGCACCGCGCTCGAGGAAGGTACGGAGCTGGAATCGAAAGACGCGGAATATTCCAAATGGGCGCTCAGCGTGCGCAAAGATTTGGGCGATAAAAAGAAGACCGTCGAACAGCGCCAGCTCGAGGTGGAAATCGAGCGCGCCAAATCGAATATTTCCCGGTCGCTCGCGGACCTCGGCGCGTCGATGAAAAAGTTACAGACGAAAGACGTGGCCGACGCGGATTTCCAAGTCGCGCGCACCGCCTGGGACGACGCGCAAAAAGCGCTCAGCGAAGGTGAAGCGTTGGTCTCGAAAGACGTAAAATTCGCAAAATATTTCGGCGAAGTCCGTTCGCGGATGGAAACTCAGAAAAATAGTATCGGCGAACGTCTTCACGACGTGGAAGTCCGGCGGCAAAAAGTCACCCTCGAGGAGAAGAGAAAAGCGCTGGCTCAGTCGCTCAATCGTTTGGGGACGCCGGGGCCGGGTGTCGTGGAGGAAGCGACCGCGGCCATGGGCGAAGTCCAAAAAGGAATCGACGAAGGGGCGGCCTTGGCCGCAAAAGATATCGACTATGCGAAGTATCTCGCCGATGTGAAAAAATCATTGGGGGCGGCGAAGGAACGGATCGAGATGCGCGAGGAAGCGATCGCCGTCGAGGCCCAAAAAGCGAAGGTCGAAGTCGAGCTGGCGAATTTGAAAAATGCGGCCGCCGGGCTCCAGGGATTTTCGGTCACCGAAGAACAATTCAAGGCGACTGCGGATGCGATCGCCGCAGCGAACAAGGCGCTCTCTGAGGGCACCGAGCTCGAACACAAAGTCGGTAAATATAACGAATGGGCGATGCAGAAGAAGAAGATCGTCCGCGCCTACGAAGAGAAAACCGGCAAACGCAAGACGGACGTTTCGCTCCGCGAACACCGCCTATTGGTAGAGCAAACTTTCGACGCGGCGAAGACGGCGGTCGCTGCAGTGAAAACTGCGGAGGCGAACGGTGAGACCATGAAGGATGCCGAAACGGCGATCAAAACCTGTCGCGATGAAATCCAGAAATCGCTGGAGCTGGAGCGCGCGGATAAATCCTTCGCTGCATATACCGCGAAGGTCCGCACCGAGCTCGACAAGCTGAACGAAACCGTGCGCGAGACGAAGAGCACGGTCGCGTTCCGTGACGGTGCGATTGCTCCGCTCGACGAAGGCAAAAAGATCGTCGGTGAGGTTGATGCGCAGAGTCCCGCGGACCAACAGAAGGCGCTGGGCTCAGCGCTGGAGAGCTTCCGCGCGTGCAAAAAAAACGGCGCGCAGGTGCTCGGCGATCATCCTCGTTTGGCGGTCGCGCAGTTCGTCGTTTCGGGAAAAAAGACAAAGGCGGCGGCGGTCCTGACCGAGTGCGGCGAACACGCGAAAAATACCGAAGCGCGGCTGACGGCCATCGAGCCGACCGTCGGATTTTATGAAGGTCCGGCGAAAGCGTATCTGCGCGGAAAAGAATTATTAGACGCGGGAGCTCAGGCGAAAACTCCCGAGGAGAAGAAGAAGGCGAATAGTGAGGCATTGACGGAGATGGAGAGCTGCATCGAAAAAGGAAAAATTCTGCAGCACAAACATCCGCAGCTGGAGCGCACGAAATTCGACGTCGACGGGCAGGTCACCACTCTCCCGCTCGTGGTCAGTGCCTGTCAGACGGAAGCGAAGACACTCCGCGCCGCAGCGGGCGGCGATAAGACTTAGTGGATATCGGCGTCGTCGGGTGTGGATCGGCCGGCGGTGCAGCAGCGCTGTTTCTGGCGCGCGCGGGCCACAAAGTAACTCTTTATGAACGCGTGCCGGAGCCCGGGCCGGTGGGTGCGGGGATCATTTTACAGCCGACCGGTATGATGGTGCTCGATCAGCTGGGCTTATTTCCGCAAGTACTGGCGCGCGGCGCAAAAATTCGCCGGCTTGCGTGCAAAAATGCCCGCGGGCGCACGGTCGTCGACCTCCACTATGAACGTGTCGGTCGCGAGCTTTTTGGGCTCGGGCTCCACCGCGGCGTGCTCTTCGATGTCCTTTATTCCGCAGTCAAGGAGGAGCCGAATATTCAGCTCCGGCTCGGCGTGGAAATTCGGGCGATCGCGGAGTCGGCGGAACACGTGTATTTCATGGATCAAGAAAATCGCCGTTTGGGGCCGCACCAGCTGGCGGTGATCGCGGACGGCGCACAGTCCCATTTGCGGGCATTTTCTCCCGCGAAAAAGACGGTCAATAAATATCCCTGGGGCGCGTTGTGGTTCGTCGGTACCGACGAGGGCGGCGAGTTTGGCGAAGAGCTGGAACAGATCGTCGACGGACCGTCGTGTTTATTCGGTCTCTTGCCGACCGGGCTCGGACCCGCACGACTCGAAAACAATAAGCCGTTGGTCTCGATATTCTGGAGCTTGCGCGGCGACCGCTTGGAGGACTGGCGCGCCTCCGGTTTCGAAGCTTGGAAATTGCGGCTGGAAAAATATCAGCCGCGGGCGAAATCGCTGTTGGAGCAAATCCAGGCGCCCGAACAGATGTTGTATTCGAACTATTACGACGTGGTGCTGGAGCGGCATCACCATGAACGGACCGTCTATCTCGGCGATGCGGCCCACGCGATGAGCCCGCAGCTCGGTCAAGGATGTAATCTCGCGTTGTTCGACGCGATGACTTTGGCGGACGTGTTTCGCGAGCAGAGCGATCCGCGCGCGGCGCTCCGGGAATACGGGCGGCGGCGCAAGCCTCATCTCGCGTACTATCAATTCGCGACGCGTTGGTTGACGCCGGTTTTCCAGTCCGATCACCACTGGCTCGGATTTTTGCGCGATATTTTTATGGGGCTGATGTGCAAAATCCCGGTCTTCGAGGACATGATGCTGCGCTCCATGGCCGGCGTAAAACGCGGCATTTTTCGCGCATCGCTGCCGGTCAGCGTCCCGCCGCCGCAAATTCGTGGGCCTTGAGTTGCGGCCTAGTGCGGATCGCCGGATTGCGCTAACGTCCGGCCGAAACCGATGGATCGGACGGAGCTCGCGGCCGTATTTCAGCGTTATGGCGCGCTGGTTTTTCGACGGGCGTTCGTGCTGCTCGGAAATCGCGTCGACGCAGAAGACGCCGCTCAAGAAGTATTCGTGCGCGCCTACAAAAGTGCCGAACATTTTCGCGCAGAGAGCCAAGCTTCGACTTGGCTCTATCAAATCACCACGAGCTCTTGTTTGAACCTGCTGCGCGATCGCCGCCGGCGCGCCGAGCTGTTCCAAGAACATATCGCCACGTTGCTCGCGCCGCTCCCCGGTGCGCCTGAGGTCGGCGACATGATGGTGCTGAGAAAGTTGCTCCACGACGCAGACGAAGAGCTGGCCCGCGCGGCGATCTATGTTTACGTCGACGGGATGACGCACGAGGAGGTCTCGGAGGTCCTTGGAGTTTCGCGGCGCACGGTGGGGAGCTCATTGGAACGCTTCAATACTTGGGCGCGGGAGCAACTTGCCGCCCCGAAGGAACCGCGCGTCTAATGGGTCTGGTGGAATCGGGCGCGGAGCCGCTGTTTGTCACTTTTCCGGACTGTCCGTCCGAGCTGCGCCTCGACCGTCTGTATTTGAAGGCGCTGGCGGAGAACGAAACGTCGCAAACGAGGGCTCATCTCGAGAGCTGCGAACGTTGTCGCGCGCGCTGGACGCTGCGGGACAAAGGATTTGCGGCGTTCGGCGACGTCGACGCGGAAGAGCTTCTCGCAAAGATCGATAAACGTGCGGCCATTCCGGGGATGCGAATTCCGCCGGCGATCTCGCAGCCGATGATCGTTTTGTCCGAGTCGAAAAAAAGAGTCGAGCCGCAAGCACCGCCGCCGCGAAAATTATGGCCGGCCGCCGCGTCTGCGATGTTGGTGATCGCTCTGGCCGGGGTTATTTATTTTTCGCCGGCGCCGGAAGAGACCCGCCTCAAGGGTGGAACGGAGCTGACTATCTTTCGAGAGCGCGGCGGCGAGGTCGTGCGCGCGGGGACAGCAGATAGTTTCCGCGCGGGAGATCGCCTGCGCTTTGCGGTCGACGTAGAACATCAAGAGATCATGATCGTCAGCGTGAAGCAGGGCGGGAAATTATCCACCTTTTTTCCCGCCGACGGATCGAAACGATCGAAGCCTGCGCAGCAGGACGATCGCGGCGCGTTACCCGGCGCGATCGAGCTCGACGACAGCGCCACCGAGGAATATCTCCATTTAGTCGCCTGCCCAGCGGCTTTTTCGATCGATGATTTGAAGCCCGGTGCACGACCTGATCTTCTGGACACGCCCTCGGGTTGCCGCCGCACCACGCTTCTCTTGAAAAAGGAGCGCTCTCCTTAAAATTCCTCGCGTTCGCGGTGCTGCTACGAAAGCGGTCTCCGGCGCTGGTGCGTTTTAGCTACGCTCAGAGCGCGTCGACCGAGCGCAATAATTCGGGTTGAAAATCGGAGCGGATGCGCACCAGAACGGGAAACTTCGTGCGGGTGCGCGAGAGAATAAAAGAATGCTCCGGTCGCTGAATTTCGGCGGAGATCGCCAGGTCGCTGAATTCCACGACCGTCTTCGTCTGATAGACGATCGCCGGTTTTTCGGGAGCGGGCTCTTCAGCGGCGGCGATTGCGGGAACGATTGCGGGGGCCATCGCCAAACAACCTGAGAGACAGAGCGCGTTGAGTTTTTTCATCGAAGTGTTTTTTCCTTTTTCACTGCGCTCATTCGTGGCCGGTGGCGGAGGATCCTTTCGCAGAAAATAAGTGATCGCTTTAGCGATCCCTGCACCTGCGCCAAGCAAAAAAAGAATGATCGCGCCGCGGATGAGCGCCGCCTTCAACAGCGCGCGCGCGCGGTGAAGACGGACCCAAACCGTCTTCGGCTCGACCCCGGTGTGCGCGGCGATCTCGGTGCCGCTCAGGCCCTCGACCGCGTGTAAAAGTACGGTGCGCCGGTATTTGTCATCGAGCGCGCCCAGCGCAGAATTCACAGCGAGAATTTTTGATTTTCGCTCCAATAATTCTTCCGGCGTGGGAAATTCGAGCCTCGGCTCCAAGGAATATTCCGCGCTGCGGCGCTGTGCTCGGTGGGCACCGCGGCGCCGGTAGCGGACGACGTTTCGAGTGATCGCGTAAAGCCAGGTGCGGATGTCGGCCTCGCCGCGAAAAGTATGGAGACGTTGCCCGGCGATGAGGAACACGTCTTGGACAATGTCGTCGAGCTCTTCCGGCGTGGACAAAGTCGCCGCAAAACGCCGCACGGTGCGCGCATGAGCGCGGTAGAGCGCTTCGAGATCGAGCTCTGGTTCCAGGGCGAGCGCGCGCACCATCATTCGTGACCTCTCGTCCAGGTTCCTTTCATCGTTGTGGACCCGAGGCCGACGAATCTGGGAAAACGGGGTGATGAAGGAAGAAAAGCCGCTTCCGGTCACCATCCTCGCCGGATTTCTCGGGGCTGGGAAAACGACGCTTTTGAAACACATCCTGGCGCATGCGGGCGGCGCGCGCCTCGGCGTCTTGGTGAATGACTTCGGGGAAGTGAACATCGACGCGGAGCTGATCTCGGAGGTTTCCGGCGGCGTCATGAAGCTGACGAACGGATGTATCTGCTGTTCGATCCGCGGGGAGGTCACGGGCGCGCTCTTCCGTTTGATGGAAAAAGAGAAGCTCGATCACGCCATCATCGAAGCGAGCGGTCTCTCCGACCCACGCGCCATCGCCGAAGCTTTTTTCGAGCTGCACAAACGGCGCGTCGTTCGCCTCGATGGTCTTGTGAGCATCGTCGACGCGGAGAATTTTTTCCGTGCGTTGGAGGAGCACGGGACTTTGGCGAAATCGCAAGTCACCGCAGCGGATCTGGTCGTCTTGAGCAAAGGAGATCTTGTCCCCGCGGACAGCTCGACGAGAGTTGAAGCGGAAATCCGAAAATTAGCGCCGCGCGCACGTTTGCTCCATGCACACCAGGGACAGATCCCGAACGAGGTGGTGCTCGGTTTGGACGCGGATGTCTTGCGCCATGACCATCACCACGAGCACGAACATGATTTCAGCCACGGGTTCGAGAGTTGGTCGTTCAAGGAAACGCAGCCGCTCAGCTGGAAAGAGCTAGCGCCGATCCTCGCGTCTTTGCCGGCGGGGATCTTTCGCGCCAAAGGATTTTTACAACTGATCGAAAGACCAGGGGACCGCCTGCTGTTGCACGTGGTTGGAGGGCGGGTTCACGTCCAAACGATCACTCCCTGGCCCGAAGGACAGGTAATGAGTCAGATCGTTTTTATCGGTGCGGCGGGTAAGTTGGAAAAAGATAGTTTGGAGCCTCGGCTTCGCGCCACGGCTCACCAATAAAGGCGGAAAACCAAGCCGGCGCGGACATCGCGGTTCGAGCCGTCCGAGTCCATACTGGTGCCGACGTAGGCCCCGACGCTGCCTTCGGTTCCATTTCCCATATTGAAGCGGCGGTCATAGTCGAATTCCAGCGAGATCCGGCCCGGCGCATCGCCGATGGCCACATTGTCGCCGTAAACTCCGGTCAAATTCGCGTAAGCGATGCTGCCGGGGCTGACGATCCCCGCGAGCACGGAATAACGCTGCCGGCCGTCGTGATAGTAGGTCGCGTCGGCGGAGACGAAACGTCCGTTGTCGTTCCAGGTGGCGCCAGCCGTCGCGGTTCCTACAAAATGTTCCGGATTTTCGATCGATAGCTGCGCTTCGAGCTGGCCGGTCAATAAAAACGGCCCGTAATTCGTGCTGGTGCGCGCGACGACGTCGATATTCGGAAGTATCTCTTCGTTTCGATATCGCGCGCGGACTCGAATATTCGAGCTGCCGTCGTCCGACTGCGTGCGCCACACAGTAATCGGCGGCGTGATCGCATCGAGAAAACCTGCGGCGTCGGGACTCGCGGCACGCGCGGCAGTAACCGCGGCAAATGCACCGAGAGATATTTCCAGCTCGTGTCCGTCGATCAATGGACGTACGTGGTCATCGAGCCATTTCTTGCCCGCATCACCGAGCGCCCGCTCCAATTCGCGGATAGTCATATTTTCCGCGTCGAGATGTTCGGCGTTCGGGAGGCGGCGCACCAGCTGCGCGAGCTGGCTGCCACCGGGAAGCTCGTTGAGCGGAATCTCCTTCAGGGCACGTTCGATCGCGCGCCGGACTTCATCCGCATCCGGTTCTTTGTATCCCGGCAAACCGTCGATGAAACGGGTGTTCGGATTCGCCATATCACGCGCCGAGACCTGCATCAGGCGCTGGATATCGAGCGTCAGTTGCTCCATGACGATCTGTCCGCGCGTCCGAGTCGTCGTCGGCGCTTCCAACGTTCGCTCCGAATAAGGTGGGTTGATGATCACCTGGTGATTTTCATCGAGCGGGACACCGGTACCGATCTGCTGTTGTTGTGCGTAGGCCGGCGTCACCAAAGACGCACCGATCAACGCCGCGGTGATCGCCGGCTTGAGGAAGCCGGCCATCGCGCCGAGCACGGTGGGTTTTTGTTTTTGCGGAACAGTGACCGGCGCGTTCGTCTGCAGCTCGAGCTTCGGCGGTTGCGTCGACACCCCCGCATCCGGATGGACCACCGAACCCCCGACATCTTGGACTGTGCGTGAGGTATCGTGTCCGATGCGCCACATTCACAAACTATATCGGGTGCGACTCACGTGACGTTGCTCGCGAACGCGTCCTCATTCCGGCGGATCGAAATACTCCTGAGCCTCGAAATATCGAAGCCCTAGCCGATTTGCGAATAAGCGATCAGCGGGCCCTATACCGACGTGAAGAGAGCTTGTGGTGTCGAGCCTACGAAGGCGGATCAAGAGCGCTCCGAGCCCAGGAAGCGGTTTACGGCACCAACAGGCCACGGGACCGGCGCCGTGCGGGCAATAAACAAAGTCCATGGGAACGCCGAGCAGCTCGGCGGTGCGGCGATCGATCGCTTGGACTGTCTCGTCATCGATCATCTTCGCGGAGAGCTCGGGGCGCCAGGAGATCCCAAAAAGAAGAAATCCTTCGCGGTGAGCCTGTTGCACTTTGTCTCGGTGTGCCTGGATCAAGACGACGTCCTCGACGGAGATCGGGGCGCGCTTCTTGGAAATGCTCTCGCGGAGCACGCCGTCGAGCTCGAAGAAAATTGCGCGGGCACCACCTGCGGAGCTGCGGCGCACGAACGGGATCACTTCGATCGCACTGAATCCTTCGCCGGCGGAGGGTGGCTCGAGCTCGCGGCGGAATTTGAATTGCACCTCGGGGCCGAAACTATTCGGATCGTTTTTGGCGACGGCGCGCATCTCTTCGGGGCCGAGCAGGCGCTCGTATTTATCCAACATCCGCGCGACAGCGTTGAGCTGTGCATCTTCGAGTGACGTCTCGAGGAAGACGCAGCGGACGCGGGCTCGATGTTTGCGCGCGCGTTCCAGCACTGCGCCGCGCGAGGTACGTGTCGCGTATGTATTGTCCAAGACGACGCGCGCATTTTCTTTTTCCAGGAGCGCATCCAATTTTGGGAGCAACGCTTTCAGGGTGCCGCCGGCGAGATCGCGGTTGAGGCGGATGTAACCTGCGGAGACAAAACGATCGACCTCCGTCGACTTTCCCGCGGCCTGAATCCCCATCAACAATACGACTTCTTTGTCACTGTCCTCGAGAACAGCAGGCGGCGTCAGCGGAGGTACCGCGAATTCTTCGGTCAGCTCGGCGATCTCTTCCGCCTCGAGCAGCGGCGGGGATGCGGCGCGGCGCGCGGTTTCGACACGCGTTGCGCCGGGGAGCGCGGTGAGCAGCGGGTCGAGGTGATAGAGATAAGCGAGCGCCACGTCCTGCGGAGCACAGCCGTGTTTGTTCGCGAGCGATTTTAACAGCGGACGGCGAGATAGTTTCTTCGCGCTTTTCTCTCCGCCGAGCGGACTATGCGCCAAGACACGAATATTGTGGCGTAGACAGTGACCCACCACGCCGCCGAGAATATTCGCTGTTTTCAGTAAGGACAGCTCGACCTCCACCGCGGCGAGCTCGGCGATCGCCCGCGCTTCTTCGATCTGCGCGACGTTGACGTTGGACAGACCAATCCGGCGCACCAAACCTTCGCGCTGCAACTCCGCCAATGCGCGCACGCTGGTCGACAGACTGGTCTTTGGATCAGGTGCGTGGAGCAGATAGATGTCGATCGGTCCGCCGAGCGCTTCCACACTTTTTTTGCAGGTGCGTTTGAGATGCGTGGCGCGTCCGTCGGGCTGCCACCGTCCCTCGGGACGGGTCAGGCCACCTTTGCTGACGATGAGTATCTGTTCGCGCGGACCACCCCACTTCGCGAGCGCGGCGGCGAGCAATCTTTCGTTGTGGTGGAGCTCGCTGTCGTCGTGTGCGTAGGCGTCGGCAGTGTCGAAGAGCCGCACGCCGGCTTCGAGCGCGGCGCACAATACTTCGATCGCCTGCTCTTCATTTCGTTCGGGCGCGGTCGAGAGCCGCATACAGCCGAGACCAGCGAGACGGGCGAAGCTCGCGACACTCAAAACTGAGGTGATCGGCGAGGAAGCCACCGAACACGATGATTTACACGATTTCGGCTCCTCCCGGCGAAATTGTGGCGCCGAGGTCCCATCGCCCCGCCGCATCATGGAGCGCGCGCGCATCCAGCATATGTGTTGGGCGTGACCCACAGATTGCGAAGTATCTCGTTCCTCGTGTTCGCAGGCGTCGGGCTCACGGCATGTCAGGAAGACGGCCTGGCGCCGATTCCGGATGCGGCCGCCGGACCGGTGATCGTGCTCGACGCCGGTATGATTGTTTTGCCGCAAGACACCGGCGTGATCATCGGTGATGCGGACGCGGGCGAGGCGGATACTTTTCCCGACGCGCAAACCATTTTGGATGCGGCGGGATTTCCGGACGCTGCTGGATTTCCGGACGCGACGGGATTTCCGGATGCGACCATCGATCCCTGCGTGAGTTATCCATATCCCGCGGCCGATCTCTATGCAGAGCTCGTCGGCTTCGGCGCGGAGACCACCGGCGGTGATCCGACGAATGTTTTTCATGTCACCTCACTTTCCAACGCCGGTGCCGGCACGCTGCGCGAAGCGTTGGAGAGCAACGAAGACTATTGGATCGTGTTCGATGTCGAAGGCGAAATCGAGCTCGACGAGGCGATCGATATTCGCTCGAACAAAACAGTCGACGGTCGCGGCAGAGATATTCGGGTCGTCGCCGAACACGGCGGCTTCAAGCTCGACTCAGGCGTGCGCAATGTGATCATGAGCGATATTTCCGTGACCTCACCGGCCGACGGCGACGCGATCGAAGCGCGCGGGATCGCGGTGGCTGCGCCCGAAGACTATCAGTCGCGAAATTTATGGTTCCATCACCTGGAGCTCTTCCACGGTTTCGACGGATTATTGGACCTGCGCGGTGTCTCTAAAGTCACCGTCTCTTGGAATCATCTCCATACTCATAAAAAAGGAATGTTGATCTGGCGCGACGAAAATCATGATCGGTCGCCGGGCACGCGGGTGACGCTGCACCATAATTTCTACGAGCGAATTACTCTGCGCGGTCCGCTGATGCATTTCGGATATGCGGATTTTTATAACAACTATCAATTTGAGTGGTACGAGGTCGGCGTGCAGTCGGTCGATTCCGCACAACTATTGAGCGAAGCGAATATTTATGAAGCTCGGCCGGGAAATTATTGTTGGTCGCCCTGCCCTGACCCGAATCCCGACGGTGACAACGACTTCGTGGTGTCCAAAGAAGCGTTGGCCACCGAGTGGAGTGAATCGGAGCCGGGCTTCTCCAAAACGGTGAACGACCTATTGTTGAACGACGCGGAAATTTCGGTGAATCAGCCGGGGAATGTCTTCAATCGCGCGGACTATTATGCAGTGACCCCGGAGGTCGCGGACAATGCTCTGCGCGACCGGATCGCCGACGGTGCAGGTCCGCGCGTGGACTATTGTCGCTGAGACGGCGGTTTCGTCGAGCCGACCGCTTCCAGCGCCGACTTCAATTTGTCGGGATCGAAGATCCGCGCCACACGCGACTCACCTTCGTGTTCTTCGATCACTGCACCCACCGTGACCAGAGTCGAGCCGCGGGTGACGTCCGCTAAAGCGATCACCGCTTTTTCGCGGACTGATCCTTCGAACAGGTGCTGGGCATTTTCGTCTTTCGCCAAAACCTCGAGCACCGAGGAAGGGAGAGCGCGAATTTTCGCGAAGCTCATCGATTCGGCTTTTTGAAAGGTCTTCGCTTTCACGGTGGCGATCGTTTTGGAGATCGGCTTCCCGAACCAGACGAAATCGGGCGAAGTATATTTATTCGCTGCTTCTAAGCGACCGGTGGTGAACGCGGTGAGGAATAGTTCGAGAACGCGCAGGCCGCGGCGTTCGCGGGCCTCCTCGGCGAGGGCGCGCGCCTGATTCACTCGATCGCATCTCCGAGCAATTGTTTCGCGCCGGTCTGGATACCTTTGGCGAGCTCGTTCGCCTTGAAGATGAGATGGTTCGCGAGGAACTCGCCGCCGATGTTCGCGGTGATGCCGAACTCATGGAGGTGGCGATCCGTGTTCCAACGCATGGCGCTGCGCATGCCCTCGAGCTGATCGACGACGGTGGCCAGGTTCACGTTGCCCTGTTTGTCGGTCGCGTCGGTCAACGCGCTGTGCATGTACATGCGCGCTTCGTGGTCGCGCGTGTTCGCCAGCTCTTCTTTGATCTGTGCGGCGTTGAAGCCGTGACCGTAGAGCTTCGGATCCGTCAGTTGCTTCTGATAGGGGTCCATGAAGAGGTTCTGAAGCCAACGCATCCTAAAACAGGTATCGGCAGATGTGGGCCGGCGTTGTGTAGTCTTGTATACGACGTCCGGATGTATCGGAAATTCTACATGATTTGCGGGGCGTAGTGCGCCGCTAGCGCGCGGGCGAGGTGCAGGTAGCGGCGCTCGCGGGTGCCGAGCGGATGTTTGAAGTACGCGCCCAAGTGGGTTTGCACGCCGGTCGCTCCCGTCGCGCGCGCGTGCGCCATGAAGCGGATTAGATCGAGGATGGGTGGTGTCGCCAAGAGCGAATCCGAGCTCCGCCAGTTGATCCGCAATTGGCCGCGACCTCCGAACCACGTCGTAAAGTCGACCGCGTCCCAGGCCTCTTTGTCATCGCCGGCCGGGAGATAGTAGCGAATATCGACCAAATGAGACTCGACGGAATATCCGAGAATTTCTTCGAGCAGCGCCGTCTTGTCGTGTTTCTTCACATCGCAATATCGCTCGTCTTGGAGCACCAGGCCGTCGTGATTTCCAAGAATATTCGTACTATACCAACCGCGTACTCTCAGCCGGCGGGTTTGGAAAGTTTCTGCGAGCACGGATTTCAAGAGAGTCTGGCCGGTGCTTCCATCGCGTCCGGCATAGGGTACTTTTTCTCTCGCTGCCAGCTCGAGTAACGACGGCATCTCCAGCGTGGCGCTCGCGGTATAGTCAACGACGGCGGCGCCTTCGAGCATCGCCGCGGCGAAATAGTATGGAAGCGCGGAGCGGACTTCTTCGCGCTCCAATGCAGTCAACAGCTCTTCCGCTGTTTTTGGTTGTGTTTCGAGCGGCGGGAGCTTGGCCGGAGCGGCGAGCGAGATGACGACCACCTGTTCGACGTTTTGTTCGGCGCGGAACGTACGAATATTTTCTCGCAGGCGCCCGAGGATATTGCGGTGTGAGACCGGAGCCTCGCCGGTGACCGCCGCGTGGTCGTCTTCCAGTGCGACACCTGGCCAGTCGGACACTGATCTTTCGATCAGCGCGGCCAGCTCGGTGCGGCGGTGGGGATCGAGGACTCCGTGGCGCGCCAGGGTTGCGGCCCAGGGCTCGCGGAGAGTGTCCCAGCCGCCGAAGACGAGGTCTTCGAGGCGGGCCAGCGGGAGGCCGCTGTTGCGCAGCGTTTCGCTGACGAGGAAACGTTCCGCGTCTTCCGGGCGGTGCGCGAGCGTGGTGGCGACGACCGTGCTCGCAGTCGCTCCGCGCAGGCCGATGATCAGGGCTCCGATTTTCATGATGGCTCCTTCTTGATGGTGATCAGCTCGTAGACGGCTCTTGGGACGTGGCGCGCGAGCTCGGGGGATCTTTTGGCGGCGAGCTCGCGCACCTGGCGGCCGTTCGTGGTGACTTGCGCCAGGATGCGCAGAACTCGGTCCCCTCGGGCGCGGAAATATTCGGATTTGCGATCGTCGAAATTTTCGCCGACGTCGGGAACGATCCAGGTTCGTTCCTCGGGAAATATTGCGGTGACCAGCGCCCAGGCGAGCTCCGGCCGCGGCAGCGCGAGGAGGTGCACGCGGGCGCCGATATTTTCTTCGTCGAGCGCGGCACGCAACATGCGCCGCCGTTCGTCGAAGGAGTATGGGTTGCGGCATTTCTCGTGGTGCTCGCTCGCGTCCTCGAGCTCCGGTGCGTAGGCCGGATCGGCGAGGAGCAACGCGAGGTAAAGCTCGCCGTCGATCCGCTCGAGCGTACGCCGGATCAGCGCGAGGTGATCGTTGTGCGGCGGCTGGTGACGGCCCGGGAGGATGAAGACGCGCATCGCGTGACTTCGCTGAGCGAAACACGTGCCACGCGAGATCGCGGGAGAGCGGCCAAATTATCGGAGAAGATCGATCGAAATCGGTGCAACACCGCTCGAGAATGGATCAGAAATTTCGGCGCCGCAGATCGAGCAACCAACGCTCGAGCTGCGGGCGATTCGGCGCTTCCTCCGGAAGAACGGATCTTTCCAGCGCGTCCTCCAAGATCGAAAAGGTGCGCTCGAGATCTTTTTTCCAGCGCAACAGGACCAAAGGTTCGAGCGCGGTCCTTTCACCGCGTGATTTAGCGGCGATCAGGTCCCGTGCGTCGCCGAACCCATACTCATCGATCAACTTCGTCAGGTCGGTGACCAATTTTCCGGTGAGTAAGAGATGGGTCCCGGTCAGAGCAGTCCGCAGAACGTAGAGAACTTTTTTTGCGGCGACCGATTCCTTTTCTTCGACCTCTTTCATCTGATTCGAGGCGAAACCGAAATAGTGCCGGTACATCCTGCGCGAGAGCGCGCGCTCCACCAGCGGAAGCAAACTATCATTTTCCGGCGAGCTCACCAGCAACAGCGAGCCGAGAATTCTCTCTGCATAGTTCCCATTTCCGGCGATGATGCCCGCGAGAACACCTTGAATCTCGTTCGAGGTATAGTCGATCTCCACGTCGGCGATCATTTCCAGACGATTCCAAGAGGTCTTCGGCGGGACCATCGCAAGGATACGTTCGGTGGGTTCGAGGTGGACCGCTTTCAGGTCGAGATCGCTGTCCGGCGATGGAAAGCCGTAAGCATGCGAGCCGCTGAGCGCCAGGACCAAATGTTGGCGGCGGCTGCCCTCTTCGTCGATGACTTGGTCGGCGACGATTTTTTGTTTCGGAGTGAGCATCAAGAAATACCTTCCAGTGGATATTCGGGAGCGCCGGTGCCGAAGGGGCCCCTGTCCTTTTGGACATAGCGGCGGGCCAGCTCCTCGCCGACACGGCGCAAGAGGCGATCGGCGCGGGCACGGTCGGCTTCTTCCGGTAATTTTTGGGCGGCGCGGGCGCGCTCCAGCTCAGGTGCCAAAGACTCGGCTTCGGCGAGCACTTCTTCGAGCGGGACTTCGCCGCGTTTGATCTGGAGCAGACGTTCGCGAAAAACGCCGGTGGCCACGAAATTCGGTTGGCCGGTCTCCAACCAATCGATCGCGCCGCGCATCAGTCTCAATAAATTATAGGCGTTCTTCGGACGGAGCTCGCGCGGGAGCTCGAAGCTGTTCTCGGGATTCACGGCATAGTCTGCGAGCGCGCGCAGCTCGGTCCCGGCGATCAAACCTTGATCGTGCATCGAACGGTAGAGTTGTTTGATGTACTCGCGGGCGCGATCGACCGCGTCGCGTTCGCTCGGCGCATCGTGGATCGTTTCTTTCGCGAGTCGGCGGGCGAGCGCATCGAGCGTCAGACCGGAATCTTCGCGCAACCAAGCGAGGACCACAGTGCGGTGTTCCGCGAGCCGCAGCGATTGAGATAGTTTCTTCAATTGAGAGAGCGCGTAACGCCCGAAGCTCGCGTAGATCTCCCGCGAAACAAAGGCATCGCGTTCGGCGAGCAACCATTCGCCGATCTCATCGTGTGCGCGTGCGCTGGGGAGAAATAATGTTTCCAGGGTATTCGGGTCAGCGCGTAATCCCTGGCGTACTATCTTTTTGATTTCCCAATAGTTCGTGCTGCCGTCGGCGCTGACCATGTCTTCGGGAGGTGGAACGAGCGCCACCGTCCAATTGAACGGCATGGCAAAAGCTCCGCGGCGATCGACGTCCGAGCCCGGTCCAGCCAAGCCCCAGGCATTCGAGCCGACCGTGGTCTCGAGCACGATGCAATTTTTGAGACTTTCCCAGATATTTTCTCGGCGCTGCGCGTAAACAACTTGGCCGAGCTTCCGGGGAATCAGCTCTTCGCGGGTATAGCTCATTTCCCCGACGCCGATGATCTTCACGGTGAAGAGCTCGCCGTCGTGAGAAAGAACACGGCCGATCGCGCCGAGCGGGATTTTTCGCTCTCCGAATTGACGATCCACCCGGGTGCTGACTTCTGTGCCGCTCGGAAGCGGAACCGAGAGCGGATCCACCGCAGCCAAGGCTCCGAGCTTCAGCTTCATCGATAGTTAGCTCTCCGTCGGATTTCACTGCTTGTAAAGGCTGCGGCACGAAATTGTGCCGTGCGAAAGGTCCCCTCATGTCACAGCGAGGTGAGCGCCGGCGGAAGATGCCGGTGCTACTCAGCTCCGATCCCTTCGAAGACGATCGGGGTCTCAATAAACGAAAACTCCGGCAACTATGTGCACAAGTCGAACGCGCAGTTTCCACGGCGTTATGGAATGATTGTGGCGATCCTGTCCTTTTGGACATGTTCGTCCAATCCGTACTGCCATGGCCGAACGCAACTCGCCTCTTGGTCGTTCTCGAACCGTCGAGCCAGGAAATGGAGCTCGATCGAGGCGATATTCTCGAGCGGGTGGAAGCGGTCAAAAGTACGTTGCGTGCGGTGGTCGCGGATCGTGTTCACCGAAAACGTGCACCCGAGCTGTGTTTCGAAGTCCTGCGACCGCAGGATGAACAGCTGCCGGAAGATTGATGGTCAGCGGCACGCTCCGGCGGCGCCTGTCCCACCGGACAGGATGAAATGCAGGAACTGTTGAACTTCGAGCGGCAACGCTTGCACCAGCTCCGGCTTCTGCTGGAGCGTGCCGAGGACTTGGCGAAAGATATTCGGATCCTGGAGCGCTTGGATCGCTTGCGGAGCGAGGCTCGGGTCACGATTGAGGGCGACGATCGCCTGCTCCACAGTCAGCGGTGGGCGAGCCTGGGCCTGGCCGGCGGGGATGATGCCGCCGCCCTGGGCCGCGGCGATGCCGTTGTTTTGCAGCGTGTTGATGCGGTTGGCTTGGCCGAGGATCGAGCCGTCGAACCCAGCGCTGATGTTCCCGATACCGGTCGCGAAATTGTTCTCGATGCTCGCCATGGGAATGCTCCATCCCAAGCTCCGTGCCATGCACAAATGAAGACGGGCGTGTGTTCGGTGCACACCGCATGCGGGCGGGCTGCAACTCGATCAGGTCGTACAACTATCGCGCCTCTCCGATCTCGCCGAGAATCGAGCGGTGGAGGCCGTCGAAGATAGCGGGCTGGAGATCGAGCTGCGGTGTCCGCGGTGTTCGCGCGCGACGCTCGTCGACATGCACAACGACGCGTCCGAGAATCGCTGCAGCACCTGCGCAGGAAGTTACATTGGGTCACGCGGACTCAACAAAATATTCGTAGAAATCGGTGGGCTCCCGGCGAAATTCGTCGGCGGCGAAAATAAGCGTCACCGGCCGGGCGCAACGAAGTGTCCAAGCTGTCATGCGCTCACTTTGGCGGTAGCGGTCGGAAAAACTCAGGCGGACGTTTGTGCCCGCTGTCGTTCGGCGTGGTTTCTTCCCGGCACTCTCTTCAGTTTGAGCGGCGGAAAGTATGGCGCGCGTACCCATGCGGCGCTCGATACTCGGCCAAAGAGCTCATCGATTCCCGTCTCGGGCGCGTCGCCGCGCGCGCGAAGCCCGATCCATGTGGCGCAAAAAAAGAACAGCTCGGGGCTGAAGATCGCGCTGCTCATTTCGACGCCGATATTTTTGTTCGGAGCGGCGGGCGCGGGATATTGGCAATTCATCCGCGGCGGAGAATATGACCCGTTGCGGCCGCGGGTCGTGGAGCAAAAATCGACGGTGGCGCTGGTTCCCGCGGATCAACTATCGCCACTGTCTTCGGCCACGGATTATTCTTTTGGTGGACGTTCCCTCCCTTGGTGGTCGAAAAGGCTCACTGACCTCAAGGCCAGGTCGGACGCGCGCGGTTTGTCGCTTTTTGCGCTGACCAAGGAACGTGCCGAAGCGAACGGCCTGGTGGTCGATGAAGGCGCGCAGATAAAGGTCCACATTTCGCCGGAGCTCATGGAAAATATCGGCCGGCGATTGGAGAAAAAAGCGGAAGTGGAGCTCGCGCCTTTGGTGCCGATGCGACCCGGGCCGATCCTCTCGTCGCGCGCGTCGAAGAAACATCCGCGCCTCATCTTGGCGCCGCGCGAGGGACCGCGGGCCACGATCCACATTCGCTTTCGCGCGGGTGCTTTCGACGACGGACATCAATCGGGGCTCACGAAGCTCGCGCAACACGCGATGTTGCGGGCGAACGGCGCGGCGGACGCGGAGCGCTTTTTCCTCGAGCTTTTTGCGGCCAATGGCACGCTGGAGATCGAAACCGGTGTCCGCGAGTCCGGCTTCATGTTGACCGCGCCAAGTCAAGAGCTGGTGCCGCTCGCCAAACAATTGGCGTCGATGGTGCTCGCTCCGAAAATTACCTCCGCGGGTTTCGAAACGGCGAAGTCTCATGCTTTACAAGCGGAGGCCGACGCCTCGATCGAGGTGCTCTTTTCGGCGATCGCCCGCACCGTATTTTCGGAGCCCGGATATCAAAATAATCCCGAGGGCGACAAAGATACTATCCGGACGCTGAGTGTCTCGGACGTCTCGCGGCACATTACGAAGTCCATGTCGCCGGCGAATGCGGTGATCGTCGTCGCCGGAAATATCGACGCGAAAAAAATGCGGGCCATACTCGGGAAATTCAGTGGAGGCACGGCGCGCACGGCGGAACGTCCCAAAGGAGAGCTCGCGGGCAACTATCACCAGCGGAGCCCGATGGAAGCTCATTTGGTCGCCTTTCCGGTCGCGCTGAAGACGGCACGATCGGCGGCGGCGGCGCGATTTGCCGGCGTCATCCTGCAAGACAAAATATTCCAAGAATTCCGGAAGCGCGGTTTGGTTTATTCGGTCGCGGCGACCGCAGTGCGGCGCGATTGGCTCGATAGTGTCGTAATCATGCTTCCGCTCGATCGAGAGTCACCTCCGCCGGTGGGTACGGAGCTGAATATTCAGCTCGAGGCGCTGAAACAGGGTGGAGTGGACGACGCGAGCTTCGAACGAAATCGAAGATATCTATTGGAGGATTTTCGCGCGCTCGATGAGGACCCAGAACGTTTGGCGGCGGAGCTCGTCGCCGGGGACGCCGAGTGGTACGGGCCGAAGGTCGCGAAAGCGATCGAAGAGATGTCGAAGGCGGAGATGGTGCAGGAGCTCGGCGACCAGCTCTCGACGAAGGCGTCCATCCACGTTCATTTTTCGCCGAAAACCGGGGCAGCCGCGGAGAAGAGCGCGAACCGATGATCTCCGTGATTTCGCTCCTGGCACTCACCGCGCTACCGAAGGTGTCGGTCGAGCAGCTGTCCGATGGGACAGAGCTGCTCCACGTGCGCGTGAAAGATTCCGGGATAGTTTCGCTCCGCGTGGTAGTGCGCTCCGGCGGTGCGGCGGATCCACCGGGAATGGCTGGAACGGCGCATCTTTTGGAGCACCTCATTTTTCACGGCTCTTATGCGGTGCCGGGCGAAGTATTGTGGAACGCGGCGCGCGCGGCCGGTGCGCAGCTGAACGCCTTTACTGCGCCGGATTACACATATTATGTGCTCGACGCACGGCCGGAAGTATTTCGGCAGCTCGCAGGCAACTATCTCGAAGCGATCACCAATCCTGCCCTGATCTTGGCGGATCTGGAGAACGAACGCGGCGTGGTGGCCAACGAGAGTGTGTTGCGCGGCCAAGCCAGTCTGTTGTGGATCGTCGATCAACTGCTGTTCTCGGAAGTGGAACGCGGCGCGACGTTGATCGGCACACGGCGTTCCCGCGAACAGATCACCCGTGAAGCGCTGGCGAAATTTCATGCGGCGAACTATCTCGCCTCGAATATTTCAGTGATCGTCACCGGGGATATTTCGCTGGAGGAGACGCGCGGCTTGCTCGAGCTCGGATCGCGGCTGCCGCCTGATCTGCCCGAAGATCGCGTGGAAACGCTGAAACACGAGGTCAATCTTCCGCTCAAGGAACAGGCGCCCGCCCCGTTCGACGTCACCTCCTTCGGTTACGAAGTGACCGGGATGGATCGCGTGACGTGCAGACAATTGGGGGACTTGATTCATCTCCGCATGATGATCGCTTCGCAGATTCAGCGACCGCTGGCGACGCAGCTCATTCCACTTTGTGCACGCCTTCGTGGACATGACTTTCTCTTCTTTTTCTCCGAGAGCCGCTCGTTTGAAGGGAGCGCGCTTCCGGAAATATTGAAGGAAACATTTGCCGGAGTGACGCGCAGCGGCGCCACTTCCAAAGAACGCGACATATTACGAGCGCGCGGACGCCGTGCGGTCGAAGCGCTGGCGTTCGATCCGAGAGCGCTGGCCGACGCGCTGGTGCCGGAGTCCGCCCTCGCTCCTGCAGCCGGAGAAAAGCGGCGTTTCGATGCAGTTTTGGCGCCGCCGAAGATCGATCCCAAGGTGTTGTTGCGCGCGGCAAAAGCTCGATTCAAAGAGAATCGGCGCGTGGAGATCCGCATGTCACCCTTCGGAGGCTAGGCGTGCGGCGATGCGATAGATCGCTTCGCTCATGCTCTTTTCACCGAGTCGCGAACGGATGAAGGCGTCCGAGTTGGTGATCACGATGAAGCCGGCATTTTTTACAGGGTCGAAGAACATGACCGCGGAAAATCCGATCGCCGAGCCGGTGTGGCCGAGATACGTCTGTTCCGCGACCGAATCAAAATACCAACTATAGGCCTGAGTGTCGTCGATTTCGGGAAATTGAATTTCCCGCATCGCGCGCGCGGATTCTTCGCTCAATATTCTTGCACCGCTGTCCGTGCGGCCAAAACGCATGAACGACAAAAGATAGTTGGAGAGATCGATGATGCTGGTGCGCAGGGAGGTCGCCGGATAAAACGCAAAACCTTGGTGATCGCTCGCGACCGCACCTTCTTGCCGTTTTCCGCTGTACGGCACGGCGAGCTGCTCGGTTTGCATTTCGCGGAGCAACCAACCGGTGTCGTTCATGCCGATGGGCTGGAAAATACGGCGTATGGCGAGCTCGGGCATCGGCTCACCGGCCGCCGCTTCCACGACGGCGCCCAAGACGCCGAAGCCGGAGTTGGAATACACGCGGCGCGTACCCGGCCGGCGGCCGAAATGTGCGGGGACCGAAGTATAGGTTTCTGCAAACTCGGCGAGCGTCACCTCCGAGTCGACGCCGTTGGTGCTGACCTGTCCGAGGTCGATGAAATCGTCGATGATGCCCGAGGTGTGCGTGGCCAACATGCGCGCGGTGAGCGACCTGTCCGGATGGTCAGGGTGGCGCACCGGAAAGCCGAGGATTTCGCCGATATCTCTATCGAGGTCGAGCTTTCCTTCTTCGGCGAGCTGCATGGAGAGCGTCGCCACCAGAGTTTTGGAGATTGAAGCGACGAGGAACGGGGTATGGACGTCGGTTTCGCGGCGCGTTTTCAGGTTTGCGTAACCGAAGGCGCCGGTCCACTCGACGCGATCATCTTTGATCAGCGCGGCGCCGAGGCCGACGATTCCCGCGTCCGAGATTTCGCTTTGAATATAGGTCTCGAGCTCGGCGTACGGCGCAGGACCTTCAGCGCCAGCACAAGCAACGAGAACCAAGACCACGGCGCCGACCGCGAGGTGTCGGTGGTGGAGTTGCAGTTGCAGCCGTCGGCGAGCTCGCATCGTCCCGAGAGACACTTTTCACCGGTCGAACAGTCGGACGCAATCGAACAGACGGCGACACAGGAACCGCCTTGGCACACGCCGAAATCGCAGTTGGTGCTCGCGTAACACTCCGGGGTGGTGGTGGTGGTGCTGGTCGTGCTGGTGCCTGCGTCGAAGACGCCGCCGTCGGGGCGTGGAGGGGTGTTGCCGAACACCGATACTTTGAAATCGCCCTCGAAAGGGCAGATGCCGGTGCCGGTGCCAGAGACATCGCCTTCGATGGTGGTGCCTTGGACGACACCTTTGAAGGTGTACGACGCGGAGTATCCGGGCCCGCGTTCTTCGATGGTGAAATCGGCACAGCTCCCGTTCACCCGGCCGCTGAAGGTGAAGGTGCCGTCTTTGACGGGGACCGGTGCGGCGAGCTCGAGGTCGCTCCCGTCTGCGCTTTGAACGATCGCCAAGCTCATGTCGCCGGTGAAGCCGACGTTCGTGTCGTAACCGTCGTCGTTGATGCAGGAACCTTCGCCGCTGAGCTGCCAGCCGCCGGAGACGTTGGCCGGTGTGCCGTCGCCGCAGAGTCGATCGCAGCTGTTCGACAGGACAGCGGCCAAAAGGACATTTGCGTAGAGGCGCGTTTTCATGCGGACACTCCGAAGCTGATCACGAACGCTTGAGGTGTGCCGTCGGTGAAGACGGCCGTGTATTCGCCGATCAAAGACATCTGCATGGGGCCGTCCTTGAAAAACAAGACACCGCCGCGCGCTTGAGCACCGGCACCGAAGGTACTGTCCGAAGGTGCAGTCCGGTAGTGCGTACGGATCACCGTACCGAGCTCCACCTCGTCGGCTGCGCCGCGGACCGAGATGTAACGGACGCCGAGGCCGCCGCCAAAAACCGGAGTGACCGGCCCATCGATCGGAGTGAGCAACACACCGAGGCTCGTACCGAGATCGACGTAACGCGCGGTGCGTTCACCGGGTCCAAAGTGCAGCGCGAATTGCAGCCCGAATGAGGCGAAAGAACCGTGCAGTGATGCGGAGACTGCGGCGCCGTAGCCGAGATCGCGAGCGGCTCCGAAGCCGTCGTTTACGGGCAAAAACAGCGATCCTTCGAGGCCGAAACGGCGTTCGAGGCCACCGCTTTCGACGGTTGGAGTACTGGTCGCTGCGAGCGCGATGGCGAGGAGCGAAAGCACGAGATTCGTTGTGCCGCGATCCTCAATCGAGTGGAAGCTCGTGACCGCTTATACGCGGCCGAGCCCGATGTACGCGCTTAGGAGTCCGGTCAAAATAGTCTTACCATCTGGACCGCCGATCCATCTCCACCGGCTGCGTTACTCCTCCGCACCAGGCACGCAAGCATGGCTTG